>Ga0222714_10006357_pt1 | contig 11060 bp, 9 predicted proteins | sample C33_3DmetaG_FD_165048 | JGI IMG/M metagenome (GOLD analysis project Ga0222714, IMG submission 165048) | Estuarine water microbial communities from San Francisco Bay, California, United States - C33_3D | ecosystem: Environmental > Aquatic > Marine > Unclassified | place: USA: California... | reverse complement strand
CTTGGTTTGCGTGATCAGTAAATGCTGCACCGACTAGAGTTGGGTTCTCAACTAATCTCCAGAAGATGTTAGTGTTATCATTGGTAGATACTTGAAGTGACCTTGGAATTACAACACCACTCAACATATTTGATTTAAGACGAATACTAAGAACTGGATAATAAGTATTCGCAACAGTCATTGTAGTTCCACTAAGGGCATTACCCTGACTGACGAGAGTTCCAAGTTTTTCTGGTTCTCCTTCCTGAATAAGAGAATTGGAACCTTGATATAAGTAATGAGTTCCTGCAACTCCAGTTACATTTTCTATTTCTACTCTGATTGGTAGGAATGGAGTAGAACACCAAACATATGGATTGGTATTTGAGTTCTCAAAAGTATGACTCTGGATGGTTTCATTCTTCATCAACCAATTAAACTGAACCATTCCAGCACCATACCATTCATAGTTAATGGAAATCATCTGTTGCTTTGTGGGATCTGCAGTTACCCCAGTCCAACCATCACCACCGAACTTTTCACCATTCCAATTATCTCTGGTTACTCTGGTTTCTGTAGTAATTCCAGATGTGCTACTGCGAATTACATATGAATATGTTCCACCATCATCCTCAAAGTATGCACCATTATACTCATCAAATATTCCGAATCTTCTGCGAATTCCTACTTTTGGTTGTTCTAAACGAATTGCAAATGCAAGAGTTGCACCTCTACCAGGAATGTATCTCATTACAGTCCTAGTTTGACGAATGACCTTACTTCCTGCAGTAGATCCAACTTCCATCACAACATTACTGGATGATGCGTTGTGGTATGCAGTTCCAACTCCAACTACTCTCTCATCCCATACATCAGTCTCTTTTCCATACTGAAAAGTATTGAAGAATACTGTTTGGAAAGGAGCAACTTTGAGTCTATTGTTATTAGAAAACTGAGGTCTCCAGTCCGTCTGGTTTCCCCAGTGATCTGCGATATTAAAAACCTCAAAGAGACTTCTCTCTTGATTTAGATAGTCCTGTTCATTCTTATTCCACTGAGCCATGAATCACTCACTCCAAGATAGTCTTTCTGGTTGATACCTCTGAGAACTCTTAATTTTTAAAGAACTTTGAGATTGTGATGGATAGATGTTGTGAACAATTGCACCAGGATATTCCCCTTGAAGTTGTTCAGCCAAAGCGTTCTTATCCATCATAGAACCTTCAACTTCCAGTCTATAAATTTTCCCCTCCCACATAACATCAGCAAAGAAAGACTCTCCGACTGGTTCTGATTGTGGTTCGGAACCATTGATGTAAAGGTTTCCGTTGAAGTCACCTGCAATATTGATAGCTTCTGATAGAAATTGATTAAATGATTTCATTAGTGGCAGTTCCAACGACGAAGGGCTTTGTTGATTCTGGAATCAGGATCTCTTGCAGTTTCTGCGGAGGTTAGTCTATCTTTCATACCTCTCATTCTTGAGCAAAATGATTTTCGTCTTGATGCTCTTTTACCCGTTGGATTTTTTTCTGTTACCGCAGTCTGAAGTTTTGATCCTGGATTCTCACGACGATAAGCATTAACTGCTTTCTGACTCAATCCATCAGTTTTATCTTGACGATTAACCTTTTGCCAGTCTTCTGCCAGTTCTTCTCTCCAATTAGAAAACTCCTCTGCCTTTACGCAACGATTATAAGTTTTTCCAAATAACTTTTGAGTTCCTGCTTTTTTATATCCTGGCCAACATTTTTTTGCTTCACTCATTTCTCCACTATCTACATAATCTGCTGCAGTATCAATATAGTCTGCTGCTTTTGTAATTTTTGATTGAACCCATGCTTCAATGTTTCCTTCACCTTTCATTTTCTTCTTTAATCTCTTTGCTGCAGAAATAATTGTAGAAAGTTCAGAACGAGCCATTGAATACTCATAATCCTTCTCTTCATTTGCTGGATGTGGTTTATTTGGATCATACTTCATTCGATTTGCAATTAATATTTCTGGAAGATTTATGGGTTGAGAAAACATGTCCCAATATTTTGGTCCGTACTTACACTCTTCCCTCATTTCACCTTTTTGACAAGCAGGGCAATATCTTACTTCATTGACTGCTTCAGATTTAGTACCCCAACTATCCGCACCAACTTTGCGACATTTTACAAGTGCTCCAGATGCATATGCACTTGGCCAAACTTTATATCTTGATTTTACTTTATGATAGCAGGCATCTTTTTTTGCCTCCTTCTCTGCTTCTTGCAAATCAAGTTCTTCTTTCATTTTCTTTTTTGGTTTATCAGTAGAAACATAAGTTGGTTTTGCAGCACCAGTTTTCTGTTGTTGTCCGGGATCTGCTGCTTTTTTTCTTCTTGCTGCCGATAGTCTCTCTGCCTTGGTCATACTTGCTCTTTTGGCAGAGGACACGCATTTGGGTGTTCCTTCACCGGGTTCATCACTTGCACAAGTTCCACCAGTCACAACATTGACCCAACCAGGTTTTCCATCTTTTGATCTAGACTTTCCAAACCAATCACGAAGACCCTCTTCGTTCATAGTCTCTTCATATGCCATACCTTTTCTAGTATGCTTCAATTCACCCTTTTGTTTTGCCATTAACTTTTTAGAGTATTCTTGTGCTTTTACTGCACTTGAAACATTTTCATCAGGTGTTTTTTTCTTCGGATTATCATATACATCAACATCACCATCAGCATCTCTATCAACGTATTGATGAACCGTATGATGAACCAAATGTTTTAGATCAAGATTTGGATCCAGTTGATGTTGAGGTTTAGTAAGATGCTTTGTTTTGTGTGTAAATTTGGTATATGTAGTTACTTCGTTTGATTCTTTAAATGGTGATTTTGACACTGTTTCTTCACCTTTTGATCTTTTTTTGCGAGCAGCACAATGAGCCTTTTGTGAAAATCCTTGAGGATTATCACAGTCTATTGATCTTTTATACTTATCGGACCAACTCATCAACTTTTACATCTACTCCTTATTATTTAGAAAACCTTGTTTGAGTAGTTTTGAGAGTTCTGATGTTGATCCTACAAAAACCGCATTATTCGTTACATTATTTGTTGTTTTGATCGATTCATCTTCAACATCCTTCAATTTCTTCTGAAGGTCTATAAGTTTATCAGTAACGTCTCCAACACTTTTAATTAATTGTCCAGCAACTTCATATGCTCTTGGACTCCCACCTTCACCAGCAAGTTCCATGATTCCATTAATTGCTTCTTGACCTTTCTCAATTAATGAATAAAGATTTGCTCTGGTGTATTCGTAATCTTTTTGAATATCATCAGATTTGATTGGGGTTATGGTTAGATCTTCTTTGATCTTTTCTATCTCTACAATGTCACTCTTAATGTTGAGAGCAGAATCAAGATTGTTATAATTATTTTTCATAATAATTAAATATCAACCTGCTTTGTTGGACTATATACTCTAGAATCTGAGAAGTTTTCCCACGTTTCAGTAAATCCAAAATCATCATCAGGATCTGCACTAATTGGATCTGGAACAACTGTATACCTCATTTCTCTCTTTGCTGTCATTAGATCGGTATTCGTATGAGTATCTACTTGTACTTTTCTAATAAGTCCATCAGTTGTCTCAGCAATAGGACCAAACAGATATGTTTTTGCAGTAAATCTTAAAGTGTAGATTAAAGCTCTTCTTGTAGAAAAATCTCCTTCATAATCATCTTGAAAATTAACAGAATCTAAAACAATTGGAATATCTCTTTTTTCTCCAATCGCATCTACTAAATCAATTGTAATATTGAAAGATGGTTGAAAGTAAGGTAATATTTGCTCGACAATTTGTAGAGCATCATCATTTAATTTTGTTAAAATGTTAAGTTCAAATCCAATATTATATGGAACAGGCATAAAAACTTTTTTTAGATTATTACCATCCAATGCCTTAAATGTTTGAGTTACTCCAGATTTTCTTGTTGGATCATACTGAATGGAAATCATTTCAAATGACATTCTTGGCAAAGTAATAGCAATTGGCTTAGTTAATTCTGCTTGCTGTTCAATTTTTGCTAAAAACTTTTGCATAGGACCATATGCAATCCCAACCTTTGTTTCATCCAAAGTTTGATTTTGCTTATTTTTATGACGAATGTAAATATCATTAAACAAAGTTCCAAAACCAATAATGGTTTTTCTAATAATTTCGTGATAATAATATGTTCCTAACATTAATAATCTCCAAATGGATTAGATTCTGAAAAATCAATAATTAAATCTGCTGCTGCTTCAATCTCCTCATTTTGGTCGTATGGATCCTCATAACTGTCTGTATCATAAGATTTTGTCAAATATCTAGCAGAAGATATTCCTCCTATAATAACTTCACCAGGATAAAATTTTCCATTATTTATGAAAACCCGTAAGTAAGATGTCGGTGGATTAGATGTAATTATCTTAAAGTCCTTCATTCTTGCTATTGTTCCAGATGTTTGTCCAATAATTGGTTCGTTATTTATAAAGGTGCCAATTCCAATTGTTGTAGATATGCCAGAAATAACTACTGAAGGTGTGGTTGTATATCCATAACCTGTATTAGAAAATCTTAATGCAGATACTGAACCATTTGAAATGGATGCCTCAACTACTGCAGTTAATCCCACAGATGGCCCACCAACGACTACATATGGTTTCGAGAAATAACCAGTTCCACCATTTAAACTAAAACTTGCAACACCATTATCAACAATTAATGCGGTTGCCGCAGCACCAACACCATTTCCACCGGTAATGGTAATAGTCGGTGGATTTGTTGATGTATATCCAGATCCTGGATTTGTAATTAAAATAGATTGAATTGATTTAACACCACCCCTTGAAGTCGTAATTGCCACTGCTGTTGCATTTGTTCCTGACGGTGATGTTGATATTGAAACCGTAGGTGTGGAAGTGTATCCAGATCCATCATTGGTTAGAATAATTTGCCCCACCATTCCGGCACCACCTAATGATGCAGTGGCAGTTGCAGTTGTTGCAGACCCTACAAGAGTTAGTGTTGTAATATATCCCTGATCTTCTACAGTACCATCAACTTCATCTATGCTAGTGTTAATTAGTTCATTTTCATACTCATAAAGTTCACAATTTAACTCATAAATGTAATTTTTACCTAATTGATAAAAAGGTTTTTGTGATTCTACTCTTTTGATTTCAAATAATCTTTCTCCAAGAGGAAAATAAATCAAATCACCTTCTTTTGGTCTTTCAATCACATTTTTGAAATCATAATCAGAAATTATACCTTCTTCAATCTTTAAAGATATTCCTTCAAGGAATGAAGAAATAAATTCTTCGAATCTTTCTCTAGAAATAATTAGATTAATTTCATTTTTTAATGTTAATCCAAATTTAGACATTACATCAGATCCTGGAGCATATCCATCATAATTGTTTAGATAAGCTTCAATAATAAAATTATCGTCAAATTTAGACGATTGAACTTCTCTAATAATATCATCCGATTTTAAAATTTTTCTAGGTAAGTAATAAACTTCAATTCCATACATTCTCAACTGCTCATTAATAAGATCTTGAATCAAAAACTGTTCATTTGCTGATCCTTGTAAAAAAAATGGATTTAGTGCCATAATTATCCAATAAAGTCGTAAGGTGGTAATTCATATTCAAGGACCATTCTTTGTTTAATATCCTCTAGTTCTCTTTCTGCATCTTCATATATTTGTCTACCATTTAATTCAATTCCTCCAGGTAATTTTACACCTTGGAACTTAATCAAGTTTTGACCCCATTGCTTTTTAATTAGTGCTGTTAGATATTTTTTTACAAAACTATCATTGTAAACGTTAGTAAAAGTATTTGGATCTAAAATTCTATAACAATCAATAACGATAAAATTATTTGGAGTTTGTGATGCCCAATCAATATCTAAATATAGTCTATTTTGTCTTTTATTAAATCTAACTTGTTTATCTGTTGTTAACAAAAAATCAATATCTTCTAAGTATGATTTGACCATTGAATATTGTAAAAGTTCAACAGAGTTAAAATAATAGAGATCATTCAGAAATAATTGATATTTAATACTAAACATTCCTCCAGAGATAGAACTAGTATCAAATTTAAATATTTTTTCTATTCCTATAACAGAATCGGGAACTTGAATGTAATTTGATGCCTCATAAAAATTAAATGTTGTACTAGCAATACCAACCGAAGTTCCAGTTGTAGTTACAATTCCAACACCATTAGTATTTCTTCCTCTACCTCTATCAATATCATCTTGTGTAATTTTGTACTTTAAGTACATTCTTTCAACACCATCAAAATGTCTTTCTTGAAAATATTGTAAAGTATCATCAACAAGATCATCAATTTGCTCATCTGCCACATTAATTTCCAAAACTGGAGCTCCCAATTTTCTAAGGCAATAATCTACCAATTCTTGTCTGCTTGCTGGTTTAGACATTAATAAGATCCTCCATCTATTACATTTGACCAGGTTGGAACACCAGAAGCATTAGTTGAAAGTATATAGTTAGTTTCTGATATTGCAGTTGTAGTTGTTCCAGTAGAAACTAATTGATCATTGGTGTCAAAATATGCTATTCCGTAAGATTGTCCTGGACCATAATAAAGTGATTGACCTACGGTAAGAATACCGGTAATGTAAACATTACTTTTAAAAGTTGATATCCCAATAAAAGTAGAAATTCCACTAACATTGAGTTGAGTAATAGATGCTATTCCACCAACTACACTTCCTGCAGAGTCTGCATAAACTGACCCACCAGAAATCGATGAAATTACCTTAACGACATTTTGTTGTCCAACTCTAACTCTTATGTCAGACATTATCGAGTAACTCCTTCTCTTACGAGTGCTGTACCTTCTATCACTCTAGTTTTAACGGAATACAATGTAACTACCACGTCATATACATATCTACCAGGTTTGAGATTGGATGTTTGTGTTCCTGTCAGTGAAATTGCAATTTTTCCTGATGATGCAGGAAATATAATACTGGAAGTAAAAGTAGTTGCTGAACTTCCAGCATATTTTCTCATTTGAGCTGAAACTGTATAATTAGATAAATCAAAAGGAGCACCATCAGCAGATTCTAAAGTAAAAGTTTGTGAAAAGTCTGCTCCAGTATTAATTACAATATTACTAACATATACAGCTGCCATTTATTCTAAGAGATCTACTTTTTATTTATATCTCAAATTCACCAAGAGATCTAATAACTTCTTGTTGTTTTAAATACAATTTACAATAAAGTTTTCCAAAATTTTTCAATTCCTCTTCATTTAATTGGTCAATAACTCTAACATGTTTTTCATACTCAAATAACTTATCTATAGAATCTAAAGTAATTTCACTTGGATCCATTAATTAACTCCTTTAATAGTGTTTTGATTTCATCAATATCATTTTTCATCGCATCAAGTTCTTTTTTTTGAACATCTCTTTGAATTAAAGAATTTACATATTGATTATAACCAATAGAATCACAATTAATTATAGCACCACTGTTTTCATCACGATATAAATTTTGGTGCCCTTCTACTTTAATCATTTATCTAACTGCAATAGTTCTTAAATCCTTGATTCTTGGTGGTCTAGCTTGATTTGTTCCTGACATAACAATTTTGATTGTATAACCAACAAATAAATCAAGATTATCTGCAGTAAACTGATATTCTAAAAATTCGTTGTCCAAACTTGGTGGAACGTAAGAATCTGGTTTTCCATTATTTTTGGAAGAATCAACAACGAGATATCCTTGATCTGATGTGAAGGATAGATTATCATATCCTGGGAACAACTCAAATGCCTGAGGAACTTCACTTGAATCTGCCTTAATCAAACTATAAAGAACTCTAAAGTCAGCACTTTCATGTCTATATGCACTCAAAATAACTTTGAGTGATGTTGCAGGTTGTGCAAGACTTACGGTATTTGAAACATAAATTGCAGAATGTGGATCATTCAAAATTGAATTAACTCTACTATCAGTTGCATAATCTGTAATTGGACTGTCTAATCTATTAATAGTGAATTCTGTTAATGCATTATCTAGATAAATGAGTGGAGATAAGTTTGTGTCTCTTGTAGATAAAGTAATTCCTGTGGTAAAAGACTTATTTCTTAAAAGTTTACTCAGTCCAGGTTGATTCTTTTCGTTTACATCAGATGCAACTAATCTTACTGTTCTGAGTGTATTCAATACGTTTAATTGAACTGGTTCTGATGGTTGCTCAATAAAGGAATTTTCATTTCCATCAATACTTGTTCCACTTACAGTTCTAATAAATGCATTTACTGAGGTTGATGATCCTGGAGTAATTAGATCATAAGTTGGAACTAATGCGTTATAGTTAATATTTTCCGATGCTTTTACATTTGATCCTCCAAAAGATCCTTCATTTGTAAAGGACATTTCTGGTGCATTTGTTACCGATCCATCAGAAGATCTATTTGAACCACTTGCAGTTCTAGAAATTTCAATATAATAATCATCAATTCCTATGCTTGTAGAACTCATTGTATGCTCTTTATTGATTCTGCGTAAAGAAACACCATTCATTTCGTACTTATAAACTAAACTATCTATTTGGTGTGGGGCAATAACTGTTCCGTCAATACCCCTTCCGTTTGATGCGATAGTTAGTGTGCCGTTAGAAACATTTGAATATCCAATTATTTCATCACCAATTAGGACATATCCAGTATTTCCAGATCCGACATTAATTCCCTCAAAAGTGGAGAATATTGCTGTGCTTGCCACACTAATAGAAGTAACTTCATTTGCTGTTAGTTCTACAGATAGTTTTGTTGGTGAGTATGTTGATTGAGCATTATTTATTTTTACTCTATCAATTCCTGAATACATACCATGATCAAAATGATTTACTTTAATATAATTTCCAGAATTAACTCCACCATCCGCAACAAAATTTGTAATTGTTGTTGATGCTAATGAAACAATTGGATTAGTTGGATAATCATCTGGATAATAACTGATTCCAGCACCAACTGTAAATGAACTTGATTCTGCTTGAAGACCTGAGAGGTATAAAGTATCTAAAGAAGTGATGGAAGAAATTGAAATTCTTGCATTTCTCCCTAAGTTAGTAACAATACCTACAACATCCCCAACTTGATATCCACGACCAATTGCTGTTGTTGCAGCAATTCCAGTAATAACTCCACTTGAATTTGTAGTTACACTTAGTCTTAATCCAGAACCTCTTCCGACAATATTAGTTGTTTCCAAATTAGCAAGAGTAGAACTTACTGGATAATTTGTTCCACCATTGGTAACTTGTGCTTGTGACACTGAACTACCAGTGCCTACAATATATCCAAACGTATTTGGTTTAGATCCAGAAATTTTTCTACCTACAACTAGTATATTATTAATGATTGTAGAATTTGTGGTTGTACTAATACTTAATGTAGCAGTTTTTGGTAATGTTCTAATTGGGTTATTGTTTAATCTTGATACATAACCATTACTTTCATCTAAGGATGGGTTAGTAAAGAATGCAGTTCCAGTAGTTGATGTGAACTGTGCTTTATAAAGTTTAAATTTAAGATCTTGATACTGATTTGCTGTCCAAATAGATCCATTTTGGGATTTAAACAAACTTCCCATTGCAAATTGTTTTGAGTAAATGACAGACTCCGAATCTGGTAAAGATTGAGTTTTTCTTGTCTTTTTACCCATTTCTGCTATCCACATTTCATATTTGTCACTGTGAGCAGAAATAATTACAACAGCATATTCTCTGCCAGGAGTTAAATAAATTGGTTCTGGGAAAGTTACTTTAGTTTCAGTTTCTCCATCAGTTGAAGTTGTAATATCAGATGGTCTTAAGATAACTGGTTTTCCAACAATTGTCATAGTTGGAGTTCCAAGTTCAACTGTTCTTATCTCAACTCTCAATGGTGCGTTTCCATCATCTTTGGAAGCTAAATATAATCCAACAGAAGTTAAGAATGCACCACTAGTATCATCTGAGGTATCATATTCTGTTGGTGCCTCTATAGTACCACCAACAGTAAATGACTGAGCCAGAGGATCATAGTATTCTGCCAATAAAGTTTGTGTGTGTCGATTTATAGTTGTTAATGATGACGTAGTATTTGTTGTTAGATTTGTTACTGTTCTTGTCGTTAAGTTATTAGTTATTGTTGTTACTTCATTTTCCCATTGATTTAGAGTTCCATCGGAATTATAATTAGTTTCTGCGAAAGAAATTGAATTGCTTCCAGGAAGACCAGGATCATTTGTACTACTTGATGTAATTCGGAATGTTTTTGTCCCCGTTGGAATTCGAACTGAAGGAACAGGAATTGTATTGGGATCTCTTAAGAAAAATGTTCCTATTAAATCTCCAAAATTGTCCGATATCAATCTCAAATCTTTTACATATGCCACAGCACCACTTTCTTGCCCAATTAAAAGCATACCAGTAGTTAAATATCCACTATATCTACCTTGAGCTTCTTCTGCTAAAGAACTTGTATCAACATTTAATACTTTTGTAGTTTGGCTATATGCTAAAGGTAAAGATTCCGTTTTAATATATGGATTTATAGTGAATGATGTGGTTGGTGAGTTATATGGACCATACTTATGATTTGGCGTGCAAAGTCTAAATGATATCAATCTAGTACCATTAATAGATCCAAATACAGTTTCACCTGTTTTAAATGTTCCTGTAGAACCCGAGTTCACTAAAGTAGAATCGTTAGCAATTTCAATTAATTTTGGTACAAAATCTACTGAACTACTACCATCTAAGAATTGATAGTATCTTGTAGATGGTTTAAGATTTGATACTGAAAACTCAGTATTTCTAGATCTCATAAACGATTCATCTGATGATGATACTAAAATGTTTCTAACAGAAACATCAGTATTTGATATTGTATCAAAACTTACATCGGTTGTTGTATTTGAAGATCTATTTGTTGTTGTAGAACTTGATTCTGTTACATTTGATCCTATTGCTGCTTGTTGTCCTCTTCTACTTGGACTTGCTATTCTTCTAGTAACTCTAGAAG
>Ga0222714_10006356_pt1 | contig 11060 bp, 11 predicted proteins | sample C33_3DmetaG_FD_165048 | JGI IMG/M metagenome (GOLD analysis project Ga0222714, IMG submission 165048) | Estuarine water microbial communities from San Francisco Bay, California, United States - C33_3D | ecosystem: Environmental > Aquatic > Marine > Unclassified | place: USA: California... | reverse complement strand
ACGTTCTGTACGGCTACGGCACGATCCGTCCGCAGATGGCTTGCCGTCTGTGGGGCTAATAAGTAGCTCAACCAAGTAGGACCGACCCCCGGCTAGACCGGGGGTCTTTTTTAGAGGTCGGACATGAACGTAGTCATGGTTCACCCCCAACACGGGGCGAAAATCGCCATTAACGAAATTGAGATTCAGCAGGATGAAAAAAATGGCTGGACGCGGTACAATCCAGATACGCCTGCTGAACAAGTAGCGGCACCCCAGCGTCGAGGTAGACCGCGACGGGTGACTGAATCCATCGAACAGCCCAACAGCGCAATGCTGGCAAGCGACGAATCCGAAGGAGTGTAAGCATGGCTACTGCTGGCGAGCAGATCAATAGATCGCTGCGTCTTATTGGTGTTCTAGCGGAAGGTGAAGTTCCGTCAGCAGATACCGCCAATGACGCCCTAGTGGCGCTCAACCAGATGATCGACTCTTGGAGTACCGAGCGTCTGGCTGTTTACTCCACGCAAACGCAAATCTTTACTTGGCCTGCCAATGAGGTCAAGCGCACTCTTGGCCCGAGCGGTGATTTTGTTGGCGTTCGCCCGATCCTGGTAGACGATAGCACTTACTACGTCGCTCCCAACGGCGTTTCCTACCAGATCAATATCCTCAACGAGATGCAGTACAACAGCATCGCGGTCAAGACAGTCACAGCTTCGTACCCGCAACAGTTGTACGTCAATATGACTTATCCGGATATTGAAATGTACGTCTATCCGGTCCCGTCGCAGCCGTTGGAGTGGCATATCGTATCGGTGCGGGAGTTGTCGCAACCGGCCACGCTAACCACCGAGTTGCACTTTCCACCGGGGTATATGCGGGCATTTGCGTACAACTTGGCTTGCGAACTGGCTCCCGAGTTTGGTGTCGAGCCGTCGCCCCAAGTGCAGCGCATTGCAATGACTAGCAAGCGCAACTTGAAGCGTATCAACAACCCCGGCGATGTGATGGCTCTCCCGTTGGCGCTGACTTACGGGCGTATGGGCTATAACATCTACATCGGGAGCTATTGATGAAGACGCCGATTCTCGGGTCATCTTACGTCGCTCGCAGCGTCAACGCTGCCGATGCGCGTATGGTGAATCTGTTCCCCGAGATCGTGCCCGAAGGCGGCAAAGACCCGGCGTTTTTGCAACGCGCGCCAGGACTGCAACTGCTTGCAACTTTGGGCGCGGGGCCAATTCGTGGTCAATGGCAACTTGGCGAGTACGGCTATGTGGTGTCAGGCAACAGCCTGTATCGGGTCAACAAAAGCTGGGCTGCGACCGAAATCGGGTTTATTGTAGGCACCGAACCAGTCAGCATGGCCGACAATGGCAAGCAGATTTTCATTGCCTGCAACGGCCCCAGCTACATCTACGATACGGTCAAAAACACCCTATCCCTGATCAAAGACCCAGACTTCCCAGGCGCAAACAGCGTCGGGTATCTGGACGGCTACTTCGTGTTTACGCAGCCCAACTCGCAAATGTTGTGGGTTACGGCGCTTTTTGACGGGACAAATATCGACGCGCTGGATTTCGCCAGCGCCGAAGGTTCGCCCGACGATCTGGTCGGTTTGATTGTAGACCACCGCGAGGTCTGGCTGTTTGGCACCAACTCGGTCGAAGTCTGGTACAACGCGGGGACGGCTGACTTTCCGTTGCAGCGCATCCAAGGCGCGTTTAACGAGGTCGGCTGTATTGCCTCGCACTCCATCGCCAAGATGGACAACGGCATCTTTTGGCTAGGCGCGGACGCTCGCGGAAGGGGTATCGTCTACCGAGCGGAAGGCTACCGGGCGGTACGGGTATCGACCCATGCCGTCGAGTGGCAAATCCAGCAGTACGCAACGCTTGGCGACGCGGTAGCCTATACCTATCAGCAAGATGGGCATTCGTTCTACGTCTTGAGTTTCCCCGGCGCGGACACGACTTGGGTGTACGACGCGGCGACGCAAGCGTGGACCGAGCGGGCAAGCTGGGACAACGGGCACTTCAAACGGCACTGGGGCGTCAACCAGATGTCGTTTAACGACAAGATCGTCATCGGTGACTACCGCAACGGCAACATCTACGCCTTTAACCAAGATGTCTACCAAGATAACGGGCAAATCCAGCGGTGGCTACGCTCATGGCGGGCGCTGCCACCGGGGCAGAACAATCTAAAGCGATCCGCGCACCACTCGCTACAACTAGACGCCGAAGCCGGTCATTGGCTTGCCCCTGTCACTAGCAACATCATTTTGGCGACCGAATCTGGCGATCTTCTAATCACCGAAGATTACAACTACCTTACGTCTGAAGAGCAAATTGGCGTCAACCCAGCCCCAAAGTTCATGCTGCGCTGGTCGGATGACGGCGGACATACCTGGTCAAACGAGCATTGGGCCTCGGGCGGCGCAGTGGGCCAGTATTCCAGTCGCGTGGTCTGGCGCAGGTTGGGGATGACGCTCAAGCTGCGTGATCGGGTGTACGAGGTGTCGGGCACTGACCCGATCCAGATCGCCATCATGGCGGCTGAACTTTCGGTGTCGCCGACCAATGCTTAACACGCCGATCACCCCGCCTCGCGTACCGCTTGTTGACGAGCGGACGGGTCTGATCGACCGTTCGTGGTATATGTTTTTCTTGTCGCTGTTCGACGCGGCTACGCAAGTGTACGACGCTGATGAGGCTGCGCCTAGCGCCTCGTCGCTCGTCGCGTCCTATGACGCCGCTATCCGGGCGCTGGCAAATGACGTACAAACCACGCCGCCAGTACCGCCCGCCCAGCCCGTCGATGACGCCTGGAAGTTAACGCCGTCATCGTTTAATCAGCCGCAAGACGAGTCTTGGAAGCTGGCACCGCCGATCGTGCCCATTACGGACTATGGCACTGTCACTTCGGTCGCCGCCACAACCCCCTCATTTCTGACTGTCACCGGCTCGCCGATCACAACGTCTGGCACCCTAGCGTTTGACTATTCAGGCACTCCACTGCCAATCGCTTATGGCGGCATTGGTGCAACTTCGTTTAGCGGCGCGGATCTTCCGACGTTAAGCGGCAATAACACCTTTTCCGGCGATGTTGTCACCACCGGGCAAAACAACCAGTTCACGGCGCTGACTTACGCCACAACTAATGGGTCAGGCGGCGTTAATGCGTATTTAGGCGAAGATACCGCATACGCTGTTCTTGGCGGCGTCAATGGCGTAGTATTTGCTAGTGGATCGAGTTTTCCGGGTACTGGTCATGTCGTTATTGACTCAGCCACCATGCGCCCGTGGACAGATAATGTCTTGTCGCTTGGGAACATCAGTTGGAGATACACCGAGGTGTACGCTACCAACGGCACGATCAATACCTCGGATGCAAACGAAAAGCAGCAGGTTCGTGAGTTAACTGAAGCCGAGCGCCGAGTCGCTGCGCGGGTCAAAACGCTGATCCGGGCGTTTAAGTGGAACGACGCGGTGCAGGCTAAGGGCGACGCGGCACGAACGCACATCGGGGTTATGGCGCAGGATGTGCAAGCCGCGTTTGCTGCCGAAGGACTAGACGCCTCTAAATACGGTTTATTTTGCAGCGATACCTGGACTACATCAGACGGAGCATCGCAAACGCGCTTAGGTGTGCGATACGACGAATTACTGGCTTTTGTCATCGCCGCACTTTGAGGATTGCTATGGCAACGAATCTTTCCCCCGCCCCAAAACTCCAGTTCTTTGGTTCTGACGGCTCTTTGCTGGCTGGCGGCAAGCTGTACTCGTACCAGGCTGGAACTTCTACGCCGCTGGCGACGTACACCGATTCGACGGGCGCTACTGAAAACGCCAACCCGGTCATTCTCGACGCACGAGGTGAGGCCGGAGTGTGGCTGTCCGATGCGGCTTACAAGCTGGTGCTAAAAACCAGCAACGACAGCACGATCTGGACTGTCGATAACGTAAGCACCATGCAAGGAAACATCGACGTTGTGCAGGCTAATCTGGACGCTTATATCGCCAGTTTAGCCGCCTCGTCCGGTTCTTCGCTTGTTGGTTTCATTCAGCCTAGCGCCGAAGCAGTCGCCCGAACTGTTCAAGCAAAACTTAGCGATACGGTCAACGTGTTTGATTTCGGCGCGGTTGGCGACGGCGTTACGGACGATACGGCTGCGATTCAAGCCGCTATTGATTCGTTACCAGGAACCGGCGGCGTGGTGTTCTTTAACCCAGGCACATACCTGATTTCGTCCACGCTGACCGCTTCGACCGGCGTTCTGCTCAATGGGCAGAACCGCACCGACTTGTCGGCAAACACAAACGGAAGCGGCACTGTCGCTTCGCGACCGACTATTTTGTGGGGCGGTGGGGCCGGGATTAGCGATTATATGTACATCATGGCCCCGACAGTTGTGGGGGACGTGATCTGGGGCGGCGGTGCGGTTTACTTGGAATGGGACGGCGGCGCAAACGCGCCCGGCGCGGTCATTCTTGATAACACGAAGTATTCGCGGTTCGACGGCAAGATTCGCAATGTCACCTACGCGGGACTGATCGTCAACTCCGCGTCTGGAGCGCCGTCGAACTTCTCGATGAAAAACCACATCGAGTCGCTGGAATTTGTTTGGGGCGTTGCCGCTGCCTGCCAAAACGCGCATGGGCTTCTTTTAGGCGGTAACGGATCGAACGTGCCCTCTACGCAGCAGTATATTGGTGATGTTTCCGGCCTTACTTACAACGGTGACCTAGTTCGCGTTGCAGAGACTGATAACGCGCAGTTCCAATCTGTTCACGGCGTTGTTCAAAGCGGTGGTACGGGTTCCGCGCTTACCTTGCTCAACGTCGGCGCACAGCCGTCTAGCTACAACTGCTTTAGTTATGTGGCTGGCCCCGTCAAGCTGGATAACGGGCTGCAAGGCAACTTTTTTGCCAACTACAACAGTGAAGGCGGCGGCATCACGCAGCTTGCCGGGTCATCTTCTTGGGACGGCGATCTGGTCGATTATGTCAGCGGGGAGCGGTTCACCTCGCACAAATGGGCGCTGCGCGACAAGATCAGCCTGACCAACGCGAACTTCATCGGCGATAGCGGGATGACAACGGTAGCCTTCGGGTTGCAATGGAACACGCTGGCGTTCAGCGCCACTACTACGCAGACTGCTGCGTGTGTGATCCCGGCTCCGTATTGGCTTGCGGATGGGTCGCTAGAAGGCATCGAGTTGATCGTTGGTGATAACGGCACCAGCGGCGGCAACTACGTTATCGAGGCGCGTCTATCCACCGGAACTGGCTCGGCGATTGTTGTGACGCCCGAGCAAACGCAGACGCAAACGCTGGCGGCAGGCGCTCAGTACACGCCGACAACGTACACCTTTAACTTTGGTGGAACGCCGCTGGACTTCACCAAAGACGATCACATCTTTTTGAAGATCAGCCGACTAGGCGGCGATGCAGCAGATACGAACACTGACCCCATGCTGCTGGTCGGCGCTCGAATCATGTACGTCGGTGATGGCCCGAACTCTGCTGGATCGGGCACCTACTACATTCCTGCCTGGAGCTAATGATGCGTCAGTTCAACGGCAACGCCGACGATAAGGACTACTACTACAAGGACTATCTCGGTCAGCTTTGTTTCTTCGATGGCGAAGAGGACTGGATTATTGATGTGAACACTGGTGAACGGCGCGTTGCCGACTGGTTCTGGTACTTGGAGAAATGACATGGCAGTCACTGCAAAGGTTCTTGCTGAAGGGCAAGTCATCCCAAACGCCGACACGACGGTATACACCGCGCCGTTGAGCGTCACCACGATCATCGACAAGGTGACGGCGGCGAACTACGACTCGGTAGCGCGGGTCATCACGTTTAGCATCGTGCCCTCGGGCGGCTCTGTAGGCGACGCCTACTACATCGCCAAGCGTACACTGGCGGCGAAAGAAACTTATACTTGGCCCGAGATGGTTGGACAGATTCTCGCGCAAGGCGACTATGTGTCAGCCATCTCCAGCAACAATACCGGCGTGAGTGTTCGCCTGAGCGGGCGTGAGATTACCTGATGCAGATCACCTACTCGCTAAAGCCTCGGGCGCGCAGCCAAGTTGCAAACGTTGGTGAAGAAGTGTCTCTGGCGCAAATCAACGCGCTTCAAGATGCAATGCGCGAAATGCCTCAAGCGCCTAGCATGGACACAACCCATCACTTTGCTGGGGGTATGTATTGTCGTCGAATTGAGATTCCCCAAGGAACAGCGATTGTCAGCAAAGTCCACAAGACCGAACATCTTTTTATCGGGTGCATTGGCGAGTTGCAAGTGGCCGGTCAAGGCGAAACATACGTCTTAAAACCAGGTGACATTGTTGTTTCAGCGGTTGGCACTAAACGCGCTGTTTTAGCGTTAACCGATGTAGTTGTTTTGACAGTGCATAAGACCGACAAAACGACAGCCGACCAAGCATTAGAAGATGAACTTATAGAGTTTGACGCGCTGTCAAACTATGATGTAGACAACAAGGTAAAACCGGGGGTTCTTCAGAGCGCCCCTGCTACTAAAGAGTTGGAGGTTTAATATGACATGGGCTGCTACTGCCGTTGGGAGCGCCTTAGTAGGCGCGTATTCGGCCAACCGCGCCGCTAAGACGCAAGCGCAAGCTGCGGAGCGGGCTGGTGATCTGCAATACCAGCAGTTCCGCGAAGGCGTTGAGTTACAGGAGCCTTGGCGACAGGCGGGCATGACGGCGCTTAACCAATTGATTCCTGCCGCAACAAGCTATACCCCATTCGGAATGCAGCAGTTCCAGCAAGACCCCGGCTATCAGTTCCGTCTGTCCGAGGGGCTAAAGGCGCTGGACCGGCAGGCAGCAGCACGAGGCGGTTTGATCTCTGGCGGCGCTTTGAAAGCCGCGCAACGGTACGGACAAGAGATGGCATCTGGCGAGTACGCCAACGCTTTCAATCGCTACCAAGCCGAACGGCAAGCGCGACTTGGGCCGTTGCAGTCGTTAGCTGGTGTCGGTCAGACCACCGCGCAACAAATTGCTGGGCAGGGGCAGCAGATGGCGTCAAATGTCGGGCAGGCGCAAGCCGCAGCGGCGCAGGCCCGCGCGTCTGGGTACATGGGCGGCGCTAACGCGCTGTCAAGTAACCTCGGGCAATATATGAACTACTCGCAAGGCCAGAACTTGTTGAACGCGCTGCAAGGTGGCCGCTCAGTCGGCGCGCCGATTACCGCGTCTGTTGAGTACGGCACGGGTGGTTTGCCGTCTGACTATCTGCAATACAACCCGATCTAAGGGTGAGTTCTGAGGAAACTACTATGGCACTCGTAGACCCTAACATCGCAATGTCCTATAAGGGCATTCAGCTTGCCGATCCGCTTACGCAATACGGCCAAGTTGCCAACATTCAAAACGCGCTGGTGCAACAAGAGTTTAATCAGGACAGGCTAGAGCAGGTCAAGCAGGATCGCGCTTCAATGCAGCAACTGCAACAGCGGCTAATTGCTGCCGGTAGAAATCCTGACTTAAACGAGGTGTTTGACGCAATGCTGGCATCTAATCGTCCAGAGCTAGTTCAAAAAGCGATAGAGGGCAGGATGCGTTTGGCGCAAGTTGAAAAATTTGACGCAATGGCCAACCGCATGTTCCCTGGGCTGATGCCTGCTGCTGGCGCACCTGCGATGCCAACTACCGGCACTGCTGCGATGCCTGTCCAGCAGCCAACCTCGTTGGCCGTCACACCTTTGGGTGAAGGTGGTCTACCAGCGCCTACCGTCCCAGCGCAAGGGGCGATGCCCGCTGCTCGATGGACAGGCACCACATTGCCTGCGGGTCAGGTAAACGCGCTGCGGGCGCAAGCCGACGCTGGTAATGTAGACGCTCAAAACGCATTACGCGCGTATACCGCCGCGACCGCGACGGCTGCACCTGCTGCTGCGGCGCTTGGTGCTGCACCGTCAGCCGCGCCTAGCGCTAGTGGCATCAGCGCGATGAGTACGGATCAGCTTCGTCAAGCTGAACTTTTGTTCTCGCAGTCTACCGATCCTCGCGCTAAAGCATTGACGGGGATCATTCAGAAAGAGATCGAAAGCCGCAAGCAGCCTGACTTAGTGCGGCAATACGAGTTTGCTAGAAGCCAAGGCTATCAGGGTACGTTTGCTGACTTTAAGCAGTTGAGCCGCGCGCAACAAACTGTCACTCTACCACCGCAACAAAAGGCTTTTGAATCAGAACTTGGAAAAGTCCAAGCTAAGCAAGCCGGCGAGAGTCAGACTGCTGCCGAAGGTGCGGCGGACATTTTAAGAACCAATGCCGACGCGCGCGCGTTGTTAGACCAAGGAATGATTACGGGCGCTGGCGCTGAATTCTTGGTCAACTTAAACCAGGGTCTTAAACAACTAGGCATAGACGCTGGCTTTACTGATGCGGCAGCAAACGCGCAAGCGTATGGGGCGGTGCTAGGTAAGAACGTCGGTCAGTTGATTAAACAATTTGGTGCTGGAACTGGTTTGTCTGACGCCGACCGTAATTACGCAGAAAGGATGGCCGGGGGCAAAATTTCATTGGATGAAAAAGCGCTGCGAAAAATTCTCGATATAAACGACCGCGCCGCTCAAAACGTCATTGCTGCACACAACAAGAAGTACGGCAAGGTAAAAACTGACATTCCTCTGACGGTAGAAATGCCGCCTGAGTACAAATCACCTACCAAGCCATCCACGGCGAGATCAATTGCGATTCCCGGCGAGGCTGAATCTTATTTACGCGCTAACCCTAATTTGCGACGTAAGTTTGATGCTAAATATGGTGCTGGCGCATCGGACATGATTTTGGGGAAAGAGTAAATGGCTACCAACCCATTCGATCAGTTTGACGCGCCGACACCGGCGGCGAACCCATTTGATCAGTTCAACAAAGCCGCTGCGCCGCCACCTACTGCCAAACGCACATACGCTGCTACGGAAGTCCCTGGCGCGCTTGTATCAAACATCCCTGCCAGTGCTAAACGATTCGGAACCGAATTGTATGAGGCCGTCACGAATCCTATTCAGACAGTTAAAGGCGTTTGGGATGTAGCAGCAGGCGCGTTTCAAAAAATTCTGCCGGAAGATGTGGTTAAGTTTATAAACCAGTTTGATGCCAACCCGGCAGCAGCCGCAAAGGCTATTGAAGCGGCAAATGCGTTTGGGGGAGTGTATAAAGAGCGCTATGGATCATACGAAAATTTTAAACGTACATTAGCTGAAGATCCAGTAGGTGCGTCAGCAGATATTTCTGCGCTATTCAGCGGCGGTGCAACAGTAACGGCTAAAGCACCGTCTGTTTCTAAGGCGTTGGCTACCGCCGCCCGCGTCACCAATCCGTTGTCTGTTGTTACTGAGCCGGTTCAAGCCGTAATTGCGGCTAAACAAACCATCTTGCCAAGCGCGTTACTAAAAGAACGAGAAGCGAATGCTGTTCGTGATGCGACGCTTAGAGCAGCGCAAAAAGAAGGTTACATTGCCACGCCTGGGTCGGTATCCCCAACTGGACGTAATATCATCTCAGAACGGATCGCTGGAAAGACGCATCTTGAGCAACTTGCGTCAGTTCAGAATCAGATTGTTACTGACAAGTTATCACGCAGAGCCGTAGGCATTTCAGAAAACGCGCCGCTTACAAGCGACAATATGCGTTTGATTCGCAAACAAGAATACGCAAAAGGATACGAGCCTATTGAAAAAGTTGGGCAAGTAAAAACAGATAGCGCGTTTCTTGATAATTTAGCCGCAATAGAAGAAAAATACGTTAGCCCCGGCGCATCTTTTCCTGGTGCAGCACCGGAACCAGTAGCAAAACTATTGCAATCGTTTTTAGTCGATCAATTCGATTCCAAACACGCGCTTAAAATGTCCGAAATGCTGAGAACTGAGGCAAAAGGAAATTTTAGGAAAGGCGAAACTACACTAGCTAAAGCTCAAATAGATTTGTCCAACGCGCTAGAAAATCAAATGGAGCGATTTTTAGCATCAAAAGGACAAGACTCATCCAAAATGCTTGAACAATTCAGGCTTTCGCGTCAACGGATGGCTGTAAGTCATACGATTGAAGATGCTATTCGTGAAGGTGGTGGTTCCGTAAACGCTTCAAAACTCGCCAGAGACATTCAATCTGGAAAATATGTGTCTGGTGATGTTAAAACAATTGCTGAGTTTGCAAACGTGTTTCCGCGTGTTATGCAAGCGCCTAGCCAGATCGGAACTCCCGCTGCGGCAACAATGCTTGGGCGTGGAATGACAGGAGTTGCAGGAGGCGGCATAGCTGTGCTGGCTGGCGCGGACCCTTACACTGCTGCTGCCGCTTTAGCTGCCGGTTCGGTTGCACCGGAAATGCTATCGGCTAGCCTGCGAAATTATTTGATGTCTGGTCGCGGTCAGCGGCGTTTGATTCCTTCTTATGAATCATTACCATCTCGTTTAACAAGCCCCGAAGCTGCTCGTAACGCGCTCATCATGCAGCAACTCGGGCAAGAACGACAGCGCCAAAACAACCTCGCCCCGTAACAGCCTTTTAGCGTGATACATCATGGTGACTTCCGTTGAAACAAAATTGTCAGTGCACGAAGCGGTCTGTGCCGAGAGGTACGCGGGAATCAACGCCCGTCTGAAGAGACTGGAAAAGATCCTGATCGGGACTGCTGGTGCAAGTATCCTGCTGTTGCTGGGGTTGGTGCTGAAGGTCTGAAATGCTTGCCGAACTCGCTGCGGCTAATGCCGCGTTTGCGGTGATCAAATCTGCTTTGAAGAATTCCGGCGAATTGATGAACGCCGGGAAAGCGGTGTTCGACTACTTTGACGCTAAATCAGCGATTCAGCAAAAGGCCAACAAGAAATCCGGCAAGAAGAATCGCAGCGAACTTGAAGAGTTTATGGCGCTCGAAACCCTGCGCCAGCAGGAAGAACGCTTGCGAGAGGAAATGATTTATGCAGGTCGCCCCGGTATGTGGGAGGACTGGCTGGCGTTTCAAGCCAAGGCCGCAAGGGAGCGCGAAGCACGGAAACGTGCAGAGATTCAGGCGCGGATTGAGCGGATTAAATTC
>Ga0222714_10006355_pt1 | contig 11060 bp, 13 predicted proteins | sample C33_3DmetaG_FD_165048 | JGI IMG/M metagenome (GOLD analysis project Ga0222714, IMG submission 165048) | Estuarine water microbial communities from San Francisco Bay, California, United States - C33_3D | ecosystem: Environmental > Aquatic > Marine > Unclassified | place: USA: California... | reverse complement strand
CGATGCACTGGATCAAGGCCGAGATTCACGAATTCATCCTGCGCAACTGGCGGCTAGTGAAGGTCGCCACGACCAAAGCGCAGCGCAAGCTGTTTTTCAACCTGCGCTCTTACAAGACCGATGCGCACACGCTGAGCGCCGATGATGTCGAGCGGATCGCACGCGAACTGAACGTGCGCAGCGCCGATGTGATCGAGATGGAGACACGTCTGGGCGGAAACGACATGAGTTTCGAGCCGCAGTCCGATGACTCCGACGACAGCTATGCGCCGATTTCGTATCTGCGCGCACCGCAGTCCGAACCGACCGAGATCATCGAACGTCGGGAACGCGACCGACTCCAGGGCGAAGGCATCGAGGCGGCCCTGGCCGGGCTGGATCCGCGCAGCCGCCGCATCATCGAGGCCCGCTGGCTGCGCGACGCCGACGACGGCGGCAGCCTGACACTGCATGATCTGGCCGCCGAGTTCGGCGTGTCCGCCGAGCGCATTCGACAAATTGAAGCAAAGGCGCTGCAAAAGATGAAAGGTTCTCTGGCGCAATACGCCTAACGAACGCTGAGCAGCCAGCCCCCTCCCCCCGGGAATTTGGCTGGTCAGTAACCGTTAACCCGGTTTTCTCCTCTCTCCTCCTCAACCGCCACCGGTTTCCGCTGGCGGTTTTTTTTCTGGCCACGCAACGTTCTGGCAAGCACATGGCGGTCATCGCCATTGCATGGGTCAGCCGCCACTCCACAGGCGTAGATAGGCCCCAGTGATCGCATCCAGCACCGCATCGCTTTCTCCGAGCGCCGACCAGACCTCGAATTCAACGCCAGGGTGTCGCTCGCGCGCCTGCTCGATCAAGACCGGAACGTCTTTTTTGAGGTGACTGCCCGGCGCCCAGAACACCGGTGCGATCACCACGCGACGCGCGCCAGCCGCGGTGACCTTCTCAATCACCTCGGGCAGACCCGGCTCCATCAGTTCCAGAAAGGCGCTGGACACCTGCACCCCGGGTAACGCGATGGCCATCCGGGCTGCAAGCGCATCGATCGGGCGACGCCAGGCTGGATCACGGGCGCCATGCGCGAACAGGATCAGGCTTGCTTCGCAACGGGAAGATTCATCGGTCATCTGGTGCTCCGGGCGTGCAGGGTTCAGCAGGTACGAATTGTTTGCGCAACACCGGCTCAAACCGTCAACGAGCGCGCTGCGCATGCGCTAGCATGGTACCGGGTTGCGCCGGCCGTCTGGCTGCGCCCCAACTGTTCTCCGGACCGATGCCGATCTCAGACTCCCCGCGCCTGCCGATTACTGCCGCCGCTGCCTTGCTGGTCAACGCGGCGATCTGGGGTATCTCCTGGCTGCCGTTCCGCTACCTCGATGCCCATGGCCTGCACAGCCTTTGGTCGACTGCCTGGATCTATCTGGTCGCCAGCGTGATCTTCCTGTTCAGCGCTCCCGGCATGCTGTCGACCATCCTTCGTTCTCGCTGGCTGTTGCTGCTTGGGCTGGCCTCGGGCCTGACCAATGCCTGCTTCAACTGGGGCGTGACGATCGGGGAAGTGATGCGGGTGGTGCTGCTGTTCTTCCTGATGCCGGTCTGGGCGGTGCTCATCGCGCGACTGCTGGTCGGCGAGCGAATCGATGCACCGGCGCTGTTTCGGGTTGCACTGGCGGTGATCGGCGCCGCCACGGTGCTGTGGAGCGCCGAGACCGGCCTGCCGACGCCCAATTCGCTCGCCGATTGGCTGGGATTGTTCGGCGGGATGGGATTCGCGCTGACCAGCGTCTTGTTGCGGCGCGAGGCAGCCACACCGGCGAGGGCGAAAATTCTGGCGATGGCGCTGGGCTCGGTACTGGTACCAATGATCGCTGCGCTGCTTGCAACATCAAACCCCTCGTACGCACACCTGGTCGCCTGGCCAGACATCAACGTCACGACTGCCGCAGCCGCCACCGCAACCGCCTTGTTGCTGATCACCGCCAACTTGTTGCTTCAGTACGGAGCCGCCCTGTTGCCGGCCAACGTGACCGCGGTGATTGCGGTCAGCGAGGTTGCGTTCGCGGCGCTGTCGTCCTGGTGGATTGCCGGAGAAGCGATGACAGCCCGAACACTCGCTGGTGGGGCCATGATCATCTTTGCCAGTGCGCTGGCCTCTGTGTCCACGCGCCGCCGGGCACCCTCAGACTAGCCGCGGGCCGGCCGTTCTCAGAGCTCGTCGATCAGTCGACGAAGATCGTCAGCGAGGGGTTTTGCACCCTGGCCATGCTTGATAAACAGACGGACCCGGCCTTTCGCATCGAATGCGTAGCTGGCCGCGGAATGATCCATCGTGTAGGTGTCCGGGCGTGAACCGGCAACCTTCTGGTAAAACACCTTGAACTCGCGCGCGACCTTGGCGGTGGCCGCTGCATCGCCGAAAAGTCCGAGAAAGCGCGCATCAAATGCCGGGACGTACTGCGCAAGCAACTCGCGGGTGTCACGCTCCGGATCGACCGTGACGAACAGCACTTGTACCCGCTCAGCCTTGTCACCGAGCAGCCGCATGACTTCGACCATCTCCGAGAGGGTCGCCGGGCAAACGTCCGGGCACTGGGTGTAACCGAAGAACATCGTGACGACCTTGCCCTGGAAATCGGCCAACTTGCGGACCTTGCCGTCATGCGCGGTCAGTTCGAAGTCACGCGCGAAATCCGCACCGGTGATGTCGACATGATTGAATGCGGGCTTGCCGGAGTTGCAACCCGCAACAGCCAGCAGCAGGGTCAGGCCGACGGCCCAAAGCGCACGCGGCATGATGCAGCCGCTCACAGGTAGTGATCGATCAGCAGCGCACCAAACAGCGCGGCAAGATAGAAGATCGAATAGCCGAAGGTCTTGCGCGACAGCGCGTCGGAATAATCGCGCCACAGCATCCACGCATACCAGGTGAACAGTCCGCCAAGCGCGAGCGCACAGACCAGGTAAAACATGCCGCTCATGCCAATGACCACCGGCAGCACCGATGTGGCGAGCAACAGCACCGTGTACAACAGGATGTTCAGGCGCGTGAATTCCGAGCCATGCGTCACCGGCAACATCGGCAGGCCGGACTTGCGGTAATCCTCGACCCGGTACAGTGCGAGCGCCCAGAAGTGCGGAGGGGTCCAGACGAAGATGATCAGAAAGAGCACAATCGCCGGCGCGCTGATCTCGTTGGCGACCGCCGTCCAGCCCAGCAACGGAGGCATCGCGCCGGAGGCACCGCCGATGACGATGTTCTGCGGTGTGGCGGGCTTCAGGATGACGGTGTAGATGACTGCGTAGCCGACAAAGGTGGCCAGCGTCAGCCACATCGTCAGCGGATTGACGAAGGCGTACAGCAGAGCGGAACCCACACCGCCGAGCACTCCGGAAAACAGCAGGGTGCCGCCGGCACTGATTTCGCCCCGGGCCAACGGACGAGCGCGGGTACGCGCCATCTTGGCGTCGATGCTGCGCTCGACCAGGCAGTTGAATGCGAAACCGGCGCCTGCGAGCAATGAGATGCCGAGCGTGCCGAACACGAGGATGCGCCAGGGCACCATGCCCTCGGATGCGAGCAGCATGCCAATCAATGCGCAGAAAGCCGCCAGCAAGACAATGCGCGGCTTGGTCAACGCGACATACTGCTCGACAAGATGGCGCAGATCGACTCTCTGGGAAGGCTGGGCGTACATGGATGAAGCTTCGCAAGCACTTGCCGCCAGGTCCTGGCCCGACCTGGAAAGCGAGATGGATCAGATCCTGAGGCCAGCGCGAAAAGCCCTGTAGTTTAGCATCACCATCAGACCCAGGAGTACCGCTGCGCCGCCGTTATGTGCAACCGCGACCGGTAGCGGAAGGCTGAACCAGATGTTCGCCAGGCCAAGCGACCACTGCACCAGCAGCATTACCGCGATCGCGATGCCCAGAGCGCGCCCTTGCTCGGCCTGCATCGTGCGATGCGCGAGCCATCCCACGACCAGCAGCACAAAAACCGCGCCGATCCGATGCACCAGATGGATGCCGGTCAGAGCCTCGAGTGGCAGCAGTTCACCGTCGCCGGTTCGACCAAGTTCGCGAAAGAAATGAAAACCATTGGCGAAATCATGAGGCGGCCACCACTGCCCCTGACAAGTGGGGAAATCAGTGCAAGCAAGTGCCGCGTAGTTGGTACTGGTCCAGCCGCCAAGAAAAATCTGCAGACAGACCAGCACCAGGGCAAGCAGCGCCGGCCGACGCAGGTTCGCCAGCGGCTCCGGATCCACCGGACGCAGATCGCGCTGCTGTCGCAGCCAGAGCCATAGCAGCAGGCTGAAGGTCAGCATGCCACCCATCAGATGCCCGGTAACGATCGCCGGCTTGAGTAATAAAGTGACAGTCCATTTGCCGAACAGGCCCTGCAAAATCACGACCCCGACCAGCGCGATGGCAAGCCAGGGCGATTGATTCAGCTCATGCCGACGTCGCCACGCAAGCCATGCAATTGCGATGATCAGCAGCCCGAGTGCGCTGGCGATATAGCGGTGGAGCATTTCTCGCCAGGCTTTGCCCATCGAGACCGGACCATGCTCGCCCCCCTGTTCAGCGACCGCCTTCGCGATCTGCTCGCTGGCCATCGTTGGAGTCAGCTTGCCGTAGCAACCCGGCCAGTCCGGGCAGCCCAGCCCGGCATCGGTCAGGCGCACCCAGGCTCCGAGCATGATCAGTCCGAGCGTGATGACAAGCGCGGTGGTGATCAGCCGGGAAAACCGCGCCCTGGCGGCTAACCTGACCTCCAGCGCGGAAGACGTAGGGTTCAGTTCGATATTCGAGGCCATGGGTTCATCCAGCTAGGAATCTTCGGATCGCTTGGAGATGGGTCCAACCGGCTGCAGCGCACCTGAGGCGGCCGTGCATCCTTCAGCGCGCGCGTGAAGGTCGAGACAGCCTCAGCCAACCCGCGACGCTCTCAGCAGTTTCGACAAATCCTTTTTCATGCGATTCGGATCGGCGTCCTTTGGAAAGCGCATCATCAGGTTGCTCATCGGATCGACAATGAAAATGTGATCGGAGGGCTGCCCGGTGGATGCGGCAGGAAACATCCGTGCCACCTGGGCGGCATCTGCCCGGACCACGTGCATGCCCTCATGCGCCTGCAGCAACGAGGCATCCGGGCGGCCATCATCGGTGACGATCAGCATACGCTCGACACGCTCGCGCTCCTTGCCGGTGGTCAGGCGCACTTGCCGGATCGCATAGAGACGATCCTGACAGGCCTTGTCGCAGCTAGCTGCCGCTACAGTCAGCATGACCCACTTGCCGCGCAGTTCCGACAGCGTGCGCGAATCCGCCTCGAGCGCAGTCGCGGCCAGCGATGCCACCTCGTGCTGCGGCTGCACCAGTTCTCCGTAGTTCGTCCGCCCTTCGGGCTTGATCACGTAATAGGTCAGATAAGAGGCGATCACCGGCGCGGCGCACACCACCAATACCGCCAACAGCTTCATACGCCCGCTGCCGCGCTTGCCGTTTGTCGCCTCTGGCTTACCTGCTTCAGGCATGTCGTCGTTCTTTCATGCTGCGGATCACCGAAACGGAAATCCAGAAAATCGCTGTTGCCAGCGCGATGCCAAACCACTGGAAGGCGTAACCAAGATGCTTGTCGACATCCTTGCCGGGGACCGGCCAGTCGCGCACCAGCGAATCGGTCGTGTCAACCGCGACGACCTGACGCAGCAAAACCGGCTGCAAGGACAGGCCAGACCAGCGCGAAAACTGCTGCAGATCCAGGTTCTGCCAGAGTCGATCACCGGGTCCAGGTGTTGGCGCTTTCTTGAGCTCGAGCACCTTGTCGATTCGGGCAAGGACCACGCCTTCGACAGCGATCATGCCCGCCTGATTTGGAATCGGCGGCAGTGCGGAGCGCTCATAAGGATTGCGTGCAATCCATCCACGCAGCACCAGCAGATGGGTCGAAGTCCCTTGGATTTTAACCGGCGTCGCGACATGAAAACCCGCAACCCCCTTATGGGTTCGGTTGTCGATGTACACCGTGTATTCCGGAACCCACTCCCCACGCACAACTGCCCGCAATCCGTCGAGAGCTGCCGCGTCTAGCGGGGCCGCCGAAACCTGGGCAGGCGCCTGCCGCGCGGCGGCTTGCGCGCGGGCCTGGAGATCGCGCTTCTCATCCGCTCGACGCAATTGCCAGTTGCCAAGCGACACCGTGAGCATGATCACCGCCAGCGCAGCAATTGTCGGCACCCAGCGCCGCATGCCGGATGCGCGGTTAGAATCCGTTTTCTTCATTGCCTGGACAAGCCACGATGAAATGGATCGTGATCGTTGCCTTCCTGCTGATCATCGGCAGCATGGTGTCCGCCATGGTGTTCCTCGTCCGGGACCGGGGCCGCACCCGTAACGTGGTTCGTTCGCTGGCCCTGCGGGTCGGGTTTTCGATCGCGCTTTTCCTGATGATCCTGCTGGCCAATCACCTGGGCTGGATTCACAGCACCGGCATCCCGATGCGGGCCGGCGGCTGATCGGCGCATCGACGCCATCAAGTCGAGAACGCCGCACGGCCAATTCGCAGCACCGCCAATGAAAAGGCCGCACGTCGCCGCGCGGCCAGGCTGCAAAACGCGAGGGGCTATCACCACCCGCGAGGTGCTGCATTACATCCAGTAGACGACGACGTACAGACCAAGCCAGACGACGTCGACGAAGTGCCAGTACCAGGCGGCAGCTTCGAAGCCAAAATGATGCTCCGGCGAGAAGTGGCCCTTCATCAAGCGGAACAGAATCACTGACAACATGATCGCCCCGAGGGTCACGTGAAATCCGTGAAAGCCGGTGAGCATGAAGAAGGTTGAGCCGAAGATGCCGGAGGTGAGCTTCAGGTTCAGGTCGGCATAGGCATGCATGTACTCGTAGGCCTGGAACCCAAGGAAGGTAAAGCCCAGCAAGATCGTGGCGAACATCCAGAACACTGTGGATGAGCGCTTGTTGTCCTTCAGCGCGTGATGCGCGAAGGTCAGCGTAACGCCGGAGGCGAGCAGCAACGCGGTATTGATGGTCGGGATCGGCCACGGACCCATCGTCTGGAACTGGTCGATCAAGCCGGCAGGTCCACGATTCGGCCAGGCAGCGCTGAAATCGGGCCACAAAATAGTCTTGTGGTCGAGGTCGCCGAGCCAGGGCATCGTGATCGAACGTGCGTAGTAAAGCGCGCCGAAGAACGCGCCGAAGAACATCACCTCGGAGAAGATGAACCAGCTCATGCTCCAGCGGAAAGACAGGTCGACGCGGTGGTTGTACAGACCTCCCTCAGACTCGCGCGAGACATCGCCGAACCAGCCGACCATCATGTAAACCATGATTGCCAGGAAGACCGCGAACATCGGGAAGCCGAGCGACGACCCGTTGACCCAGGCTGCCATCCCGAAGCCGAAGAAGGTCAGCGCGATCGCCCCGACCATTGGCCATTTTGACGGCGATGGCACGTAGTAATACGGTGCTTGACTGCTGGCTGCGCCCATTGTTTGTTTCCTCTCTGCGAACTGCTTGTATTTGTTCGTCAATTCACGACGATTTTAACGATCACGACCAAGGTTGCCACGAACAGCGCCGCCAGCATGAATCCGACCAGGATCACATGCAGCGGATTGAGCCGGGACAGGTCCTGCTGATGCGCTTTGCCGCCGCGAACTCCGAAAAACGAAGCGCCAACCGCTTTGACAGTGTCGGCGAAACTCGCCTTCCTTCGTGTCGCTTCTCTCAACTCATGCATCACACACCCCTTGCGGACACTGGAAAGCCGGCGCCAGATAGCGCATCCGGCGCAAGCTCATCGGCAAGGGCTTGCGGCTTGCCGACCTCAAAGAAGGTGTAGGACAAGGTGATGGTACCGACATCCTTAGGCAGTTTCGGGTCGACGATGAACACCAACGGAAATTTTCGGGTTTCCATCGCCGACAGCGTTTGCTGCTGAAAACAGAAGCATTCGAGCTTGCGAAAGTACGACGCCGACAAAGCCGGTGCGTAACTCGGGATCGCCTGACCACTGGTCTCGCGATCCACGGTGTTGATCAGCTCGTAGGTCATCGTCACGAGCTCGCCCGGATGCACCGTCATCGTTGACTTTTCAGGGCGAAACCGCCATGCACCATGGCTGTTGACGTCAAACTCAACCACGACCTTGCGCGTTTGATCCACTTGCGTGTTGCGCGCGAAATCCTCGGCCTGCTTGTCCTTTGGCGTCAGAAGACCGACCCCGGTGACCTCGCAGATCGCGCGGTAGATCGGGATCATCGCAAAGCCGAAACCGAACATCACCGCCGCGATGACAACGAGCTTGCCGAACATCTGCAGGTTGGATGAGCCTGCACTGGCCGGATTTTGCTGCTGGTCCGTCACGATAGCTTGCCGTTATCAGGTCTGACAGGCGCGAGCGATCAGCCCGGAAAGAGCCAACGCTTGGCGATGATGCCGACGAAAAAGACCAGCGCTACCGACAGCAGGATCAGTGCTGTACGAACATTGGCCTTTCGGTCGGGCATCGAGGCGCCTTGCAGGTTCATGCGCGACGGATCACTTGACCGTCGGCGGGGTTTCAAAGGTGTGGAAGGGCGCCGGGCTCGGAATGGTCCACTCGAGACCTTCAGCACCTTCCCAGGGCTTGTCGGCAGCCTTCTCGCCACCCTTGATGCACTTGATGATCACCCACAGGAACACCAGCTGCGACAGGCCGAAACCGAACGCACCGACGGTAACCAACGCGTTGAAGTCGGCGAACTGCATCGGGTAGTCGGCATAGCGGCGCGGCATACCAGCCAGCCCCAGGAAGTGCATCGGGAAGAATGTGATGTTGAAGGTGATCAGGCTCAGCCAGAAATGCCATTGGCCAAGTTTTTCGTCGTACATGTGACCGGTCCACTTGGGCAGCCAGTAGTAGGTGCCAGCGAACAGTCCAAACAGGGAGCCAGCGACCAGCACGTAGTGAAAATGTGCAACGACGTAGTAGGTGTCATGCAACTGAATGTCGAGCGGAGCGACCGACAACACGATGCCGGTGAGACCGCCCATCGTGAACACGAAGATGAAGCCGATCGCAAAGAGCATCGGGGTCTCGAAAGTCATCGACCCGCGCCACATCGTGGCCAGCCAGTTGAAGATCTTCACGCCAGTGGGCACTGCGATCAGCATCGTCGCGTACATGAAGAACAGCTGACCGGTCACCGGCATGCCGGTGGTGTACATGTGGTGCGCCCAGACGATGAACGACAGGATCGCGATCGACGCGGTGGCGTAGACCATCGAGCTGTAGCCGAATAACTTCTTGCGGGCGAAGGCCGGGATGATCTCGCTGACGATACCGAACGCCGGCAGGATCATGATGTAAACCTCGGGGTGACCGAAGAACCAGAAAATGTGCTGGTACATCACCGGGTCACCGCCACCGGCGGCGTTAAAGAACGAGGTGCCGAAGTGACGATCGGTCAGCACCATCGTGATCGCGCCAGCCAGCACCGGCATCACTGCGATCAGCAGGTACGCGGTGATCAGCCAGGTCCACACGAACAGCGGCATCTTGAACAGCGTCATGCCCGGGGCGCGCATATTCAGGATGGTGACGACGATATTGATCGAGCCCATGATCGAGCTGGCGCCCATGATGTGGACCGCGAAGATCGCCAGATCCATGCCTGGGCCCATCTGCACCGACAACGGCGCATACAGGGTCCAGCCAGCCGCGGTGGCGCCACCCGGCACCAGATAGGACACGACCAACAGCGTCGCCGCGACCGGCAAAAGCCAGAAGCTGAGGTTGTTCATCCTGGCGAAGGCCATATCGGAGCAACCGATCATCAGCGGGACCTGCCAGTTCGCGAAGCCGACAAAGGCCGGCATGATCGCTCCGAACACCATGATCAGCCCGTGCATCGTCGTGAGCTGATTGAAGAACTCGGGATTGACAATCTGCAGGCCGGGCTGGAACAGCTCGGTACGCAACAGCAGCGCGTTGAGCCCGCCGACAATCAGCATCGTGAACGAGAACCACAGATACATCGTACCGATGTCCTTGTGGTTGGTCGCGTACAACCAGCGACGCCAGCCGTGCGGATGGTCATGCGCGTGATCGTCGTGACCGTCGTGGTGATCGAGCACTGCACTCATGGATCAACTCCTGCTTGAAAACTCGTATGCGTTCTAGACTGAGTAAAAGAGATCGCGCAGCGGCTTACTTGCCGCGCGCAGCCGCGAATTCCTTGGGCTGGGTAATGTTGTCCTCAGCCTTGTTACCCCAGGCATTGCGGGTAAACGTCGTGACGGCGGCGAGCTCGACATCCGACAGGTGCTTGAACGACGCCATCGCGGAACCTGGCTTTCCTTTGAGAAGGATGTCGATCTGACCGTCCTGCGGACCGAGCACAATCTTGGACCCCTCGAGCGCCGGGAAAGCGCCCGGAACACCCTTGCCGGTTGCCTGGTGGCAGGCGACGCAGTTGGCCGCATAAACCTTCTCGCCGCGGGACTGCAGTTCGGCCAGCTGCCATTCCTTGTTCGGATCATCCATGGCTGCAGCCATTTCTTTTTTCTTGCCCTCGACCCACTTGGCGTAGTCGGCCTCGGACTTGACCTCGACGACGATCGGCATGAACGCATGCGCCTTGCCGCAAAGTTCGGCGCACTGCCCGCGATAGGTGCCGACCTTCTCCGCCCGGAACCAGGTATCGCGCACAAAACCCGGAATCGCGTCGGACTTGACGCCGAAAGCCGGCACCATCCAGGCGTGAATGACGTCATTCGCCGTGGTAACGATGCGCACCTTCTTGTTCACCGGAACGACCAGCGCATTATCAACTTCGACCAGGTAGGTGGGGTTTGCGTCACGCTTGGCCTTGCCGGCCCCGCCGTAGTTCTTGTCTTCGATCTGCTCGCGCGGCGTGGTCAGCGTGGACAGGAAGGAGATGCCCTCACCCTCGCCATTGATGTACTCGTAGCCCCATTTCCACTGATAGCCAACCGCCTTGATGGTCACATCGGCGTTCGAGGTGTCCTTCTGGGCAACCACCTGACCGGTGGCGAGAACCCCC
>Ga0222714_10006353_pt1 | contig 11062 bp, 8 predicted proteins | sample C33_3DmetaG_FD_165048 | JGI IMG/M metagenome (GOLD analysis project Ga0222714, IMG submission 165048) | Estuarine water microbial communities from San Francisco Bay, California, United States - C33_3D | ecosystem: Environmental > Aquatic > Marine > Unclassified | place: USA: California... | reverse complement strand
CCTATGTATTTGCGCCCTGATACATTGTTTGTTATTAAGTATACAAATCCTACACAGTCGTCAGGTAATTCGTTGATAGATTTATTTTCGAATAACCAGGTCATGTGTAGAAATTATAGAGTCCATGATGTATGTACTATAATTTATGCCATGATTGTTTATAATTATGTGTTCTTGATTTATCTAAGTTGTTCTTCAATTCTATAATGATTAAACGACTTCAACGTCTGTGTTGTAGTTTGTAAAGCCATTTTCTTTGACAACCGTTAAAATATTATTTACTCGCCCAGCAAGCTCGTCTTTATGGGACACAAGCCAAATGCTCTTATTTCCTTCACGACTCATCTTCTTAAGAACAGCTAAACTGTTTTCTACACCACTAGCATCCATGCCGCTATCTACTAGCTCGTCAATGAATAACAAGTTAATAGGTTGGTATAAACTTTCCCATACGTCACGGAAACTCCAGCTCAAAGACAAAATAAGTCTGTTGCGTTCGCCACGTGACAAATTGTCAAAGTCCAATTCTCTTCCCAGTTCTTCGATGTTTACAGTTAAGTCGTTTAAAAACTTGACAGTATGAGGTAAACCAATTCGATCCAGATACTGTGCTAATCTGCCATTTAAATAACTTAAATTCTGATCAATGATCTTTTTACGAATAAACGAATCTTTATTGGTCAACAGTTTAAGCAAGAACTCTTGATGCTCTTTAACACGAGTCAGCTCATTGATCGTGTCATACGTCACTTGTTCAACAGCAGTCTCACGCATATCTGCAATTTGATCTACGTAAGGATCTTGTTCTGCTTGTTTACTAGTAAGTTGCGTTAACACACTAGCCATTGAACTACGATGTTCAAAAGCATCCGATTCTTCTGCATAAAAAGTGTCAGGCGGCATGCCTAGTTTACCAATTTGATTAACCGTATTCGTATGTTCTTGCCATTGAGTATCATTGGCGAGTAGTTGTAGTGCCGCTTCTTGTTTTTGTTCACGTTTGCTTTTTAGTATTTCTTCTTGTTTTGCGTCGTGAATATCTTGACCACAAGCGTGACACTTATGATCTTCTAATAATTCGATTTCTTTTGAAAGTTTTTCGATTAGTTTTGTCTGTTTAGCGTTGTCTAATTCAATACTAGTAATCCACTTATTACACTCATCTAACTGCGCTCGCTTTTTAAGGTATTCTGCTAATTGTTTGTGCGATTCTAACTCTGCTTCGATATCTAATTTAGCAAGCTCGTCGTATGCTGTTTGCAGTGCCGCAACATCCTCGGTCTTTTTATTTTGCCAAAGGGTTTGTCTGCGCTCTAAAGCCGAAATCTGTTCTTCGATTCTCTTGTTAGCGTCCGATACTGCTTTAATTCTGAACTCTTCTTGAGTAATTGCATCTTTAGTTTGTTTAACTTGCTCTTTAAGTGCTTCAGCCTTTTCACTCAGCATAGTGATACCTAACAGTTGCTCAATGATATTGCGCTGGTCATTGGCTCGCATGCTGAGAAATGGCTCAGTGTAGGTATTTAATGCTACGATATGCTTGAACATGTCGTGACTCATGTTAAGCAAGCGTTCAATTTCGTTTTGCGTTTCTCTGCTATCGCCCTGACTGTTGTCGTCCTTGCTTTCTTGCTCGGTGTCATTTACATAAAACTTTAATACATTTGGTTTGCGACCCCGCTCAATTCGATAACTCTGACCTTCACAGTCAAAATCAATAGTAACTAACATATTTTTGCCGTTAGTCTTATTGATTAGGTTGTCTTTTTTAATATTGGTTAGTGCTTGTCCAAATAGGCTATAACTTAACGCATTGATAATAGTGGTTTTTCCTGTACCATTTCTAGCACCACTGTCGTCCCCACCTAAATCCAAATTTTCACCTAGTACTAGTGTTAGGTCTTTTCGATCAAAGTCAATGCCTTGCGTGGCATTGCCCACACTCATAAAGTTTTTTACTGATAGTGTTTTTATTTTGAACATTAGTGTATTATAAATTATTTAAGATGTTAAATCAATTGAATCAACATCATTTCTTCTATAGAAGAATAGTTTCATTGATTATAAATTTCTATAGATATCCAACAACAAGTTTTTATCAAAATTGTCACTAGCAATAGCAGTCAATTGATTGGTAACGATCTGATCTACACTTTCAAACGCAATGTTGCCTTGAATTTCGTATTCTGCCAAGTCAACATTCTTTTGAGGAATTAGTGTAATCTCTCGTAAGTTATATTGGCCAATAAACGTTTCTTTAATAAAGTTTGCCTCTTCGTAACTGATGTTTATATCCAAGTTAACCCGAGCATGCATGCCCGCATGAAGCAAGTCATCTGTACGGTGTAATACATCACTTAGGTTATAAACACGATATCTGGGTTGATCGGGCCAGGCATGGTACACGGGTTCTTCGCCCCACGCTAAAATAGTTAGCCCACGCTCATCATCTCCAGCATCTGCATAGTTGTGCGGAAACGCATTACCGATATAGGTAATATTCTTGTGGCTTTGGCGTTTATGAAAATGACCGCTAAACACATGTCCGATGCCACCAAAGTCTTCACGTTTAATATCTCCATGGTCAGGCATCTGCACCATGGCATTCATATAAAAATGTGGCAACTCAAAATGACCAAATACGTATTGGCTTTTTAATTTAGGAATACGCTTATGGTCGTCGCCGACAAGCCAAGGAGCGATAGTAACGTCACCGTCGCTAAACCAATCGTTACAAATTTGAATATTGGGGAGATGCCTGGCCCATTCAACGCTTTGTATGTCACGTTTATCCCTATAATAAAGGTCGTGATTGCCAGGAATAAAATAAACCCTATCAAAATTGTCATTTAAATGCTCCAACGCCCTTAGGCTGTAGTTGAGTGTAACAATATTAATACTAGCACGATTGTTATGCCAGTCGCCCATAAAGATACAAGTTTCGCACCCTTCTTCTCGAGCTTTGGCAGTTGCCCATTTGACAAAATTCAAACAGTCTTCATTGTGTAGTTGACTGTTTGATTTTAGACCAAAGTGAATATCTGTAAAAATTGCGGCTTTTTTAAATAGACTCATGAATATACAGTTTCATAATAATTAGCAAGTATAACATACAATTCTTTGTTGGACAACTTTCCTGGGTGTATTTGGTCATCTGCAAAATCGAATGACATGTCGGTAAATGACGGTGATGATAAATTAACCCAATTCAATTTAGCTGTAGCTGTATAAAGACTCTTTAACTCTTTTACCTTTTTTAAAATGTAATCATCGGGTCTGTTTGTAAAATCAAACATAGATCTTACATTCTCTGATGCGCTAGCTAAATTTAAATTTTCGTCAGGTCGGTGAAATATACCCTGTAATTCATCGATTTGGTTATCGAACCCTCTTAAAAAGATATAATCTATTCCATTGTTCTTAAAGTAATTAGCCAAAGCAATTGAATAGCAAAACCACTTTTTGATGTTTACATAATCATTGACAAAATATACTTGCCCGAGTTTTGCAAATTGGTGCACCTCATCGAGGTGGTCGTTATGTCCAGTACACGACGTGTTCATTATAGTGTAGTCATCGACATTATTGTCGGAATAATATTCCCATCGCCTCCTGATGTGTGACCACATTACTATTGCAATATCGGGTTTACTTTCAACTGTGTTTTCAATAGATCGATAAAAAATCTCGTCATTAGACATTCCGCCTAAGGCAATATTTTTTACATCAAGTTGATATTTTTTCGAAAATAACGCCGGCCAAGTAAACTCTAAATTAATATCATCAAACCCGCAAGTGTGCGTGAAAGAGCATCCTGCAAATAACACCGACGAGTGTTTATTCATTATTCTTCAAAAGTTGGAGCACCACCACCGCTCATACCTTGACGTGTGTAGCTTGGATTTAATCCGTTCATTTCTAGAATATCGTCCCGAATATTTTGATTACGCTTTTCGATGTTTAATACTCTAGTAAACGAATTGGTAATAGCCGCAGTATAGTAAGCAAACGGGTTTTGACTTTTGCTTTCGTCGAACTGTAACCCAATTTGGCTTAACTGTAACAATGCTTGACTACGCATCTCGTCATTATATGTGTACCCACGCCAGTTACTACGGGTAGCATAGCGCTCACATAATTTCATAAACATATGAGCTAACTTACGTGTCATGGCACCGTGATCTTTAGAAAACTCTCCAGTTTCCAAATCCCCATCCCAATGACTTTTCCCTACCAAATAAGGGTTTCCTTCTTCGTCGATTTTATAATGGAAAAATGGAGGAAAATTAACTTTGACATATTTGTTATGTTTAGGATCTTCCTCATCATACTCAGTATGCGCTGTTTCCTCTTCGTCTTCAAATAATGCTTGCGCAGCCGCCCTTGCTTTTTTAGTTTTGGCATCATCTAATGGAATATGATCCCACGTCATTACACGAAATACGATATCTGTGACAGGTATTTTGGTATGTTTAATTTCAAATTGGTCTGCTTTTTGTTTTTGTCCAGTCTCAGCAACAGCGGCTTCGTGTGCAAGTTTTGACAAGCGCTCAGCACGTAATTTACGTGCTTCTGCAATATTTTTCTTATTAATTTTCTTTACACTGTCTAAAATAATGTCATAGTCACAACAACTGTTATCTAAGAAAGAACAATAACTTGTTTTACTTTTATGGATTTCTTTAAGAATATCCTTGTTATTTAGGTAATTGTGTTTAATAGTAGTTCTCCTTAATTAAAACACATACTAACATAGTACAATGCAAATGTCAAAGGTTAGTGATAAAATTGGTGATTTTTTTGGCGATAAATATTTATAATATAAGGACAGCCATGGCAAGTACCAATACAGACAATTACTTACCTGACGGATCAAGTCAGACACAAGGATTTACCCAACAACAAGCATACGCCGCACCAGCAAGCTCTAGTGCCGCACGATTAGCGGTTAGCGGTCTTGTAGCAGGCGCAAGCGGTGTATTAAGTGCTGTTGCTGGCAGGGTGTTTAACTTTAATTTTAAAGAAGCAAACGGCAACACCGTTTCTCCTGAATCAGACTGGAGAGTCCGCGTAAGCCTGCAACCAGAAACAGCCAAATTATTTTATAATAATGAAAAGAATCCGTTATTGTATCCTTTAAGTCCGACTAACGGGGTTGTATTTCCTTACACACCACAGATTAATATAGTACATTCTGCAAGATACGGGGCTAACCAATTAACACATGCAAATTATGCAAGTTACTTCTATGAAGGCAGTGAAGTAAGTCAGATTAATATTGCAACAGATTTTACAGTACAAAATATCGTAGAAGGGGTATATTTTGCCGCAGTAATACATTTTTTCAGATCAATGACTAAAATGTTTTATGGAAATAGTCTGCTAGCTGGAACGCCGCCCCCGATGGTATATTTAGATGGCTATGGTGAAGCCTATTTGCCTCATGTACCTTGTGTGGTTACACAGTTTTCTCATACTATGCCTCAAGATGTAGACTATATCGAAGTTCCCGTCGGCGCTAATTTAACTAATGTTGCAGGACAACAGATTAACAACAGTAATTTTGGCAGCAGAACCAGATTACCTACGTTTAGTAGTATACAGTTAACTTTACAACCTGTGTACAGCAGAAGCAATATCAGTCGCAACTTTACATTGGAAAAGTTTGCGTCTGGTGGTTTGATTCAAGGTAGCACTTCGCCTATTGGAGGGTTCTTATAATGTCTGATACTGTGCAGTACGATAAAACTAGTCCTTACTATAAAACCGCAGTAAATCAAGATTATTTAGATGTTGCGTCATTGCCTTCGGTACCTAAAAAACTAGACGATGTTTTGTTTACAGTAAACAAAACGTATGAATACAGACCGGATTTGTTGGCCTATGACTTATACGGAGATCCTGGATTATGGTGGGTGTTTGCTCTGCGTAACCCTAACGCTATACAAGACCCAGTGTTTAGTATGAAAATAGGCACACAGATATATCTACCTAAAAAAGAAACCTTGCAAGGAATAATTAGCTAATGGCTACTATAATTGCACCTGCAACAGGACTGCCAACGGATTTGCCCAATGGCCCTGATCTCCCAGTAGATAGTGAATTTACATATATAGATCAGATTAGAGAAGAAAACAGCAAAAAACCGTTAAGTGAATTAGTGCAAGGATCAGCACTAGACAATACTGTTGTAGAAGTAGTAGTCGGTAGCAACCCCCCTAACTCGTCTCCTACTACTGAACAAAAAGTAGTAGACAATCCGCTATTAAAGTACGATTCATACACTTATAGTTTAAGTTTACACGGTATAACAATAGTTGACTATAATAATCTAATAGACAACCCAGATGGATATTCCCCTAAACATGTCTTGGTGTCGGGTGGGGGCAGATACAGTGACACTTTTGTAAGAAACGAAAATTTTAAAAATACTGATTTTTTCTTCGAAAACTTCAGAATGAATACTGTTATTGCTCCTACCACTCGAAACAAATGGAGTAACCTAATAGAATGTAGTTTTACCATAGTCGAACCACTGGGATTTACGTTTTTGCAACGCTTAATGGCAGCATGTATGGATCCAGTCAGTTCAGGCGGCATGGGTGGTTCAGATTATCTTAAACAGCCTTTTATCTTACAGATTGATTTCTTCGGACATAAACATGGGGTAGAAGCAAACGCTTTTCAAACACAAACCCTTAAAGATCATACTAAACGTTTGCCCATTAAATTAGTTTCGATGAAAACAAAAGTTACATCTAGAGGAACAGAGTACGCCATAGAAGCTGTACCACATAATCATACAGCATTTGATCCCCGACATATCTTTACTCCTGCAGAATTTGGAATTAAAGCACGAACTGTACAAGATGTTTTTGGCCGCGGCAACTCAGTCAATATTGCGGCGCAAGACACTATCAGAGAACAACGAGAATTAGCTAATTTAGCCAGTAGTTTTGGCCCAAATACAGTTGTATCTAAGGCCAGCGGAATATCGGGACAGTTTGAAAATTATGGCATTTGCGATGCATTAAATGATTGGTGGAAAACACTACAAACAAAAAATAGTAGTACAATACCCAACACGTTCACTGTAGTGTTCGACGAAGAAATAGGCAATAGTTCATTGAATGAAGGTCTACTAGGACCTATTAGCAATGAGAGCAATGCAGGAACAAACGATAAAAAAACTGATGCCCAATCTGCAGGCGGGCTTAATAAATCTAATATCAATTTTTCAAATCAATCCGTCAGACTTCCAGCTGGTACTAGCTTAGGTGCAATCATCGAGTGGGCAGTAACTAACAGCGAATGGATGAAAAAACAAGTATACGGCGATGGAGCAGTAATATCGAATAATTCACCAACGGCACAAATACAACAAATTTTAAAAACTATTAAAGTAATACCCAAGATTAAAATAGGACAGTACGATGTCAGCAGAGGAGATTATAGTTACGATGTAACTTTGTATGTTAAAAAGTATTCTAGTAACGGTAAATCTACTAACGGACCACTGGGAAAAGTTCCTGGCTTTGTTAAGGAATATAGTTATTTGTTTGGCGGTGGAGCAGGAGTTAACGGAGGAGAGTCGATAAGCAACAAAGATGTTTTAGATTTACAAATAGATTTTAACATGCTTTTTTATACTCAAATCACAGCGTTTAAAAATAAGCAACAACAATTCAGGACCGGTAAAGGAATCGGAGCCACAGCCGATGACTTTGCTGAACAACCTAATGCACTAAATGGTGATCCGAAGACAGCAACACAACCTGGCCAGCAAAACCCGGGCAAAATTCCAGGACTAAATGACAGAATTATGCCGTTTGCGCAATATACTGTTGCAGGCGATGTGCGTACGGCGGCAGCAAACGGTAGTAACCCTGCAGGGCGAGTGGCAGCAAGTGAATTGTTAAAAAATCAATTGGTAAAAACTGCTCAAGGTGACATGATTAACGTTAAACTTAAGATATTAGGTGACCCTACGTTTATTAAACAAGACGATATTTTTTACAATCAAGGATTGACTTATTCGTCTACGTTGCTAACAAAAAATAATAGTTTCGTTATGGACGACGGCGAACTATATGTATACATACACTTTAGAAGTCCCGAAGATTATGATGAAGCGACTGGACTAGCTATACCGGGCTTGGGACGTTACGGCTACAGCGAGTTTAGTGGAACATACAAGATTATACAAATTGAAAACTCGTTTACAAAAGGCAAGTTTGAACAAACATTAGACTTAGTACGTTTGCCAATTTCAGAGCAGAAGTTAAACCTTTCTGTAGCAGCCACACAACGTGCATCGGCTTTGTTAATAACAGGTTTAGGACAAGGATCCAAGTTTCCAAGAACAGGAACTTTTGGACCAAGAATTATTGGAGCAGTTGCGGCTGGTGGATTCTCACAAGGACAAGTGGAACAGCTGGCAAATGGTCTGCTAAGTAATGTTACTAATCAAGTTATACAAAAAGCCATGCAACCCGTCAACGAAGCAGTTTCAGACCTTGTTACTAGTTTTGGCGATAGCGTGGCCCGCGGGATTGAAAACTTATCATTGGATATTCAAGAAGCATTAGGCGTCGGGATATTCAGTGACGTAGAACGACTAGGATATGAAGCGGCGGAAGCCCTTGCTGGTGCCGGCGAACTAGCGTTAACTTTAGATACCGCCCCAATACCAGAGGTCGATTGGGCCAGTCTTGGCTCCGATATATGGCCATAAAATAGCAGGAAAATAAATGTCATTTCAACCGTATGCAGGAACAAAATTACCAGAATGGGTAGATCCATCTAAATCTTTATTTCCTGGACATAAAGGAATCTATAAAGGTATAGTACAAAAAATAGATACTGCAACTCGTAGTGGCAGATTGTATGTTTATATTGATGGATTCAGTACAGCAACAGCAAATGATCCGAAAGGATGGATATTGGTAGATTACGCCAGTCCTTTTAGCGGAAGAACACTGGGCTCACAAATGTGGCCTGGCGCCCAAAACAAAAAAACAAACGATTTTACTTATACACAACAAAGTTACGGATTTTATATGACCCCGCCTGACATCGGCGGTGTGGTATTGTGCTGTTTCCCTGAAAATAATCCAACTTCCGGATATTGGTTTGCATGTGTTACCCCAGAGTTGGGAAAAGGCATGATACCTTCTATAGGCGGTGTAACATTAGATAAGATTGATCCTGTTAGCGTACCGCCCAGCATACAAAATTATCTTGTACCTGGTGGTGTGTATCCTGCAGGTGAATTTAACGAAAATGATGCCAAAGTTTTTTCCAGCAACTGGTCGAAAGAAGCATTACGGCCTCTGCATGTTCCCAAGTTTATTAAATTAGTACAACAAGGTTTACAAAACGATCTGAATGGTAGAGGTACAATAACCAGTAGTGTACAAAGAGATCCTATTAGTAATGTATTCGGCTTCAGTACTCCTGGTAGGCCGACAAACGACCCCGCTAATAATCCAAATTTAAAAAATGACTTAGAATCTGGAGATTTTAATCCACAAGATTTTATTGCGATGAATCGAGTAGGCGGACATAGTTTGACTATGGACGACGGAGATATTTACGGAAAAAGCAATCTTGTTAAATTGCGTACCGCAGCCGGACATCAGATATTCATGAACGACACAGATGGATTCATGTATATTTCCAATAGTGCAGGAACTGCGTGGGTCGAACTAACAAAAGAAGGCGATATACTGGTATTTGGTGCAAGAGATTTTAGTTTGCGAACTTATGGTAATATCATGATGCATACTAATAAAATTATGTCAATTAATGCCGGGTTGTTTAACGTCAAAGCTCTTGCTATGCAAGTAGAAACTCAAGCAACCATATTCAATAGTGAAGGATCTTTCAGAGCTTACGGAAAAAGCGTGTCAATGGAAGGTCTAAATGGTGTTAATATTGTAGGTGGCCAATCAGTTGGAATCACAGGCGGCGGCAAAGTAAACGTTGTTGGCGGATTAATAAACTTGAATAGCGGACCACCCAGCGGACTAACAAGTCTGGCACAACCTCCTAAAAAACTTACTCAGTATTCATTACCAGAAGCATTACCGGACAACAATTTAGGGTGGACAGTACAAACAAATAAATTATTTTCTATTAACAACAAAGTACCTACACACGAGCCTTATATCAGAGGAGATGTTGCAACGTTACAAGAACAACAAAGGCAAATTCAAGAAGATTTGTTGCAACAAACTTCAACAACAGTCACTGGTGATCCAAAAGATGCAGTTGCTAATACAGCAAACTTAACTCCTGGCATAGATGCTGCCAACGGGGTGCCTGTTGATTCTAATAGAATTGCTCCTGCTAGTGCGTTTATTACACAACCTGCGCCCGGAAGAGGTATAGGTAAATTAAATCAAGATGAATTACGTGCGTATATGGCCCAAACTGGATATTCAGAAAGTAACGGAAACTATACCATTCAAAATCAATTTGGTTATCAAGGAAAATATCAATTTGGATCTTTGGCGTTGCAGGATATGGGATATGTTAAACCAGGCACACCGCAAACAGTTGAAGCATTAAACAATCCCAATAACTGGACAGGTAAAAATGGAGTTACTAGTGCGGCAGCATTTCGCACAAGTCCAGAGATACAGGAAGACACAATGTTTAGGTACACTAAACAGAATTATTCTTCTTTAGAACGACTTGGGTTAGTAACTGATGCGACAGATCCAACAGAAATTGCTGGTCTATTGTCTGCTAGTCATCTCGCCGGACCAGGTAATGTCAGCCAATGGGCCAGAAATGGCACGTATTATCAAGATTCTAACGGTACAGATTTAGGCAGTTACTATAACTTAGGAAAGTATAGTCAGACACAAGTTCCCACTATTGTTGCCAGTAACGAAAGTAAATCCATTGCCAACTTAAATAGTGTCGTGAACACAGGCGGTAGTTAACATATAAATACACTTATGCCATTATACAAAGGATTCAGCACATTTGGAAGAAGTAAGCATTTTCGACTTACTGATTTCGACTTGGTTAAACAAGACCTTACAAATTATTT
>Ga0222714_10006352_pt1 | contig 11063 bp, 12 predicted proteins | sample C33_3DmetaG_FD_165048 | JGI IMG/M metagenome (GOLD analysis project Ga0222714, IMG submission 165048) | Estuarine water microbial communities from San Francisco Bay, California, United States - C33_3D | ecosystem: Environmental > Aquatic > Marine > Unclassified | place: USA: California... | reverse complement strand
AAACCGATTGTTGTTAAAACCACTCGTAAAATAACTACCGGCAAAATAAAAGGTGGATCGAATGATGCATTTGACCGGTATGATGGCGTAAAATTGGATGATAGTGGAAATTTATCTGATGCCGATTTTATCCGTCGTATTACATCCGCGTTGAAAAAGGCTGGGCTAGAAGTATCTGATGCAAGCGTTGAAGTTAAATTAAATAAATCCCTGCCTGACGATTCTGCCACATTCTTAACCACGTTCGTTGATTCTGAACGCGGAGAAACAAAAAATATAAACTTGTTCCAGCGTAGAATTTTAGGTCTTACCTCTTATTTTAGAAGTGCGCAAGAGAACCTTTTGCCGCAGTATGTTCCTACTGAAAATGGAGATATATATCACGTGGTAAAGAATGAAATGACCCCGTATCAATTCGGTGTATATACAAAAATAAGAAAAGTGGAAGCTGATCGTGAAAAAGATGCAAAGAAACAACAGCGAAAAAAACAAGGCGATGCGGATGAACTATTTACTATGTCATCTACATACCGTATATTTTCACGAGCTGCCTGTAATTTCGTTTTTCCGGAAGAAATTGAACGCCCAATTCCAAATATTGCAGAGGAGAAGTTGGACGAGAACACACTAGATATTGTACCCGAGAACTTAATCAATGAGGTTGATATATATGCAAACGTGGATGATGAACGTGAAGATTCGATTAGTGATGCAGACGCAAATACGTATGCAAAACGAATTGAGAATGCTTTAAATCAGATTAATGTAATTGATGACGAAACAACCCGTAGCAAGTATTTAACCGGAACGGCTTTACGTAACCTAAGTCCTAAATTTTATAGTATATTGGAGAACATATCAAATAAAGATAATCGAGGATTACACTTGTTATATAGTCATTTCAGAACAATCGAGGGTATCGGTTTAATGAAGTTAATCTTATTAGCAAACGGATTTGCCGAATTTAAAATACAAAAGAGTGGCGATACTTGGGATCTAGTCGAAGATGAACAAGATAAAGGAAAACCGACTTTCGTATTGTATACCGGAACTGAAACCGCGGAAGAAAAAGAAATTATTCGCAATGTGTATAATGGCGACTGGGGGATAGTTCCGATTACTATTACAAATAAACTCAAAGAACGCGCAGAGAACAATGTTTATGGGGAGATTATTAAAGTATTTATGATTACTTCCTCTGGTGCAGAAGGGATTAACCTGAAAAATACACGCTTTGTTCATGTGGTAGAACCATACTGGCATATGGTAAGAGTTGAACAAGTCGTTGGACGCGCTCGACGCATATGTAGTCACCAAGATTTACCTGAAGAATTACGAACAGTGCAAGTATATTTATATATTACTACGTTTAGTGAAGAACAGCAAAAAGATGAAAAAAATATGGAATTGCGCATTCGAGATGTGAGTCGTATTGATAGAGTGACGCCGGTAACTACTGACGAAACATTATATGAAATTGCTAGTATCAAACAACGAATTAATAATCAGATTCTACAAGCAGTGAAAGAAACTGCCATTGACTGCACGCTATATTCTAGAACAACCTCTTCCCAAGAGAAACCAATGGTTTGCTATGGTTACGGTAAAATAGAATCAAATGCATTTGGTTCTTATCCTACGTTTGAAATGGACCGCGAACAAAAAGTGGGTTTAGATGTTGTGTCTATCGATTGGGATGTTCAAGATGTAACCATTCAAGATGTAAAATATGTTTTACGGAAAGATACTATGGAACTATACAGTTTTGACAGTTATAATCACGCTCTTGTAAATCCAGGACTTGAACCAGAATATATAGGACGTCTAGTAAATGAAAATGGGCGATATAAGATTGTGCCAAAATAAGGTTTTGATATACAGCCTAACGTATAAATAATATAATTTCATATAAAATTGAATACTTTTTATGAAAATAAATAATAACATCAAATGATACAATCACATCGATTGTTACTTAAACAAAAATGAATGATTTATATATAGAAGTTTCGTGTCGACCCCATTATTTTGCAAATAGTGACGATGATTTTTGCAATGAATGTAATTCAAATGCATTAATTGAATGTTGCAATAGATGCGGTGAGGGGGTTTGTGCAAATGATAATTGTTCAATCATTTTTCCACATTATCAAAACTCAGTGTTTGCTATATGTAGAACGTGTTATATTGAAATTGATCGGAGACTCACGCTCCAAATTGATGTAGACAAATTGCGTACTCTTAAAAAAAAGATATATAGCAATCGCACAAAACGAATCATGAATAAAAAATAAAAATAAAAATAGTTGTTGATTATATAAGAATGCTATCATTCGAAAAAAGAATCCTCTTTTTTTTATTAGGTTGTATACCGATCCGAATAATATTAGCTGCTATCCCACTATATGTGGATAAAACGTATCTTCCATATTATGGAGGCGTACTCTTACTAATTGCATCTAGTTTTTTTGTGTTATATTTTAATCAAATGCGTCTGAATGCATTTGAAGGAGGTGGAAAAACTTGGTGGGCAGATTTTAGGTTATTGCACGGATTACTCTATTTATGTGCAGCAATTTATTCTTTTCAAGAAAAACTCATTGCATGGGTACCATTAATGTTTGATGTTATGCTGGGTCTAGTACTATTTATCCATCATCATTTTATGTAATTACTGTAATTTTTTTATTATCAGATGACAAGATAATGGTTGTGATAACGCTGTACCGGTAGCTTCATCTATTTTTAGTCCTCCATTTGCAGAAGTTGATGGATTATTTATACTAAGAACAGATGTAATTGTAGATGGCGTAAATACTACACATATTCCCACGACTGCACCTCCTCCTGGGCTACCGACTACCGTTTCTATTAATTCATTCCCATTTAATACTACAACTAATTGCCCTGCATTCTGAGTTGTAACTTGAAAAGTTATCTCAAAAATACTATCAGGCGGCAACAAGAATTCGGTGGTCGATGTTCCATTCCGCTGTATCCCAAATGGATTTATTGATGGGCTTGGAAAACTAACAGCCTCACCTGGTGCAAGTGGATCTGGATTATCATTTATCGATGTCCCCATTTGTCCATAAAAGTCTGCAAAATTGGCAGCAAATCCTATGCCCGGATCACCTTTTGGTCCGGCTGGACCAACCGGACCCGCTGGACCGTCGTTCCCAGTGTCTCCTTTTTCACCAACGTCTCCTTTTTCACCAACGTCTCCTTTTTCACCAGTGTCTCCTTTTTCACCAACCTCGCCCTTTTCACCAACATCGCCCTTTTCACCAGCCGGTCCAGTTGGTCCAGTTGGTCCTGTATAACCTTTTTCACCTTTTTCACCTTTTTCTCCTTTTTCACCAACGTCGCCTTTTTCACCAATGTCACCCTTTTCACCAGCCGGTCCAGTTGGTCCAGTTGGTCCTGTATAACCTTTTTCACCCTTTTCGCCCTTTTGACCAGTTGGTCCGACATCTCCGTCGCATCCTTTATGTCCGGTATGACCGGTAGGTCCAGCAGATCCGGCAGATCCAGTAGGTCCAGTCGGTCCAATATCTCCATCACATCCTTTATGTCCAGTAGGTCCTTCATCACCTCGACTACCAGAACTGCCTTTTGGACCGGTAGGTCCAGTGGGACCAGTCTCTCCGTCACATCCATCACGACCGTCACATCCATCACGACCGTCATAACCATCTCTCCCTCTACTTCCAGTAGGACCAACTGGACCAGTTGCACCGGTATTTCCAGCCGGTCCAGTTGGTCCATCTCGTCCATCACATCCGTCGTGCCCATCCTTTCCATCTTTTCCATCCTTGCCATCAATTCCATCTTTTCCGTCTCGTCCATCTGTTCCGTCACATCCATCCAGACCATTGCATCCATCTGCTCCATCGCGTCCATCACGCCCATCCGTACCATCACGCCCATCTTTTCCATCCCATCCATCTTTTCCGTCACGACCATCTTCGCCGTCTTTCCCGTTATCCCCGTCTTTTCCATCTCTGCCACATTTGCCATCATCACCGTCTCTACCGTCTTTTCCATCCTTACCATCTCTACCGGATTTGCCAAGTTTTACAAGTTTATTACAATGTTTATTTCTTTGGCTTGTTCTTTTTGGCGCACACCGCCTGGTTGTTTGACAAAATCTGCATTTATTGTTCGAGCTATTATTGCATTTGCAGCAAGATTCGTCGTCATCGTCGCAATCTGAATAGGGCATATATAATATTTATTATATATATATTATATACATACTAAATATTGTTCAAATAATATTATGTCACCCGATAAGCAATGCATAACCTAACAATTCTAACACAATTATGTCACAACTGTATGTTTGTACATTTTGTTGTAATATACTATCTACAACAAGGTCGTATTTTTACAATAATGCATTTGTTGTCTTCACATTTACATTTTCTATTACAATCATACTTACATTTGTTACGACAATGTTTATCACATTTGTTGTTGTCTTCATTCTTGCATTTATTGCTGTTGCTCTTATTATGCTTATCACATTTACATTTACATTTACATTTACGTTCTTTTTGTTCATAGTGTCTATGATACTTGCCACATTTGTTACATTTATCACGACCGCTTTCGCGACGATATCCATTTTTATTTTGGATATTATCATAACCACTCTCTCGGCGGGTTTTTTCTTGACAACGATTACATTTGTGTCGATGTCTGATTGTTTCGTATGCGGAAGAATGTTCCGAATTCTGTGATGAATGTTCATCTACTGAATTATCATCTTCATAATATTCGTCAGCCGAATAATACGTGTTTGATGGCATTTCAATTATATATATAATATAATATATAATTGCCTACATATATGCTTTACTAGTTTTCTGTATTATACAATACTAACTGCATAATTACAACTCAATTTACAAATATTACAAATATTATTTTTATTCCTTTTCCACCTTTTCTCATTTAAAACGCCCATTTTATGCATCTTCAAATTCATAAATTGCTTTCATCATTTCAACTAATTCCTTTATTGTATTTTTTAGTTCTTTAATGTCATTTTTCATTTCATCAATTTCACTTTCTATTGAAAATGGTGTTTTAATTTCTGTTACTGATTTACATTTTTTAGGATTATTTTGTCGTTTTTTTATTGTTTCTATTATTTGTTCTTCATCTAATTTTGTTTTCAATATTATTTCTTCTATAGAATTATTATTGCTATACAATTTGTAGGCTATTTCTCTACGTCTTGCATTTATACCACCAGTAGTTCTATTATGACTTTGTGCTATTAGTTGTATATCAATATTCTTACTTAACTCTTCTAATAATAATGTTTCTTCTTCATCAGTCCATTTTTGTCCTGTATTAGATGGATAATCTTTATCTGGATTTTGAGATTTTAACATTTTCAACATTGGACTTTCCATTTTGTATGATAATTGAAAATAATTTTAAACTATTTTCAATTTTATTAATAATGGGCGTTTTAAATGAGAAAAGGTGTCAAATCTATTTATTTTGGAGCTTGCCCAAATTTACCCACAAACTGAAACGGGGGGATGGGAATCGTTGTTAATATGTACCAATAAGAATCTACTTCATCAACCGTTGTAAGAGATAATACTAATTGACCACCTGGACTCCCTTCCAATTCTTGGAATTCGATTCTAACATATGCATTTACATTATTACCAGTATTGTCAATGTACGCCTCAGTGCGGGTTACACCAAGAACAACGCGATCTTTAATAATTCCATACTCATCGGTATGATATTGATTTCCAGAAGCATCTATAAAAATACTAATTGATGCATAATTGCCAGATCTAAGTATGTCTAGGATTGAGTCATTTAAAACTGCGTAAGTTTCACTATTAATTGGAATGGGGGTCGCCATTTATAATATATGATAATATATTATTGCCTACATATATGCTGCAATAATATATTGTGATCTAGTGTAGTAACTGCATAAGCACTCTGTATTTTATATTGGTTACAGTTCGTACCTTGTAATCACATTATTAAAATTGAAATGCTTTAACCTGAACAGAGGTTAAAACGTACCAATGATCATCCACATAATCAACGGTGGTAAAGTAATCAATAAATTCGCCATTCGGATTTCCGTCAGCATCTTTAAATTTGATCACAACAAAGGGATTCGTATCATTACCTGCTTTGTCTTTATATGAGGCAGTATAACTTGCGCTGAGTAAAATGCGTTCTTTAATTTGACCGTGAGAATCGGTGGCATATACAGTACCTGCTGCATCCGTAAATACACTAATTGCTGCGTATTTGCCAGACTTAATTATATCCAAAATTGAGTCGTTAAGTGCGGGGTAGTTTTCACTATTAAGCGCGATAGCCATTTATAATATATATATGCCATATATAATTTCTAAATATAATCGGATTAAATTCTTTATAGTGAAAAATTCTTTCTAAATACAGTGAAATTAGTGTTAAATATTTAATTGTATATTCATAATATGGGTTTGGAAATGTTATAATAAAAAATACATATATTCAAATAATATATAAAAACAAACGCATTACTCAATGTATATTGTGTTAGAATTTTATAATGAACGAGGAAAATAATGTCTTAACAATTAAAACTGTACAAATTCAACCCATACGAAACATGATTACTGCAATTAAAGATATTTTGACGGATGCTACTATTACATTCACAAAAGATCGTATGAAAATTATTAATTTTGATAAGACACATACTATTTTGGTAAACGTTGTATTATATTCAAATCGTTTTGAACAATATACTTGTCATCCTGAAAAAATCATTGTGTGTGCAAACACGCTACATTTGTTCAAAGTAATTTCTACTATGTCAAATGATGATACACTATCAATGTACATAGATAAAGCGGATTATCACGACGGAATCGTCTCACATTTGGGATTGCAATATGATAATGGTGACATTCGTCAGTGTTATAGTCAAAAATTACGATTAATTGAGCCAGAGAATGATGAGTTGTTTGTTCCAGACGTCGAATATTCTACTGTAATTAATTTGCCTACATCTGATTTCCAAAAGATTATTCGCGATCTAAATGGTATTTCTGATCGTATTGAAATCAAGTCAGTGGGCACTGATTTAATTTTTTCGTGCGAAGGCAGTTTTGCCAGTTCTCGTATATTCCGGTCTGAATCCGATGGCAATATGAATTTCCTACAAAAATCGGATCCTTCTGTTATTATACAGGGCGAATTTTCATTAAAAAGTTTGTCTCATTTTATTAAATGCACGCCGTTATGTAGTCATTTGGAAATGTATTTGGGCAATGACTTGCCACTTATTATTAAATACGATGTTGCTTCACTCGGTGAAATACGAATGTGTCTCGCTGGATTACCACCAGCATAATGTCTTTTCATCAAATCATTATATATTTTACATTTGATGCATCTACTTGACCAATTACGTTTCCTTTGACTATATTTGATATTGATGTATAAACGATATGAACATTCGTTTCGGATTTATATTTTGAATTTTGTTTGCAAATTAAAGCGCCTTGTTTAATAATTTGTAGTTTTTGTTTTTTATCTAATTTTATATCTTGTGGCATCTTTGCAATTACGTGACATGATGAATGCTGACTTAAATGAAACCATAGATCAAAATCTTCTGATTCATCAATGATATCAAAATTATCTTGTGCATTTGCTCCTACTAAATACGGTATTTCCCGGTTTAATGATTGAATATACCTTGATTCTATCCTCATCTTTTATGTAATCTTCTTCTTATTATAATCAAATATAATAAGAATGTTTTCAATTTTACAATCTTACCACTCTGTGCTAGTAAATCTATTATAATATACTTCGCAATCGTGTTCAGATACACGCCAACAAGTAAAAATCGTTTCCTCATACCAACTTCGTTTTACACTGCGTTCTATTAAATTATATTTGTCATCAAACAACCTTATATTGTGTCCAACGTGATGATAACGATATACTGGAAATGCGGTGACAATATCTCGATTGTTCGTAACTCGATAATGTGTTAGATTACTCTTTGCATTGAATGCTTGCTTCCATTCATAGTTACCAACACGAGGACTTGCAAAAGAAACTACTGTAATTTGATTATCTATTTCATTTGACAACATATATCCAAATAATGTAGAGAGTGCGCCGCCTAAACTGTGCCCTGTAATATATATTGAAAAATCTGGATGCATTTCTAGTATTTTTTTCACTTCGGAGACAATTGTATCATATACATTGTTCTCAGTAAGTTGTTTATAAAACCCACTATGCACTTTTATATTGTCGCTTAATTTGTGCTTCATAATACGTAAGTTGTAACGCCAATCTGCTTTTGATTCACTTCCACGAAATACCACACAAATTCTACGCTTGTTCTCGGATACGGTTATTCCTGCTTGAATGTCACTTTTTTCATCATTGATAAATCTCGCCAATTTCCCGCTTGGAACATTATACGCAATATCTGATAATACCTTCTTTCTTGTCTCATTCAAACTCAGCTGTTCAAACTTGCCATTCTTTTTTAGACTATCTACAAATGATTCTACGGTATCATCATTTTTCGCCAAACTGAATTCTTTTCCATAATTGTAAACCAGTAGAGTTATACGTAACAAATCTATCGCGGTTGCATATGATAGTTCATTTAACACTGGGTTTATATCAGATACATCCATCTTGTGCTATATACATATAGTACGATAAATATCTAATCAATTACACATTTGAAGATTTACACCCTTGAAGATTTAAATCCGCACCATCCGCACCCCCTAATAATTTTTCTTAATTTACACCCTTGAAGATTTAAAACCGCACCCCCTAAAGGTTTAGTATAATCTTATAGTATATATATGAAATACAACAATTTTATAAAAAATTGTAGTCATTATGGAGATATTTTGGCTATACCGTTCTTCGCTTTATTGGTCATTTATTTTTACATTATTGAAGACAAAACTATAATAGAATACGTATTATTATTGTTTTCTATAAGTGGATTTATATTAGATATTTTATATACCTATATATTTTTGTCCCATTCTAATTCTTCAAAGGTGTAAAATTAGAACTCAGGTTCGTGCTTCTTAAATAAACAACCGAGCCTTACTAAATTGTATATAGGTGCAATTATACTCGGGTCTTGGAGAGAGGCTACATCCATCCATATTTTTATGATACAAAAGTTTTTTTTTGGTGAAATTGTAATGCCATTTAAATGTTTGCTATGTTCTGCATTTAAACACAATGTTTCGCCACACAATAAGTAAAATAAATTCTTCCAAACCTCAGGGGCGTGTTTATTTATTATTTTGTATGAAAAACATCCACCGTTTCTATTTTTTGGGTCTTCCCACATGGGTGTAATGCCATCCCGCATTACAAACAACATACAGTTCTTAATAATATTCTCGTGGATTGCATCATTCAACAATATAACCTTTTCAGCCGTGTCAATCTCACGCATTATCGCAGAATAACTGGAAACTTCCCAGTTTTTATCGTGTGGTAAATGGTAATACAAATTCCATTTACCATTCAAGTTATGTTGTTGGGTAGGACTACTCAATGCATCCATCGTGATTACACCCGTAAATTATATATAGAAAATTCTTTATATATATTTTATTAAAAATATTGCTATATCTTTATTCAGCAACAATTACTTTTTCATTAGATTCTAATGTATCTTCATTTTCTAAAAGGGTTGGTTCCGTTTCCTCTACTTTTGACAAGTCTTTTTCTGCGTCCTCATTTTCAGGGGAGTTCATTGCCACATCCTTGTCGTCGTTTTCTGATAAATCCTCTACCACCTCGCTATCTTCATTTTTGGGTGAATCCTCACTGTCTAAATCATCAATATCATCAATTCCATTATCTACCTCACTTACATCTTCATCATCCACCGTTCCTACTGTTACAACATCATACGAACGATCCTTTATTTTTATATACTGATTTGACTTCATATTAAACATATTAATATTCGTATCTAACATTTTCAATGTGTATCTCATATCAAAAACATATGGCAGCGATTGATATTCTAAATATCTTTTTATAAACGCGGGGGTTAATATATCGCTGTTTGCATTATACACATTTGTTGGCATGTCCATTACAATTCCAGACGACATCCTTGGATGTGTGTATTCAATACTTAAAAAATAGTTCTTTCCTTTGGTTGAAGACAATGTGTAAGCTGGTGTTGTATGGTTTTCTGTATTAAATAATGAACTGCATAAATATTTGTCTAATACTTTCATTGTAATCATTGTTTCTCTTGTCGCCGAACTATATCTTGATTTTGCAATTTCATTTACGTGTTCTATGCCTTGTTTGTATATATCGTTGATAGATAGAGTTGTGTCAGACTTAAAAAAATAATATTGTTCGCCGCATACGTATTTATCTCCTACAAATAATTCATTATTCGATTTGTCTAAAGTTGTCAAGGATATCCAACTATCACATAAAGGCTCTATTCTATACCCAGTGAAATGAGCATTGCAATAATCAATTGCATAACAGACCTTGTCAGTATTCTTGCGAATAAATGGATAAGTATCGTATAAATATTTTGCATTTACCTCAACCCAATTCTTTAACCAAGCAATAAATAGAAAGGCATTCATAAATATATCGTTCAACTTAATTTCTTTGAGATTTCCGATTAATATATCAAATGTATCTCTTAGATATTCAAAACTAAACCCAATCAAACACATCATTGCTATATATAACTCTTCGGAGGCAGGCATTTAGATTATATACTATATAATAAACTGTTTATATTTGTTTCCGTAAAATACATAGACATATATTTTATTTCTATGTATATTTAAGATATGGTAAAAAATAAACGGGGATTATTTCTATTTCATCGAGACTTTCGCATTGAAGATAACGTCGGATTAAATCGTGCATTTAGTATGTCAGATGAGTTATACACGTGCTTTATATTCACACCGGAACAAGTCGGCAAATCAAATGATTACAAATCGAATAACGCCGTACAATTTATGATTGAA
>Ga0222714_10006351_pt1 | contig 11063 bp, 6 predicted proteins | sample C33_3DmetaG_FD_165048 | JGI IMG/M metagenome (GOLD analysis project Ga0222714, IMG submission 165048) | Estuarine water microbial communities from San Francisco Bay, California, United States - C33_3D | ecosystem: Environmental > Aquatic > Marine > Unclassified | place: USA: California... | reverse complement strand
ATATCTCCATATCCAACCGTTGTGATGGTGACAATTGCCCAATAAATACCACGCGGAATACTCGAAAATTGCTCGGCGGCGGGGCCATTACTTTCTATCAAGTACATGAGAGAGCCGATAACAACCACTATTAGCAAGACCACATAGAGGAAAAGGGTGATTTTCCGCCGGCTCCGTATCAAAGCGGTAGAAATCACGTTTCCGTGGTGTAGGAAGCCTTCCAGTTTGAATATTCGGAACACCCTAATCAGTCGCAAAACTCGAATTACAGCCCCAACTTGAGAGCCTGGAATCAGAAGACTCAAATAGGTCGGCAATATGGATAAGAGGTCAATTATGCCATAAAAGCTGCGAATGTACCGGATTGGCCTAAGGGCGCAATAAATCCTCACAACGTACTCTATGGTAAAGAAAATCGTGAAAACCCATTCTAGGGCGAAAAACAGGGTGCTGTATTCGGCTCGTAAAGAAGCGATGCTTTCCAGAAATACCGTTAGCACGCTGGCGACGATCATGATCATCAGCCAAATATCAAAACTTTTCCCTGCCGGCGTGTCGGCCTCAAAAATGATTTGGTACAACTTGGCCTGAAAAGGCGACAATTTTCGATCTTTCTGCATGGAAACGGCAGTTCCGGTTAGCGGATAAATGGGAAAGCCGTGCTAAAATACATTTCACGGGGAAATGAAATGCGCTAAACCATACAATCGAGCCCATCTAGAGCCATATGAATCAACAGGCCCAGACCGATCAGATGTACCAAACGGGCTTTAGGATGCCAAGAACGGTCTTTGTTTTTCATCCGAACGTAAAACGGTCCTACAAACAACGCCACGTAGACCAAAATGGCAGGGAAGGTGTGTAGCGGATGAAACCCAATGGAACACCGGTTTGGATCATAAATCGGGTTCGCCAGAAGATGATCAACATCCACGATCATTGTCGCGATCAAAATAAACGTAGCGTTTCGCCAACTGGTGCGAAAAAACACCAGTGCGACAACCAAGGGGACAACAAAGTGCAGGCCAAGGTGGATCATGTAGAATGGATTCGGAGAATCACGATCACTTGCTTACCACACGCATGATTCCGCGCATCGTAAAGGAATGTCCTGGAAAGGTGCAAATGAAGGTGTACTCGCCGGGTTTATCCGGTACGGTAAAATAAATCGCTTCCGATGTTTCTGGTTTCAAGAGTAGGGTGTGGAACAGCACTTCGTCCAGGTTAGGGACATAATTTTTTTCGAGTCCATTGAGACCCAGCGCAATCGCTTTTTCACCCACTTTATCTCCTGTTCCAGGTGCGACAATAAGCAAATTGTGCATCATATCATCTTTGTTATCGAAAACCAGCTTCAAGCGAGATCCGGCCTGGACATCAAAGGAAGGTAGATCAAAACGGAGACCCGGTTGGGTTCCAATAGTAATCGTTGCGTCTGGCCCATTCGTCCAGGATTTGGGTTGGCTCGTAACGCGTTTTGCCTGTCGAACTGATTTACTGTTCTCGGTAGCCTTTTGCGGGGTTTCCACCTTCGATGACTGTCCCAGATCAAGTTTTGGTCCAGAAGGGATCTCATTTAGCGTGTAATACGCATCATCGTGCAAGAGCGGTTCATTATCCTCGGATCGCAAACTAGTGAGTTTTAATTCATGGATATACCCTTTCCGCAGTCCATCCACTACAATGCGAACGCTCATGCGGTCTTCGGCCACTTTGACCCCTCGAACGGGCGCGGCTTCTTGATTGATAATGGGACTGCCATACGTGCTGTGGTACATGTAGGTAAATCCAGTAACGTTGTATGCCGAAAGATCGCCCGCAATCTTGGGATCCACTGGCTTGGTAAAACTGAGTTCAAAGCCGTCTGGCTTGGCTTGAATGGTTTTTACTTCAAAGGGCATCTTGCCCGTCCACTCAAGTCGTTGCAGCCCATAGGGATTGGGTCCTGTTGAACCCCACCCACGGCTTGTCATTCCCACGAACATGGATCCATCTTTACCCCAAACCATACGCAAGACACCGGAAGAAAAGCCTTCTCTGAACGGAAAAGCGGCGCCTTGATACACTCCATTTACTTTTTCAACATAGACGCGGGCCACATTGCTTTGTCCTTGGTCGCCAACAAAAAGTTGCCCCGTGAACGGTCCAAACGAACCACGCGTGGTATCTGCCAAAATATCCGATGTTGAAATGCCCATAATTCCATGAGGAATCCAAACGGCTGGGGGTTTTAAGTCTGGAACTTGAGGCGCAACTTCGACCATGGGCAAACCGGTGTCAGGAACGTCTTCGGGTCGAAGTGAAAGGGGAGATCCTGGCAAATGGCTCCATTTCAATCCTTCTGGATGGCCCACAAAGTCTCCTCGTTCCACATGGGTAATGTAGCCAGAGCCAATCCACCCACCTTGATTTTCGCCATAAAAAACTTCTCCATCCACATTCAGTCCGAATCCTGCAGGCGAACGCATGCCTGTGGCATAAGGCGTCAACTTGCCATCGGGCGATATTTCAACCATCCAGCCCCGCCATTTGGAGAGACTAACTTCGTGCCCTACCCACGCAAGATTTAGGGTCACGATCATCGTACCATCCTCACGAAACAGGGGACCGTACGAATATTCGTGATAATTGCCTTCAAGCGGCCATGAATACACGGTTTCGTACAAATCGGCACGACCGTCGCCGTTTTTATCGGTTAATCTCGTTAGTTCGCCGCGTTGGGCGGAATACAACGATCCATCGCGATAGGAAAGGCCAAGCGCTTCGTGCAAGCCGTGAGCAAAACGCTTGAACTGCGGCCGTACATTTCCTTTTGAATACGGGTTTTTGATTAGCCAGATTTCCCCTCTGCGGGTCGATACAGCCAGCTGACCATCGGGCAACACATCCAGTCCTCCCACTTCTAGAATCACATCTTGGGGAATGGGAATGGTAGTCAGTTTGTAATAATCGTTTTCGCTCGCTGGGACTTGGGCGAAAACAGAAGGCGCGGCGAACAAGAGTCCTAAAAAGGTTAGGATTACCGTGCGCAATGCCGTGGTGAAGTTGGTAGGGTTCGCATTCATGGGGTTACCAAATCAGAGTGTATTGCACGGTGGTCGTTTTACTATCAGCAGAAAGCCGAACGAGAAGCTCTTGGCCTTTACTTGTGGTGCGCACCAAATATCGTTGGCTCGCTTGTTCGGGCATCTCTACGTAGTAGGTATTTCCATCGATTTGGAATTTCCCTCTAGACTTTGAATTGATGATTTGGCCGGATGCTAAACGTACCCAATAGCCTTCGAGCGATGAAGGGCTCTGAATCGACAACTCGCGGGAGAGCGTACTGCCATTTTCGCTGGGGAGCAATCGATCCGTGACCATGGCATCACCTAATTGGTAATGGAAAGACGGCCTTCCTGGTTCATCTAACTCATATCCTTTAAAGGTGAAATCATTTCCCATGCTATCTGGCCAGGCAGTGGTCTCTGATGCGAGGCGAGCAACGGTTGGCGCTCCTGAAAAAGTTATTACAGATCCTAAAGGAACCGCCAATTGTTCTGTTCCTCTGCTGTGCCACATATCCGTGGTTTCAATAAATGGCCCCTTCCAGGTTTGTAAAAGGGCGCCTTGACGTAAATCCATGGTGTAGTGGATGCCTTCCGGATCTCCAACGGCAATAGTGTGTGTTTTCTTTACACCTCCGTGCCTTACAAAACCCCTTATTAGCGCGGGCTCAGCTCCCGGCTCTACAAATATAGCGGGTACAAAACGTGGTGCAGGTAAGGCATCGGCCTCAATGAGCGCATCGCCCTCATACCGTTTGTATTTGATGTTACGAAGCGCAACAGGACCATGATCTCCTTGGATCATCAGCGGTCCCATCGGTTTTTCGTCGGTAAAAGCCGCTGCACGCGTTGAGCCGGTGATTTCAACGTTTTGGTGAATCGCTACGCCGTTTAGAACGACCTTTTTCATGACCGCATTGCTTGTTTTCCGCCCTGTTTTGTCGAAACGAGGAGCTTGAAAAGAAATGCTTAGATGTTGCCACAGGCCTGGCGCCCGGCCTGCGTTTAGGAGCGGAGGTTGTCCCTCAAAACCTTGTTTTCCCTCGGAACGGCTAGGATCCCAGCGCTCATAAATGCCCCCAACGTCCGAGAAAGAAGGGCTTTTCTCGCCCCAGCTGTCAAAAAGCTGAATTTCGTATCGGCCTTGCAGGTACACCCCTGCATTGGATCCTTTGGGCATCATGAAATCCAATTCTAGCTCTAAATCACCGTGCTCCCAATTCGAAAAAAGATTCCCTCGAGCTTCTGCAGCGGGTTGATTGACAAGAACGCCAACTCCGGCAAATGTGCTAATTTGATGGGTTGTTGTTCGATCAGCAGTCACCTCACCAACGATACTCCAGTTAGGAGTAACGGGCTTAAATCCAGCCAAGGATTCTAGGGAAAACTCCGAAAAGGGGAGCGATTGGGGTGGCGATTGTGTTTGCGCAGCAATCTGACCAGCTGGCATTGCTAACACCAGCAGCAAAAGAAAGCAGTTACGGAGCGTCATCAACTCTGAGGTTTTACGTTCTCACGTCATTCTGGCTGTGTGTAGTGAGTATTCCAGCGCGACGCTTGAGAAAGTCGTGGTCGGGAGAGTAATGATACTTTTTGAACTCCGGTTGTACAACAGGTTCACGAGCCGGTTACAGAATCAATTCGGCCTTGGAAGTTGCGGCTTCTGGCCAGAGGAGATGACGGGTGTGCAAACCATCTGCATACTTGTTTATCTGCGGCCTCTAAATCCACCTCGTCCGCCGCCTGATGGGGCGGAGCCTTTCGAGAGTTTGTGGGTCATGGTGAGCATCACGTATCGACCGAGGGATTGAACGCGCGACTCCTCTATGTAATTGTTGGAGTTGGAATAGGTCACGCCCTGATTTTGATCCAACATATCGCGTACGATAAACTGCACTTCCGTTTTGTCATTTGGCAGTAGCCATCCGACGGTTCCTTCTAACAATGCGCGGTTTTTGGCTCCACCAAACGCTTGTTGATCGTACATATTGAAATTTATGGCGGTACCAAAAGTCCAACCACCTTGGAATAAATCCCCACTGAAGCGAATCGAGCTGTTGGTGTATTGCCGATTCTGAGCCTTATTCAATGAATAGTCCACATCGTTTAGCGTCAAACTATACGTTCCACGAACGTCAAAAACCTCTCTAAACCGATTCTGGACGGTCAAGCTCGGCGAATAACGCAGAATTCGACTTTGGTTTTCTTCGCTATTGATGAATTGCGAACCCGTTGACCAATTCACGTTGTTGCGCAGATCAATCTGAATGCCCAATCGCCGGATTGGAGTGCCGAAGTTAACGCTAGCATTGTGAGACCATCCATCACCCGCATTTACGTTTGTAAAAGTCTGTTTTAACTGCTCGTCAATCGTGCGGGATTGTACGATGTCGTTCCTAGTCCAGGACGAACGAAAAGAGCCAAACAGATTCAAAAATGTGTATTGATCGAAATAACGGTATTCCGAATACAAACTGTGTGTGTATTGCGGCTCAAGGTCCGGATTTCCGATGAACACGATAAGTGGGTTCGAATTGTCCACAAAAGGCTGCAATTCATTTAGAGAAGGCTCCCGAGTACTCGCGTTGTATCGAATCTGAATCGAAGCAGCATCAGAAAGAGTACCTTTGTAATAAAGGTTCGGCAAGATGTGCGTGTATCCATTGCTGATAGATACATTGCGGTTGACGATCGTTCCTTCCAGGTCCGATCGCTGAACTTGTAGCCCGACTGTAATAAACTGATCCTCCGTTGTCTTGCTAAATTGGGCGGTTCCATGCCAGTAGGAGTAGGTTCGATTGAATTCAGCACTGAGCAACTCATTCAGGACCGGTGCACCCAAAACCATATCGCTGAAATCTTTGGTCTCATCTTGGTCCTCGAGCTGTCTTTCCAACCCAAGTTCAAGGTTGGCACTTCCAATCGGTTCATTGAGCGATAATCGGTGTCGTTGAGAGAGCTGATTTCCGATGGTTGATTGAAGCTGTACAATCTCGGCGTAGGTTAAAATATCAGCCAGTGGATCGAAAGTACCAATAGTGGAGGTTAGATCGGTGCTGTTGTCTGAATCATTGAGTTCTCCACTTGAAGACCAAATTACACTCCTTCCTTTGTCGTTCAACTTTTTCCGCCAAGTTAGGTCTCCCGACCCTGCAACACGATCGCCGCTATTGAAATTTCGGGTGTCGGCCGAGTTTCGTATTTGCCCAGATGCATTCATAGTTTCCTGAAAACTAACGTTTGTTAAGTCAGAATTGGAGAAATTTAAAACACTTCTAATGCGAATGTCATGCCCTTCGCCTAGCGTAAGTTGGGCATTTAGGTCTCCTGAATGAGATACATTCTCGGATACCTGATCGGAAGCCAAGTCTGTTGAAGAGGAAATTGCTGGCCCAAGAATGCTTTCACGATTGACAACTCTATTCTGCGTGTTTTCCGATTGATTTCGGAAATAACTACTGCGAATCCAGGATTTACCTTTTTTTCCAAAGTCTCGGTTTAGGTTCAACCCAATCGAAAAGGATTCTGAAAAACCAGCATTAGAATCACCTCTGAAGGACCCTCTGTTTACGTTATTTCCACTACCAATCAACCCTATTTGAGTCGAGGAGTTAAATCGGTTGAAATTTAAACGGCCATCGTAAAGGCCACGATCGGTGTTTTCTCCTCCTAATCCGCCGGTTACCGTTCCGAAATATCCTTTTTTGGCATCTTCTTTAAGGGCCAAGTTGATTGTCTTTTGCTCATTCCCATCCTGAATACCAGTGAATTCGGCCTTATCGGACTGCTTATCATAGACTTCAACCCGTTCTACAGCATCTGCAGGTAGGTTTTTCGTCGCAATAGTGGGGTCAGAACCAAAAAATTCTTTTCCGTCCACGAGGACCTTCTGAACTTGCTCTCCTTGAACGGTGATGGAGCCATCCTCCGCGACTTCCACACCTGGCAATCTTCGCAGTAGATCTTCTACAACGGCGTTCGGCCGTGTGGCGAACGCCGCTGCATTGTAGCTGAGGGTGTCTTTTGAAACTCTAAATGGAATGTGCTCAGCACTTACGACTAATTCATCAAGCTCTGACACCAATTCGTGCATAATGAGTTGTCCAACATCGAGATCCGCCGTTTTAATCTCAAAATTCTGACGGATAGTTTGGTACCCGACGAATGATATTTGAAGGATGTACTCTCCGGCCGCGAGGCGTCGAAGCCTGAAAGCTCCTTCTTTGTCGCTCGTGGTGAACTTGGTGAGCACCGAATCAGCGCGTGTTAGCGCCACAATGGTTGCCGATGGCACTCCGATTTTGGTAGAGTCCACTACGGAGCCCGTAAGGTCGAACCTTTCGTTTTGGGCGAATGCAACGCGAACTGTTCCGAGAAGCAGCGTGAAAAGAAAGGCGATCTTAATAATCTTAAACATCTAACTCTAAATTAATTTCTGCGACGAACTTGGCGCTAGGATTTGGTGTCTAGTTTCGGCGTCGCATTTGGCGGTCTCTGCCCACTCCCAAACGTTTGACTTCTTCTAATTTGACTTCAACAGCTTTTTCGTACTGATCGCGAGTAACTTTTTCACCCCGATCAGGACGTGCAATCGCTAACATATCAAGACCATCGAGGGAGACTCCTGTTGCCGTGAAGCTCAGGCCTCCCTCGCCGATTGAAAGTACCAGTATGGCTCCTGGTAGGCCTCCAAACGATTCGGGTCCGACTTCGTAGGGGATATCAAGCGCGAACCATGCTTCCACCGAGGTCGTGTCTATCTTAGCCGTGGCCTTGTGAACGGTATAGCCAAGAAACTCACCTTCTTCACCTGCTATTTTCCAGGGAATAGTGGGTAAATCCGACTCAATCCGAAATTCTTTCGTCATAAAGTCTCTGACTTCAACCATTGTGCCTTCATCCCGATTGATGTAGGAAACCAAAACAGTCTCGTTATCCGCACGTGATGCGCTTCCCATTTTCAAGAAGGCCATCATTTGCTTTTCCCAAGGATTTTGTTGGGTAGCTTCGCTTTTTTCATTAGGTGCATCCTGCATAACGGATTCGGCCTCGTTAAAAAGAAGCATGACTTCTTTTTTACCTTCTTTTGGCACAGTTGCGCCGCGAGCAAATTCAGGTAATTCAAAATTGTACTTCGCCACGCGTTCGTACACGATCAAGCCCTGTTGGGCATGAACCAGATAGGGGGCGACCAGCAGGAAGAGGAATGTCAGTTTTTTCATTCGGACGGTTTTGGGCTTCGACACACTTATTGGACGGTTGAAATTCAAACTCATTCCAAATTGTTTGATTGAGGGACCTACGCGAAGTGAGAGGTATAAGATGCGAAGTCTAACAAACGTTGATAACAATAAAAGAGGCCTATTGTTACCGGTCGATCGATGTTATCTTGGTCCCAAAGTCGCGGCGCTGCCGCCTAGAATCTCTTTCAAAAAGCATGAACAATACGTCTTTACCTGTTTATATCGTTCTCGGAGCCAGTGGTGGTATCGGGTCTCAAGTAGCCAAAAATCTCGCCAAGAGAGGAAGTCAACTGGTATTGGGAGCTCGATCTCAAGAAAAGTTGAATGAAATAGCCCTTCAAACAGGAGGAGTGGCCTATCCGTTGGACGCCACGGATTTTACTCAGGTAGAGGCCCTGGTAAAGTTTACGATGGAAACCTATGGGAGACTGGACGGGGTTTCGCATTGCATCGGATCCATTTTACTAAAGCCTGCCCACTTGACCTCTGTCGAGGAGTTTGACTTCACGCTAAAGGTCAACCTGTATTCTGCCTTTTACGTTGTGAAAAGCGCGTCTCGGAGCATGTTCAAGACAGGAGGATCGATCGTGCTTTGCTCTTCGGCTGTCGCGCGAACGGGGCTAGTGAACCATGAGGCCATCGCCGCAGCGAAAGCGGGCGTGACCGGCCTAGTTCAATCGGCTGCGGCAACCTATGGCAGGTACAACATTCGCGTGAACTGCGTTGCGCCAGGCTTGGTTGAGACCCCTCTGACCGAACGGATTACAGGTAATGAGGCCTCCCGCAAGCACTCGGAAGACATGCATGCCCTGGGGAGGTTGGGCACTCCCAATGACGTAGCAGAAGCGATTGATTGGCTACTCGACAACTCTCGGAGCAATTGGGTGACTGGGCAGACCATTGGTGTGGATGGTGGCCTGGGTACAATACGCCCTCGGTAGTAAAAATAGCTTATTCCAAGCAATGACTTAAGCTAACTATGCTTCTGAATTCTCTACCCAACCACCTAAAAGAGCGGGTTCGAACGCTTTCGAATCATCCCGTTCGCGAAGATGGGGAGTGGATACTTTATTGGATGCACCATGCCGTCAGAGATCATGAGAATCCTGCACTTGATGTTGCCATCCATATCGCTTCGACGCTCAACATTCCGTTATTGGTTTATCAGGGGCTTGCTGGTGCTCATCCGTATAACTCGGATCGCCATTTCACCTTCATATTGGAAGGAGCTAAAGACGTAGCCGATCGCTTTAAAGAGCGAGGGATACGATACGAGTTTTACCTTGGGCCTGACGCTTCCTCCCGAAGCCCGTTGTATGAATTGGGTCAGCGTGCCGCGATGGTCATCACAGAAGACTATCCCGCTCCTCCATTTCCTCGCTGGACTCGGCGACTCGTGGATGAATGGACAACTCCGGTGTGGGCGGTCGACAGTCATTGCATAGTCCCCATGCAACATATTGGGCGATGGTACTCAAGGGCTTATCATTTCAGAAATAAGATAGAGACCGACGCCTTGGAGAGAGCCGCATCAGAGTGGCCAGAGGTATCCACAAATCCCCCCTATTTCTCCGGGGTTCTTCCTGAGAAAGGAATCGATTGGGGCGAAATGTCCATTTCAGAGCGATGTGCACAGTGTGATATCGATCATTCAATAGGCCCCATCCACCATACGAAAGGTGGTTCGACCGCAGGATATGCGAGGTGGGACACCTTTTTGGCTGACGGCCTAAAGGGGTATGACAAAAAAAGGAATGATCCAACGGCAAAAGAGCCCGCGGGGGTGAGTCGGCTGAGTGCATATCTACATTATGGCCATGTATCTCCCTTACGGATCGCGCGGGATGCGGTACGTAATGCCTCTTCAGGTGCTCAAAAATTTTTAGATGAACTACTAATTTGGAGAGAGCTGGCATTCAACCTGTGTTTTTATAATAGCAATGTAAAAGAGGGCAGTATCCTACCGCAATGGGTTCAAGACTCCTTCGAACGTCACTTGAGCGATGAGCGTGAAGCTCTTTACTCATGGGAAGCGCTTTCGCGAAGCCAAACCGCAGATCCGCTTTGGAACTTGGCTCAGCAGTCCCTCCGCATCCATGGTGAGCTGCATAATAACGTCCGAATGACCTGGGGTAAGGCGGTACTCCAATGGACCAATTCGCCGCAACGTGCCCTCGACATGTTGCTTGATCTAAATCATCGGTATGCTCTCGATGGATCTGATCCAAACTCCTATGCCGGTATTCTATGGTGTCTCGGGCTCCTCGATCGTCCATTTCCTCCTGAAAAGCCCATTTTAGGCTTGGTTCGACCTCGTTCATCGTCAAGCCACCAATCGCGCATCAACATGGATGAATACGAACGGCATTTGGCACGTTATCCTCGCATGCAGGATCCGAGGATAGCCATAATTGGCGCCGGAATAGCCGGCTTAACTGCAGCGCGCACTCTAAAAGACCATGGCTTTTCGGTTACCCTATTTGATAGAGGACGAAAACCGGGAGGCAGAACGGCCTCGGTCGACATTTCCGGAGCCGGCATTGATTTGGGCGCACCAACTCTTTCCCTGAAAGACCCCAGGATTCAGCCGCTGGTTACATCGTGGCGCGAGAGTGGGCTTATTCAAGACTGGCAGGTCAGAGAAGCAGACTGGAGTTCGTTCGATCAACAGGGAAACGCTGCTCTCCAGAACGTCATCCGTCAGGTAGCCAGTCCGTCCATGCGCGCCTTAAGCATACATTTAGCGCAGGGACTAGAGGTAAAACAGGGATCT
>Ga0222714_10006349_pt1 | contig 11065 bp, 10 predicted proteins | sample C33_3DmetaG_FD_165048 | JGI IMG/M metagenome (GOLD analysis project Ga0222714, IMG submission 165048) | Estuarine water microbial communities from San Francisco Bay, California, United States - C33_3D | ecosystem: Environmental > Aquatic > Marine > Unclassified | place: USA: California... | reverse complement strand
CCAACTTCTGCCGCGCGAATGTCCACCCCATCGCACCAGGCGCACTGTCTTTATATTCTTCATAGTGACGATGCATGATCTTGACGGTGCTGTACACCATCGCCTCCTCTGATGTATCCAGACCAACGAGAAGCGGATAGGCGGAGGTGAATACCTCGAGCCCCTCGTCAGGCAGAGTCGGCCCTTCGTAAGCAACGTGCGGCACATACCAAGGGAGGCGCTGGCGCACGCGTGCAATCGCTTCGGCATCGTTATGAGGCAGGGCGGGGAATCTTAATCCTCGCGGCGAGGCTTCGACGCGCAAAAAAGGCGGCGAGTTGCAGGCGCCGCCAGCGGCGTCCGCACGATTATTAAGAATCGCATCGATAGATGCATTGTAGCCGCCCACCTCGACCCGAATCACGTCATCCCAAGTCAAGTTTGCATAGGAGAGTAAGGCAGCCGTTGCGTTATTGAGTGACGGTGCGCCTTGCACGAATGTCACTCGCTTGCCTTTGATATCAGCGACACCGTAGATATTGGCATCCGCGGCAGTAGCGAAAGTGAAAGAGCAGCTATCGGAAAAGTTAGAGAGTAGCGCGCGTACTGGCTGAGGTCCCCAAATTTTTGAGGCAAAGTTAAGAATCCCCTCTTGCGCATAGACTGCCTCAGAGCCGCCGGCGGAGAAATGCACGCGACCCGCTCGCAGAGTTGCGAGTCGGGACACATCATTGCGACCAGGAATCACTCGCAGGTTAACACCATAAGTCCTCTGCAAAATATTTCCAAGCGCTACTGCCTGACTGTATCCGCCAGTGCCTGTCGGGTAGGCAGACCACGCCATCGTACGAGGTAATTCGATACCAGCTTGCGCAGGTACAGAGCCTACGCTCGCGGCGAAGGCGCTGCCGATCGAGAAGAGTGAAACGATTGCGAATCGGAAAAAGAAAGCACAGTTAGGGAGCAAGGACAAAATTCGAGCGGTCATTGGGCGACTCGTCTCCTTTAAAGAAAGATCGATCATAGAGATACATCAAAACCCTGAGCTCGAAAAACCTGAGTCTGAGAAAGTGCCAAAAAAAGTGCCAAAAGCAGGCTCATCGAACGCTCTCGAGCATAACCTAGCACCTGCGACATTGCTACCTACTCAGTGCTGAGTAATGAAGACTGATGCCGTCCTTGCTCCCTCGCGGTAACAAACTAGAAACGACGTCGCGCAGACGATCCTAAGCCTCAAGAATTACTCCCTATCGCGCGTTGCGCACTCTCCATGAATCCTTCTATACTGCTACAAACTGTAGAAAAAACGAAACCCTAGCGTCTGGATCAACACTTAGAATTGCTGTCTGCTCAAAGTGAGATACAAACAAAGGGGTACCGAAATAACGCGTCAATAGGGGTCACTGCAATGCCAAGTCGCAACTCACTTCGCTCAACAATTCGCCACATCACCCTAGGCACGGCGTCCGCGCTGATAGTTGCAAGCTGCGCTCCCGACCAACCCGCGCTACCTGAACTCAGCTTCGAAGAAGCGCTGCAAGAAAAGCTCATCATGGCGCAACCGGGCGATGTCATCGAAATTCCCGCGGGCGTTCACGAAATGACTCGCAGCCTGTCGCTTAATGCGCCGGGCGTTACCATTCGCGGAGAGGGCATGGATGTTTCTATTCTCTCCTTCAAGAATCAAGCACAGGGTGCCGAAGGACTGCTCGTCAATGCGAATGATTTCGTGCTCGAGGATCTCGCATTAGAGGACACTGTTGGGGACGCACTCAAGATCAATCAGAGCGAGAACGTCGTTATTCGCAATGTCCGTACAGAATGGACTGGCGGCCCGCTAACCACGAACGGCGCCTACGGAATTTACCCAGTACAGTCTAAAAATATTCTCATCGAGGGTGCAGTAGCCATCGGCGCCTCCGATGCCGGAATTTACGTCGGGCAGTCTAGCCAGATCATCGTGCGTAACTCTCGTGCCGAATATAATGTGGCTGGCATCGAGATTGAAAACTCTACCTATGCCGACGTATATGACAACGTGGCAACTAATAACACCGGCGGCATCTTAGTCTTCGACCTGCCGAACCTCCCTGTTCAAGGCGGCCGCAACACTCGCGTGTTTAACAACGACATCGTCAATAATAACGTCGACAATTTCGCGCCAGAGGGCAATATCGTTGGCACAGTCCCTGCGGGTACAGGGTTGATGGTCCTCGCGAACGACAGCATCGAAATATTTGGTAATCGTTTTGTCGACAATCAAACGGCTAACGTCATGATCGTAAGCTACCTGATCAACGGATTGCCGATAGATGATCCAAATTATGACCCGTTCCCCGAGGCAATTTATATCCATGGCAATAGCTTCGAGGGCGGCGGCGATAATCCCGACTCTGAACCCTTAGTTGCCCTTAAGGCCGCAACGGGGCAGCCCATTCCAGATGTAGTTTGGGGCGGCGCTATTTTGCCGGATGCTAACGGTCAGCCCACGAAGAGCCCCGCGGAAATTCTATGTCTCGGCGAGGGTGGAATGAGCTTCGTAAATTTGGATGCAATGAACGGTTTTACCGCGCCTTCTTTCGACGCTGCTCCACATCGATGCGAACAGCCACGCTTAAGCAAAATCGTCTTACCCGGAGATGCGGGTAGCGCCGAGTAATCGCATTAGAGACTTGAGTTACAGATAGCAAGAAAGATCAGTAAAAAACTGAAAGAGAATACAGAAAGACTAGTAAAAAAGAGGAAAAATGACGTGGCTCACCCAGCAGTTAACGCCCGTTTCGCGCTGATAATTGTCGCAGCGCTGTCGCTTTCAGGATGCGGTGAGGATCACCCGAATTTTGCCGCGGATGCCCGCCCACAAAGACTTTCGGAATGGAATCTGTTTGACTTGAGTGCCTCTCGATTGCGACCGCTGCCGACGGTCGAGGTCGTTAGGCCCGCCAATCCGCTTTTCACAGATTACGCACATAAGCTGCGCACCCTATGGATGCCGGATGGAACGCAGGCGACTCTTATCAACGACGAGATCGACTACCCAGTCGGCACAGTGCTGAGCAAAACCTTTTACTACCCAGTTGATGCGACCGGCAACGTCATTCGCGTTGCCGATGAGGGGGCTCGTGAGATAGACCTTACTGACTCTCGCTTAATAGAAACGCGCATCCTCGTTCGGCAAGAGTCTGGTTGGGATGCCCTACCCTATGTCTGGAACGAAGACGAGACAGAGGCATTTCTCAGGGTTGCGGGTGCGAGTCAGACTCTTGACATGATCACTGCGGCCGAACTCGAACAGCCCGCAACGCGATTTGCTTATTTCGTGCCGAACGAAAATCAGTGCTCTGGCTGTCATACCACCGAACATCCGGACGGCGGCATGCATCCGCTTGGAGCGATCGCAAGTCAGCTAACCGCTTCATCACATTCGGCGAGCGGCGAATTTCAGCCGCAAATCGACACCCTCGTTGCACGCGGATGGCTCGATAAAGCACCTCAAATTCGAACGTTAGACTCATATGAAGACACAGACCTCCCGCTCGACAAGCGCGCGCTCGCTTATCTCAACATGCAGTGCGGGCACTGTCACAACCCAAAGGGCGCTGCAGATACTTCGGGGCTTATTCTTACTGGCAAGCATAAATCGCTAGTGAGTATGGGCGTTTGCAAACCACCCGTAGCAGCGGGCGGCGGCGCAGGAGATTTACAGTACGGCATCGTACCTGGGGATCCCGACAACTCAATTCTTCACTACCGCGTTGCCTCGACTAAACCTGATGAAATGATGCCTGAATTAGGTCGCTCTCTGGTTCATGAAGAGGGTGTTGCGTTGCTTCGTGAGTGGATCGACACCCTGCCCGGCAGCTGTGATAACGAAAATGAAGTTGCAGACCAGAATGCTGATTTTCGAGGCGTAGACACCGCCGGCTAATCGATTACTTGATCAAAATAAGACTCTGGATAAGGCTCGTCATTGAGCGTGAAATGCCACCATTCTGTCTCAAGAGATCTAAAATTCTGAGCAATCATTACACTCCGCAGCAGCGCCCGATTCGCGCGCTGCTTGGCGCTAGGCTTCTTGCTGGTAGGCCACGAGGTAAGGTCGAAAAAATCCCAAGGAGTTCCCATATCGAGTTCCCTCCCCGTATCTAAATCAACAAGCGTCAGGTCTACTGTACTGCCTCGAGAGTGCCCTGAACGTTCAGCGATATAGCCGTCGCTAAAGAGGTTGGCTTTGTCTACGCGTGGATAAAATTCGTCTTTAGTCTCTGTGTCGTCAAGGTCACGCGCCCAGCGCACGAAGTGATCCACTGCCCGCTGCGGGCGATAACCATCGAATACCTTCAAGCCGAGTCCGAATTCAGCAAGACCCGCCTGAACTGACCGTAACGCCTCGATTGCAGGTTTTGTGAGCAACACTTTGGCCTCTAAATAGCCATCGACCGGGGCCCCGACAAAATTATGCGAACCGGCATAGCGCGCATCGACAACGACGGTTGGCACCGCCGAGGAAATATCAATAAGGGAGGCCTCTTCAGCATTGGCGCTGAGCCAGCTTGCTAAAAATAAAAAGAGACTGATTCGTCGCCAACTGCCCAGCCATGAGCGATTATTTCTTGTTTCGGTTACCATGCTTCCTCCCCACGAGAAGTATTGATCGCTATAGGAGCTTAATCCGTATAACGCTTCAAGAGTTAAAAATGCAGCAAATGCTCATTGCTCGACTCTGATGCTAACAGTTTATCTACTCTCAGAAGCACCCAGGTTGATGCCTCCTAGACATAGCCTCTCCTGCGAATAGCGTCTAGAATGCTTGTCGAGAGTAACAGCATCAATCGACTACCAAGCTCGGGCACATCGATAAGGGCTAAACCCAAACAGCGAGCCGAACTTATTTAACTAAATCTCCGGAGTCTACCCCATGACAAAGCGAAACCGATCTAACCGAACCGTTGCGAGTCTTGCCCTCGCAACCGCAATTGCAGGTCTTGCCCCTCTTAGCGCGCTCGCACAGGGCGACACCTACAGGTCAGCAGCACACGATTTCGAAATCACGACAGTCGCAGAAGGATTGGAAGTGCCGTGGTCAATGACATGGCTACCTAATGGCGACATGCTAGTGACGGAGCGTCCTGGACGCCTTCGCATAGTGCGCAATGGCTCGCTACTGGCTGCACCGGTTGAAGGTGTGCCCGAAGTCCATGCAGTAGGCCAGGGTGGATTATTTGATGTACTGCCACATCCCGATTTCGAATCGAATAAGCTCGTCTATCTTAGCTTTTCAAAGCCATTGCCTGATGAGTCCACGACTACGGTTATCCGTGGCACATTTGAAAACGACAGACTAAGCAATGTCGAGACCATTTTCCAGGCCGATACTGCGGGGCGCAACGGCCACTATGGCGGCCGCATCGCGTTCGATAACGACGGTTACTTATTTATTACCATTGGCGACCGCCAAGCCCCACCTTCTGGTAATCTGGAAGCGCATCCGGCACAGGACCTTGCCAATCATAACGGCACTGTCATCCGCCTACATGACGACGGTCGCGTGCCTAGTGATAACCCTTTTGTCGGTCGCCGAGATGCCTTGCCAGAGATCTACAGCTATGGACATCGCAATCCTCAGGGAATCGATATACATCCCGTCACTGGCGATGTGTGGACAGACGAGCATGGGCCTCAAGGTGGCGATGAATTAAATATAGAAGAAGCTGGCAAGAATTATGGCTGGCCAGTCATCGGCTACGGCGTGAACTATGGTCCCGGTCTCCCTATTCATAGCTCGCAGCAAAGTGAGGGCATGGAACAACCAAAACATTTCTGGGTGCCTTCCATCGCAACAGCGGGGCTCATGATTTACAGCGGTGATTTATTCCCGAATTGGAAAGGTGATATTTTCGTCGGCGGACTTCGCGGCCAGCAACTCGCGCGAGTCGATCTGAATGACGAAGGCAAGATGACGATGATGGAGGAGACTCTCTTAAACGGCATTGGCCGAATTCGCGATATTCACCAAGGCCCCGAAGGCGCGATTTATATCGCTACCGAGAACCGCGGTATCCTGCGTCTAACGCCGAGCAATTAATACCCACTAGCTGTTCACCAAAGCCCGCCTCTGCGGGCTTTGTGCTTTCTAGGCGCGTCTGCGCTAGCATTGCAGCTCAGAGGAGCGCTTCAAGATGAAAACAATCGGAATGATCGGCGGCATGAGCTGGGAATCTACCGCAAGCTACTACCGCGCAGTCAACGAGGGAATAAAACGCGAACTCGGCGGACTTCACTCCGCCAAGATCTGTCTCATCAGCGTCGACTTCGATGAGATAGAACAGTTGCAGCGCGAAGGAAATTGGACTCGCGCGGGCGAATTACTCGCAAAGGTTGCAGTCAATGTGCAAGCCGGCGGTGCCGATTTTCTCGTGATCTGCACAAACACTATGCACAAAGTCACCGACGCCATTCAATCTGCGATCGACATCCCCCTCCTACACATTGCCGACGCCACGGCACAACAGCTTGTCGATGATAAAATTCATCGCGTAGGGTTACTCGGCACTCGTTTCACAATGGAGGATACCTTCTATAAGGCACGTTTAACGGATAAATTTGGTATCGAGGTATTAGTGCCCAGCCCAGCAAATTGTGCTCGCGTGAGTACAATAATCTACGAAGAACTGTGCCTTGGCGTGATAAATGCCGAATCACGCGCGTTTTATGTCGAGCAAATCGCAGAACTGGCAGAACGCGGCGCACAGGCGGTTATTCTTGGCTGCACAGAAATAGCTCTACTCGTTCAGCAGCGCCACACGGAAACTCCTCTGTATGACACCACTTCAATACACGCAGAAGCCGCCGTTAAGATGGCGCTAACCGATCGATAAACTATAATAGAACGCTCCCAGTCACCCCCCCTTGGTTTTATAAATTTGTTATGGACGGATTAATCCTCGAAACGTTTACCGTGGGCCTCGCGACATTTTTTGCGACCATTGGACCACTCGATGTCGCTGCTGTTTTCGCCGCGCTAACCGCCGGAGAGGCTCCGAAGCACAGACGCCGCATGGCTGTGCGCGGCGCACTAATCGCTACAGGCATCTTGATCACGTTCGCGCTTATTGGCGAGTCACTGTTATTCGCTTTAGGGATTTCAATAGCCGCACTTCGCACAGGGGGCGGCATTCTGCTCCTTCTTATCGGTATAGACATGGTGTTCGCGCGCTCTTCCGGGAGCACGTCGACTACAGATGAAGAGGAACAGGAAGCACTGGGAAAGCGTGATATTTCAGTGTTCCCGATCGCCACTCCGTTAATAGCTGGCCCTGGCGCCATGGGCGCAGTAATACTGCTCATGGCCAATACCGAAGGAGAACTGATTCTGCAGGCGGCGGTAATCGCCTCGCTGATGATAATTCTTGTGCTCACCTTCGGCATGTTGCTATTGGCCAGCAAAATTCAACGTCTTTTCGGTGTCACCGGTATGCATGTAGTGACACGCATCTTCGGTGTGCTCCTCGCTGCACTCGCCGTGCAGTTTATTTTTGACGGTATCGCTCAAAGTGGACTAATAAACGGTTAGGGGTGTTCTATACGCGGCAAGAAAAAAATGACCTGAACCTTTCTCTAAAGCACAGGCAAAAAAAAGGCCGACAGCGTCGGCCTCAAGCTTCTAGGGACTAACTGAGTTACAGCTAGAGAGGACACTTCAGGGAATGAAAGCGGGGGGATGGCGCCTGCTTTCGATTGATCTCGGGAGAGAGCCCCTGTCCTGATAGCGTAAACGCCGAATTTTTAAACGCAGATCACTCGATCTATCATGACTTTTCGCCCTTTACCGTTCGCCCTCTAGCCCCACACATTTGCTCTGCTTTAGTCAGATTCAACCTCAATGGTCTTCCGATCGGGTCTTCCGATCGGGTCTTCCGATCGGGTCTTCCGATCGGGTCTTTCGATCGCGAGACCAGACGCACTTAAAACCATTCCTACCCGCAGAGCGTAGATCTGGTTATCAATTCTTACATTGGCACACTCCAGAGAAAGTGAGGAATTTGGAACGATGATTAGGTCACCACGGTTATTCAGACATGCCCTGGGGAAACCAGCGTATAGCTCCCTACACCTTTTGAAAGGGGCATTGCTTTGCCTATTCCTTATCGCGGCGGTCGACAGCTACGCTCTCGAGCAGCCTAAATATGAGGTTCTGTTCGCCGACGGCGATATAGAATACCGCCGCTACGACGCCTATGTAGTCGCCGAAACCGCGATTGCCGAGGTGGGTGACTGGGGCAAGGATACGCGCGACGGGTTCATGCAGCTCTTCGACTACATCTCTGGCGAGAACACCCTCGAGACCAAAATTGAAATGACATCGCCCGTGGTTCAGAGGCAAAGCATGAAAATAGCGATGACTGCGCCCGTCGTGGAGTCCTCAAGCGGAGGCCAAAACCGCTTAGCGTTTATGCTACCCAGTAAATTCAACCTCGACAGCGCGCCACGCCCGTCAAACTCCTCCATTACAATCAGAGAAATGCCGGTGAGACTGATTGCCAGCATTCGCTATTCGGGCCGCTGGACTGAGAAGAACGTGAAGAAATATAAGGCCAAACTGGAACAGCATCTCTCGGAGCGAGGCGTTGAGACTGTCGGAGAGTATTCGACGGCCGTTTACAATGCGCCATTCACGCCGCCCTTTATGCGCCGCAACGAAATCCACTTTGAGATAAGCGCGCTCCCTGAAAACTAGTGGCGCCCAATTCGCATGAGCAAGGAAGCAAGGCAATGCAGCAAACAGTATTGATTAGCGGCGCGAGTGGTCTAATCGGCACAGCGCTTTCGGATCATCTTCGCAAAGCCGGCTTCGCCGTCCATAAACTCGCAAGAGATAATCCTGAGGCCCAATTCAATTACTCATCAGAGTCTAAGCGGGTAACGCTGGACGACTCTATTCACCTTGATGCTGTCGTCAACCTCGCCGGTCCGAGCATCGCCGATGGCCGCTGGACCGACAGCCGTAAGAGGGAGATAGTTAACAGCCGCGTCGACATCACCACCGCGCTCGCCTCAGCCCTGGCGACGAAGACCAAATCTCCTAATATCTTCCTATCAGCCTCTGCAGTGGGGTTCTATGGCGAGTCGGACGACCCTCTCGACGAAGACTCGCCCGCCGGGAACGATTTTCTGGCAGCTGTCGCCACGCGTTGGGAACAAGCGACGGCGCCCGCAAGGCTTGCAGGTATACCCACAGCCCATCTTCGCTTCGGCGTCGTACTAAGCACTAAAGGCGGCGTGCTCGGCAAATTAATGCTGCCATTTTCGCTCTGTATGGGAGGCCGGCTTGGAGACGGCAAACAGCCGATGAGCTGGATTGCCCTAACCGATGCTGTGGCTATACTCACAACGCTGATTCAGGAGCCCGAGTCACTTGCCGCCCACACTGACCAGCAAGGCGCCTGCGCGCTCAATCTCGTCGCCGGCGAACCCATTACCAACGCTGATTTTACCAAGTCACTTGGTCGCGCAATCCGCCGACCCACACCGTTCCCCTTACCAAAAGTCTTCATTCGACTCTTGTTTGGCGAAATGGGCGACGCACTGCTGCTGGGCCGTTCGTCGGTCGTCTCTAAGCGCCTTTCAAACCTAGGCATCGCGCTGCAATACTCGAACATCGATCTAGCGCTTGCCTACCTCATTGAGAATAAGGCATGAGTACAATTGACTCTGTCATCTAATGGGGTAGTCTGCGTAAAATCGCGGAAAACGCGCACCGACCCAGAATGAGGAACCCTGTGAAAACAACCTGCTTTGATGTCTCGATCGCCGACTATATTGCACACATCGTGCTCAATCGTCCTGAAAAGCGAAATAGTATGATTTCCGCATTCTGGGACGAACTGCCCGCTGTCATTAGCGAGCTCGAACAGGACGACAGCGTTCGCGTCATTGTGATTTCCTCGACGGGCCCACACTTTAGTGCGGGTATCGACACAGCTGTGTTCGCGAGCAGCGAAGCCTCTACGGATGACCCGCGAGAGCTGGAGCATCAAAAAAGACGGCATGGCGCCCGCTTCTATGACAATGTACTGCGCATGCAGCGCACGTTCAATTGCTTAGAGGAGTGCCGCGTACCTGTACTCGCAGCGATACAGGGCGGCGCAATTGGCGGGGGTGTAGATCTGATCACCGCCTGTGACATGCGCTACATGAGCAAAGACGGTTTCCTCACTATTTTCGAAATCAACATCGGCATGACCGCCGATGTCGGCACATTCCCACGCATCACCAAACTCATTCCCGAGGGTATTGCACGGGAACTCGCCTACACGGGGAGACGAATGGGTGCCCAAGAAGCGAAAGAGATAGGACTGGTAAATGCCGTCTTCGATACCCACGAAGAACTGCTGGCAGGCGTAATGAGCGTCGCCCGCGAAATCACCAAAAAGGCGCCGATCGCAATCTATGGCAGTAAACGCCTGATCACCTATTCCCGAGATCACAGCACAGCGGATAGCCTAGATTATATTAGTATCTGGAATGCCAGCATGCTTAGCTCGGCCGAGGTTCGCGAAGCTATGGCAGCTGCGGGTGAGAAGCGCGAAGGCGATTTCGCATCACTACCGCCCAAAAAACAGACGATGTCAGACACCGTAGCCTAGCAAAGCGACTCTTAATATTTAATAGGATTAAACCGAATGAACCGCTAAGCCGCAGCTTAGCGTTATTGATAACAATGAGAGGCGCACCAAGAAAGATGTGCCCGGAAAAAGGAAAGGACTATGCTCAAATCGATAATTGGTATCGTTGTGGCCGTCACCCTCAGCACGCTCATAGCACTCGCTGGCAGCAGTAATAGCAACTTGTTCAATGGTATGCCCATCTTCATGCTCTGTGCCTCTGTAGGTTTCATCTTGCACTGGCTAGGCTTTATTCCCGCCTACCTGTTTCAGACCGAGCATTATTTTGACCTGATTGGCTCCATTTCCTATGTCGCGACAGTTGCCCTCGCGTTCATACTCGTGCCCTCCTTAGATGCGCGAGGACTCGTGATTGCCGCGCTCATCTGCGTGTGGGCTGTGCGGCTTGGCAGCTTTCTTTT
>Ga0222714_10006344_pt1 | contig 11070 bp, 8 predicted proteins | sample C33_3DmetaG_FD_165048 | JGI IMG/M metagenome (GOLD analysis project Ga0222714, IMG submission 165048) | Estuarine water microbial communities from San Francisco Bay, California, United States - C33_3D | ecosystem: Environmental > Aquatic > Marine > Unclassified | place: USA: California... | reverse complement strand
GCGGCACTACTTTCTCGGCACCGTAGTAGGACATGGCGACGATGCTGCCACCATCCGTCATGAGCGGAGCGGCACCGCGAGCCAGAGCGACAAGGGAGTAGGCGCTGATGTCATGCGCGGTCTTGAAGGCGTCACGAGAGGTGTTCACGAAGCGGCCTTCGAGAGCTTCCTTCGGGGCGAAGGCCACGGAGTGCAGCAGCAAGTCCAGCTTGCCGAACTTTTCCTTCACTTGGGCGAACACGGCGTCGATGTCGGCGTCTTTGGTGACATCGCACGGCATGAGCAGCGTGTCCGGTCCGAAGGTGGCGACGAGTTCTTCCACGTTTTCCTTGAGGCGTTCGCCCTGATAGGTGAACGCGAGGGTGGCACCCGCTTTGGCCCACGCTTGGGCGATGGCCCACGCGATGGAGCGTTTGTTGGCGACCCCGAAAACGATACCGATTTTGCCTGCAAGTAGTGACATAAGCGTAAAAACGTTAGTGCCCAGAGTTTGCCGGACGGATAGAACGGGTGGCAAGAGCTTAAAAATTACCCTTTCATCGGTGGTCTGCCACCGGTCGGGCCTGTTTGTTAGCGAATCTTGCCTTGAAAAGGCCTCCTAATCCCAGCAGGAGGATGCCGCTAACCGCCCAAGCGGCGGCAGTGGGATGCCCCGGGGCGAGATACATGCTGGCGGCACCGATGGCGGGTCCACCACAGATCCCTGCGCCGATGAGGGCTTCATGGATGCCACCATGCTCGCCCTTCGCCGCACTACCATCCATCGCGTAAAAGAGTGAGGAGTAGTAGATAAGCCCGGTGGCCAAGCCGAAGATTATCTGCACCACGATCAGGTGCCAGACAGCAGTGGCGAGCATGATGGATAGGAAACTGCCGATCAGCATCACAAAGGCGCCGATGAACCAATTGAAGCGATAATGCCAGCCCTGCCAGAACCACAGGACCACAAAAGACACGGCTCGCATGATGAACCAAACAGACATGACACGTCCCGCTTGGGCAACTGTCAGACCGATGTTGGCGGCGATGGTGGGAGTGACCGCCAGCAGGGTATTGATGGTCATGTAGGCGAACGGATTCGCCAGAAAAGCCAGCCGCTGAAAGTAGGACGGTTTCCCCACACTTTCCTTGAGGACGGCGGCTTCACCCCGGATGGGCGGGGCTTTGGCGAGCCATTCATCATGCCATCTCTGGAAGGGAAAGGTCAGGAGGAACTGCCCGACATGGATGATGCAGGGCAGCCAGTAGATGCTCTTCACCCCGAGCTTTTCAAACATCATGCCGCCGCAGAAAAAACCAAGGGCCGCCGTGGTGGCCCAGACGACATTATAGAGGCCGATACGATTGGGCAGGGTGGCGGCATCCTCGTGTTCGCAAGTGATCGCTTCGAGCATGGGCCAGGTGAAGCACATGGTGATGGTCCAGAGGGCGAGAGACACTAATTGCATGACGACGGAGGGAAAAAGTCCGCCCAAAGCCATGCTGATCGCCATACCGAGGAAGCCTACGCGCAATAGAGTGAAGTAACCGGCTTTTTGTCCGGCACGGCCGCCCAGGATGGATGCAGCCACGTAGATCAAGCCATGGACGGCGCCGATGGCGAGGTTCTGTTTGCTCTCGAAGTGATACTGTTCCTTCAGGAGGAACATCAGGTAGTTGATATAATACGCCGTGGCAAAGGCGTTCAACCCTTCCAGCAGGTAACAAATGGTTTTGACGAAGGGCGGGCGCATGTGAACCCCAGAGACAATCAAGTCAGTAACACCGGCTGGGCTGCCTCTGCGGGGATGGCGGAAACTTCAGCGATCGCTTTGAGGCAATACCACTTCACGGCCTCTGACATCGGGGGCTGCAAGGTCTCAAGATCCGCTGCACTGCACCAGCGGATGGCGTGATGTTCCTCCTCGGCCAGCGCCACGGTGCCGCTCTTGGGCCGGGCCCAGTAGATGAGACCGATGTGTTCGTGCGTGTCGTTTATGCGATGGATATCCAGAAAGCGAGGAGCGATGAGGGCACGGGTGCCGGGGCTGGTAGTGGGCGGGCGCTCACCGATCAATTCCACGTCCAGGCCGCATTCTTCCTTCGCTTCGCGCAGGGCAGCTTGCTCGGGTTCTTCATCGAGTTCGATGTGGCCACCGAGCGGCAGCCACTTGCCGAGCTTGCGATGGTGGATGACGAGCAGCTTCTGGTCGTGCACCACAAAGATGGCGACCGTAAAATCTATTTTCTCATGGATATGCGCCATAGAAGGCAGGACTCTGCGGGGGAGAAGGGGGCGCGTCAATGATGTCTCCGCGCTCGACACTGCGGAGTTCCCTGCCTATATCCAAAGCATGACCACCGCTAAGACTTTGTTCTGCCTGACGGCTGTAAGCCTGTTAATGGGTTCCTTGATCGCTGCTGAACCGAAGAAGCCGGTCGCGATCTTCGATGGCAAGACCTTCCAAGGATGGGAAGGGGATACGGCCAAGAGCTTTCATATCCAAGATGGCGCCATCGTGGCGGGGACTTTGAAGGAAGCGATTCCCCGCAATGAGTTTCTTTGCACCACGCGGCAGTACACGAACTTTGTGCTGCGGGTGAAATTCAAGTTGCTCGGCGGAGAGAAAGCGAATGCGGGCATACAGTTCCGCACGCAACGCATCCCGAATCATCATGAGGTTTACGGGTATCAGGCGGATATGGGGCAGGATTATTGGGGTGCGCTCTATGATGAATCACGGCGTCGCAAGGTATTGGCGGCACCGCCGAAGGAGGAGATCCCGAAATTCGTGAAGTTCAATGACTGGAACGAGTACGAGATCCGTTGTGAAGGGGCGCACATCCAATTGTCCGTAAACGGCCATAAGACGGTGGATTACACGGAGGAAGATACGACTATTCCGCGCTATGGTATCATCGCGGTGCAGATTCATAGCGGGCCGGCCTCAGAGGCGTGGTATAAGGATATCCGGATCGAAGAGCTGCCTTGAGTTTGAGCAGTGCGGGGTTTACTCGATGCCAGAAGCGCTATTGATCTGCTTGAAGTAGCTCACGTAAAAGAGGATCACGTTCAAAGCGATGCCGAGCAGGATGGCGAGGGTGATCATGACCCCCATGGCCGTCAGGAAATTGCGCATCTTGCGGGAGCCTTCCTCCTGGTAGTAGCGGTAGATGCGACCAAGAGATTCATCCAGTTTGCCGCTGACTTCGCCCGTGTGATAAAGATTGGAGAACAGCTCAGGAAAGACACGGGCATTGTTCACCAGTTCAGAAGGGAAATCACCATTCTCTAACTGTCGTTGCCAGGAATTGACCGTGTTTTGTATGGCCGGTGAACCACTGCCAGCGGCAGCTAACATCCAGGCTTCAATCGTTGGCACACCCGCCATGAGCAAAGCCTCCAAGGAAGCGGACAGGCGGGCAAGCGCCAAGCTGCGACGGGCGGTGCCCAATACCGGGATGGGATGCAAGAGCTTCTCGACAAATGCGCGCCAGCCTTTGCCGTGGCGACCTTGCCCGGCGAGCAAGGTGAGAAATACGACGGCATAGACGGGACCGACGATGAGCAGTTTCCCCAACACGAACTGGATGACGGTGCCTTCCTTTACCAGGCTCACGAGGGAGGCGACGGGGAAGACAAGGGCGGCGAAATGGAACAGGAAAACCGGGTAGGCGACTTTTTGGATGAGGGAATTCACCAACTCGGCCCGTTCCCGATAGTAATCCGAGAGCATCTGGAAACACTCGGGCAGGCGACCGCTCCTTTCGCCGGCCTCGAGCAGGGAGACATCGAACTGGGTGATCCAACTGCCGCTTTTGGAAAGCGCCTCGGAAAAGGTATCGCCCTGGTTCAGATGCTGGAGGGTGATGTTCAGCGGCTCGCGGAAAGAATACTTGGGCGGGTTTTTGGCGAGCTGCTGAACGACTGAAGGCAGGCCGAGGCCTGCCTTCAACATGGAACTCATCTGATGATACAGCTCGGCGCGAAGGGCCAGTTCGCGGGGTGTGGTGATCATAACCGCCGCCGAGTTGTGGGCTGGCGCTTAGGCCAGCTTGTCGAGCTCGCCTTTGAGCACGGCTTTGCCCTTCAAACCGACCAGTTGGTTTTGGATCTCGCCGCCCTTGAAGAACAGGAGCATCGGGATGGAAGAGACGCCGTATTGCGCCGCCAAATTCTGGTTATCGTCCACGTTCAACTTGGCAATCTTGGCCTTGCCGACATACTCGTCTGAGAGTTCGTCGAGCGTCGGTCCGAGCATCTTGCAGGGGCCGCACCATTCGGCCCAGAAATCCACAAGAACGGGGACGTTGGATTTCAAGACTTCGGTTTCGAAGTTGTCTTCGGTCAAAGTAACTATATTGGCTGAAGCCATAACGCGCTTAAATACAAGTTCAGGCCATTTGCGGAGGCCGGTTGCGTCTGCCGCCGAGGCAAACTTAGAACAACCCGCCCAAATGCAGTCCGTAAACGACCGCGCCAATATTCACCAGCAAGGCGAGAATGGCCAGTACCAAGTCCAAAACACTGGCTTTGGCAGAGGGAGCGCCGGGGACTTTGGCGGGCTTGGGAGCCTTGCCGGGTTTGCCGGGTTTGCCCGTAGGTGCCGGAACTGCAGCCGTTGGAGCGGCAGCTGCGGGGGCAGCGGCTGTTGGAGCCGGAGCGGCAGCCGGGGGCGGTGCCGCAGCACGTGGAGGTGCACCGACAGGTGCTGGAGCACCCGCAGGACGGGCACCCGCTGGGGGTAAAGTGATACGAACCGTAGCGCCGGGAGCTGCGGGAGCCGGGGCGGCTGCAGGAGCTGCGGCTGGTGCGGCCGGAGAGGGAAGGGAAGCGGTCGGCGGAGCGGCCGGTTTCGGCGGTAAACCCGGAGCGGTCGGCTTGGGCAACCCAATGCGGACGGTTTCCTTAGCCTTAGGCGGCAAGCTGATGCGGACGGTTTCCTTCTTCGGCTGAACCTTCGAGGCTTCGGCCGGTTTCGGTGGTACTGGTGTCTCTTCCGACATACTTAATTAGGTGGTTTGGTCATAGAAACGTAGTTTCGCTTACCTAGGGGTGTCAAATCCTAATCTGCATCTGTTTTTGGCGCAAAACGCCAAAACTGGCTGGCCAGCGGCGGGAAATTCGTCATTCTGACCAGGTGAGCAAACCACGTGTTCGCATCAAATGGAACACGGGCGAGCGGGTGCACAAGCCCAAGAAGGGCAAAGGCAGCTATCGTCGCCGCCCGAAACATCACAATAAGGAAGTTACTCCATGAGTAAAAATAAAGCGGGGCGGAGCCGTTTGGCGGCTCCACCCCCTATTTTTACCAACCAACCCAGATTGTCCGTTTAGTTCACGTAGATCAGCTCGTTCGTCAGGAACAATGCCTGCGCCAGCTTCTCCCAACTGTTCAAGGGCGTTTGCTCCTTGCTCTTGCTCGGCAGCGTGAATTGCGCCCGGGCGTTCCACTCCGGTCCGTCTTCCATGCGGATGACCGGCAACCACACGAAGCGGTCGCCTTCGGAGTTCGCGCGGCAATCCACGATGAAGTCCACCGTGTCACCGGCTTTCACGTCCATGTGCTCGATGACCACATCCTGACGGCTCTGCTTGAGGTTCCAGGCGCCCACCTCACCGGCCCGGCTGCTGACCACACGGGCCGCGATACCGTCGCCTTCCTTTTCCTTATGTGTGAGCGGGCCGGAGATGAAGATCCGTCCGTCTTTCGGAGCCGTCCAGCGGCGGATGACGCCAAACTTCGCAACACTGCCCGGCATGCCGCCGGCGGCGCTCAGGTAGGCGCTGCCACCTTTCTTGCCACCGGTGTAAGTGTTTGCCGTGTTGTCGGTCATCGCGCGGAAACGCACCTGCTTGGTTTTCGGATCGTAATAACCGTAGCCATAGCTCCAATCTTCCTTGCCGGTGACCGGCTTCACGTCTTTGGCCGCTTGTGCTTGCAGGTATTGCTGTGCCATGGAGATCTCGCTCGCGCTTGGGTCACGTTGGAAGAGCGTCTGGAAGAGGAACTTCACCTTCTCCGCATCCGTCTTGCGTGCCAGGAAGTCCGTCCGCTGCACCATCAGCTTGGCCTGATCGATGACGAACGGGCTGTTCATCATGAAGAGCGCCTGCTGCGGCACCGTGGTCGGGTTACGCACGCTGGTGGTCATATCCGGGTTCGCGAAATCGAACGTACGGAACATCTCCGGCAATGCGAAACGGTCCACGCGGCCATACACCGTGCGGCGGTTCGGGGAGGGATTCTCCGTGATGTCCACGGGCTTGCCACCGGCCGCCAGGTCGAGGTTGCCACCGTGCATCAACACCGTGTCGCGGATGGCTTCGAAGTCCAGACGATGGATCGGCATCTTCCACAGATACAGGTTCGCCGGGTCCACTTCCTCATACTTGGCACTGTCCACGGAACCTTGTTGATAGACCCCGGAGAGCATCAGGTAACGGTGCAGCTTTTTGATGCTCCAGCCGTTATCCATGAACCAGGTGGACAGATGATCCAGCAGTTCCGGATGCGACGGCGGCTCGGCGCGCAGACCGAAGTCGCTGATGGTCCGCACGAGGCCTTCGCCGAAGTGCTTCGCCCAGATGCGGTTCACGATCACGCGAGCGGTGAGGGGATTGTTCCGATCCGCGATGGCTTCCGCCAGATCGATACGGCCGCTGCCGGTGTTCAGCTTCTGCGGCGTGTCCTTGGAGAGGATCTGCAGGAACTGGCGCGGAGCGGGATCGCCCTTGCGACCGCGTTCGCCACGGACGAGCACGAAAGAATCGCGCGGCCGGGTGGCGTCTTCCAACACCATGGCGCGAGCCGGTGAACCCGGGTGCGTCGTCTCCAGCGTGTAGATCTTGTTCTGCACGCGGTTCTCGAAGTTCCGGATCTGCGCACCACCGACGAGTTGCAGTGTGCGTGCGTCTTTGGTGTTGAGGTAGAGCGGGGATTTCGGCCCGTGGAGCACCAGCCGGATCTGTTCCTCATACTCATCCTTCATGCCGGCCACGCCGTTCGCCTTGGCATCAGCCCAGGCTTTTTCCATGCCTTTGAAGAGCTTGCCGTAAACTTCCGAGACTTCCTCGATGGACTTCGGTTCCGCTTTGACGAGCGCACTCGCCACCAACGGATTCACATTGGAATCCTTGGCCAGCTTCGCCGTGATGCCGGCGGCTTTGCCGCTGAACTCATCCTTGGAGAGCGCGGCGTAATCGAACCACGGCTTCATCACCGGGCCCGGCTCATTGCTCATCTTCTTGAGCGCCTTGGCCCAAGCTTCGTAAGCGTTCGCGTTCACCGTCTTCTCGCGCAGGAAGCTGCGGAGCGCGGCATTGTTCTTGGAAGTGCCGTATTGATAAGTGCCCAGCAGCACTTCACCGAAACGCGAGCGCAATTGCGTCAACGATTTCTCGTATTCGCTACGGGCCGTGTCCGCGAGTTCGTCTTCCAGTTCCGCCAGCTTCGCCTTGAAGTCCGCATATTCCGGCGTCTCTTTCGGCGGCGTGATGAACGGACCCTTCTCCGGCTCCACCGAGCTGCTGAACACACCGTGCAGCGCGTAGTAATCTTTCGTCGGGATGGGGTCGAACTTATGGTCGTGGCAACGGGCGCACGAGACCGTCAGGCCCATGAAACCCTGCGTCACCACATCGATGCGGTCATCGATCACGTCCTCCTGGTTGCCCATGAAGCGTTTGCCCACCGTAAGGAAGCCCATCGCCGCCATGTCGCTCTTGTCGTCACCCTTCACCACGCGGTCTGCGGCGATCTGTTCCAGGATGAACTGGTTGAATGGCTTGTCCTCGTTGAAGGACTGGATGACATAGTCGCGATACGTCCAGGAAAACGGATAGTTCGGCGTGCCACGGTTCAGGCGGTCACCGGTGTTATCCGCATAACGCGCCACGTCCAGCCAGTGACGGCCCCAGCGCTCACCGTAACGTGGCGAGGCCAGATAACGGTCCACCACCTTCGCAAAGGCGTTCGGGGACTTGTCCTTGACGAAATCTTCCACTTCCTCCGGCGTCGGCGGCAAACCGATGAGGTCATAAGCCGCGCGGCGGATGAGCGAACGCTTGTCGATCTGCGGCGACGGGGTCAGCCCCTTTTCCTTGAGCTTCTCCAGGATGAAACGGTCCACATCCGTCTTCACAAAGCCGCCCTTGTCCGCGACTTTCGGCACCGGCGGGTTCTGGATCGGCTGGAAAGCCCAATGGCTGCGGGATTCCTCGATGCTGATGGTCTTCATCGCGGGAGCGGTCCCGACGCGGGGATCCGGCGCACCCATCTGCACCCAAGCGACGAGATCCGCCACCTGTTCATCGGTCAGGCGGTTATCCTCCTTGGGCGGCATCTTCAGGTCTTTATTATGATACTCCACCGCTTCGATGAGCAGACTCTTCTTCGGATTGCCCGGCACCACGGATGGACCACTGTCGCCACCCTTGAGCAGGCCTTCCTTGGAATCGACCACGAGCCCGCCTTTCACTTTCGCATCGGGGGCGGTGCTGTGGCAGTCATAGCAGGCCGAGGCAAGCACCGGGCGGATGCGTTTCTCGAAAAACTCCAGCTGCTTCGGATCCAGTTTCGCATCGGCGGCACTGGCACCCCAAGCTGACCCGGCGAGCACGATGGCCACCGGCAATACCTGCTTCAAAGACATCTTCGTCATAGCCTTAAAATCTCTCTCCCTTAGGCGATCAGATCATCCACCACGTTGCCATACACATCCGTCAGGCGGAAATCGCGGCCGTTATAGCGGTAAGTCAGTTTCTCGTGGTCGAAGCCCAGCAATTTCAAGATCGTCGCGTGCAGGTCATGCACGTGCACCTTGTCTTCCACCGCGTTGTAGCCGAACTCATCGGAAGCACCATGGACGTTGCCGCCCTTCACGCCGCCGCCCGCCATCCACGCGACGAAGGAACGGTTATGATGATCGCGACCCGGCTCGCCGCGTCCGCCGCGGTCATGCCTTGGTGTGCGACCGAACTCACCGCCCCACAGCACCAACGTGTCTTCCAACATGCCGCGCTGCTTCAGATCCTTCAGCAAGGCACCGATCGCCTGGTCGCAATCTTGCGCCTTGCGGGCGATGACCGATTGCAGGTTCGCATGGTGATCCCAGCCGCTGTCCCACACCTGCACGAAGCGCACGCCTTTCTCCACCAACCGGCGCGCCACCAACATCTGCCGGCCTTGCGTGCCCGAGCCGTACATCTCCTTGATGTGATCCGGCTCCTTGCTGATGTCGAACGCGTCCACCGCCTCCGTCTGCATCTGGAACGCCAGCTCAAACGACTGGATGCGCGCTTCCAGTTCGGCCTCGCGCTTCATGTTCTGGTTGTGCAATTCGTTGAACTTCTGCACCAGGTCCAGCTGCTCGCGCTGATCCTTCAGCGGCGTGTAGTAATTCTTGAGATTCTCGATGACCTTCTCCGCGCTCATGTTGCCCGTGCTCACCATCGTGCCTTGGAAGGCACCCGGCAGGAACGCGGAGCGCCAGTTCGAGGAGCCCCCCAGCACATTGCCGTTCGGCGCCAGCGAGATGAAGCCCGGCAGGTTCTGGTTCACCGATCCCAGTCCGTAGAGCGACCACGAACCCATGGACGGCTTCACAATGCGGCCGGAGCCCGTGTTCATCATCAACGTGGCAAATTCATGCGCCGGGATGTCCGTATACATCGAGCGGATCACCGAGATCTCGTCGATGCTCTCCCCGATCTTCGGGAACAGCTCGCTCACCTCGATGCCCGACTTGCCCGTCTTCTTGAACTTGAAGGGCGAAACCAGCGGCACACCGCCGATCTCCTTCACATCCTTGTCGCGATACTTCTCCAGGCCCGGCTTCGGATCCCACGTGTCGAGATGGGATGGACCACCTTGGGCGAAGATATGGATGACCCGCTTGGCCTTCGCCGGAAAATGCGGCTCCTTGACCACCAACGGCGAGAGATTTGTGTCCGCCTGGGCTGAGCTGCCGCCCATGAACTGCGAACCCAGCAAAGAACCCAGGCTCAAGGCGCCAAAACCCATGCCGAACCGGTTCAAAAACTGGCGGCGCGTCACACAAAGATCAGCCGCAGACGGTAAATGTTGCTTCAGTTCCATATCTCTACTCGCATTTGATTGTCATTTGAGCCGAACATCCTCCCGGCTCTTCCCAGTCGTGACTCGCTCGGATTCAACCACTTCGGCAAAATCCATCATCGGCTGGTAACTAAGTAAGACGGGGTGGCTATTTGGGAGGTTACACCGCATTTTTTGACCTCCCCATCGCAATCGTCCTGAACCCCGCGCCGCGAGGTCGGGGCGTCCCAGAGCCCCCCTTTGGAGTGCGGAGGCTTGACTCCGCTTTCCCCCCGAGGCGGCCTGACGCCTCGTCTCTCCCCCTCCGTAGCGCCCGCGTCTCGCGGGCCGTACCGCAGGCATGAACCCCGCGTCCCGCATGCGGGATCGGGGCCTGCCTGCTTCCCCTCTGGACGTTGAACGTTTCCCCGTTCCTCTTCCCCTCTCGATGTTCGATGTTTTCCCCGCTTCCTTCCATTTCTACATTCTTCCTTCTTAATTCTTCATTCACCATAACCGGGGACCCCGGACAACCGCTGTCCATGGTCCCTCTAATCGAAAAATAATTCAAAATCGCATAACGAATTTATATTCAGTTAGTTACAGTTAAAAATACCCTCCAAACCTAAAAATCTCCGAAAATAATTTGTGAGCATAGCAGAAATTCATACCCCGCTTCCGTCGGAGCGCGGGACTGTGTCCCGCAGTATCCAAACCCGCCACCAGTTATGTAGGGATGGCTGGCCTGAACCCCGTGTCCCGCCTGCGGGATCGAGGCAGCCGTCCGCAATCCGGTAAGGACCGGCCTGCTCGCGAAGGCTGTCGGAGTTCCACTTCACCCCGACGCATTGGTCGGGGCTGGTCCCAAACTCTTTCCGCGTCCGGTGCCCCAAACCTGACCTGCCGTCTGGACATTTCAATGCTCACCGCATCCACCCCTGCTCACCCAAATTCCCCGCTGACAAACCCGGGCCAGTGACGTTAATTCAACCCACAAGTGAAACCCCAGCCCCGAACGCCAGCCATGCTTGTC
>Ga0222714_10006343_pt1 | contig 11070 bp, 10 predicted proteins | sample C33_3DmetaG_FD_165048 | JGI IMG/M metagenome (GOLD analysis project Ga0222714, IMG submission 165048) | Estuarine water microbial communities from San Francisco Bay, California, United States - C33_3D | ecosystem: Environmental > Aquatic > Marine > Unclassified | place: USA: California... | reverse complement strand
TAAGCCTGAGCAAGTAAAACAAATTGATCAAGCTGAACTTAAAGTTATTCAGTCGGTAGATTTTATTGATGTAAAACTTGCCGAAGATCTTATTGATGTTTTAGACGGTGAAATAACTATAGAAGAAATTGACAGCCTTATTCAAGATGAAAATTTTGATGAACTACCAGATGAGGCTATCAATGTTATTGTTGACGCTTTAAACGAAACAAGCGATGATATTAAGGAGGAGTTTGAAGATAACGTAAATATTTTTGGTGATGACAACTATGACGACTACGTTCCGGCTGGTTCTGTTGTAGATACTGGAACTAGAAGAACTGTTGTGGCTGTCACTGCTGCTACTGCCGCTGCTACAGGCGCTGCGGCTGGCCCTAAGCCTTCAGGTGGATCTGGTGGAGGAGGCGGAGGGTCTGAAGGGCCTAAAAGAAGGTCCAGAGGAGGACGCCGATGATTAAAAAAGCACTAAAGAAAATACTTAAAGAAGCATATTCTCTTGCTTGGACATTAGCAGGAACAGGTCTTGTACTTATTACACTTTCTGGCAGCGTACAGTTTTGGGGCACAGTAATTAGCCTTATAGCTTTAGGCATACATTTGCTGGCTGTCGCTTTTCTATCGGATGATGATTTGTAATCGTATCCTTGTAGCCGGTTTTTAGGTATAATGTAATATATACATAAGGAGACATATGAGGAATAAGTCTTGTAGTTGTGGTTGCGAATGCTCACAGCATTGCGACTGTGGTTGCGACGATTGCGACTGCTGAATGGAGAATTAAATGGATGATGTAAAGATTGATACAGCGAAAACTCTCACTCTGACCTTGCCGTCAGATGCTGACAGCAATACTGTGTCTGTGGTTTTAACGCATGAGTTTGGCGATGTGGTGCAGGCTGCTACAAACGCTACAAGGTCGTCTGAGGGTGTCTATACTATTACTTTCGGTCAGGCGGCTTCCGGCATTTATGCTTTGAGTTCTGCCGGTAAGCATAGAGCTGACTTCACTTATTCTATCTCGGGTACAGAGTATGTCCAATCTCAATACATTAATGTATACACCCCGTACATTGCTTGGTCAGAGTTTTTGACAAATCATCCAGAACTCTCATCTTTTGAAACTCAATTTGACTCAATTGAGAAAAGAGCTAGAAATATAATTAATACTTATTGTGGTCAAGAGTTTGAGTATTATCCTGAAAAGTCTTTTACCTTAGACGGAACAAACCATAAGAATATTCATTTACCTATACCTATCGCTACTTTAAGAAAGGTCACTATGAATCCTGGTGATTCTGATTCCGAGGTGATTCACGATTCAACTGACGCTTCTTTGAATAACATTGAAAAAGTTCGTCAACCTTTCCATTTCGAGTCATCTTACTATATTAGATTTAAAGCAAATATTGTTCAGACTAATACTTCTCGCTTACTTGGTAAGACTTTTAAAGAGCATTCTGACTATAAGATCGAAGGGGACTTTGGTTGGAGATATGTTCCCAACAACGTCAAACAGGCTGCTGATTTGATTATTGCTGACCTTATGAATGACGACTCAGAGTATCGTCGTCACGCTATTTACAGCGTGGATATGGATAATGTCAGATACATGATGAAAAACAATTTCTATGAAAGCACTGGAAATATAGAAGCAGACGTTCTCCTTACAGATTACACCCTGTTTGTGATGGACTATGTTATCTGATGGCTAGTAAGACTTTTTTAAGATTTGAGCATAGATGTGACTTTCACACTAGGACTGTAACGACTAGCCCAGCTGGTCAAGAGGTATCTTCTTTTTCAGCAGCTAATACTTCGGTTCCGTGTTCGTTGCAGATGTTTTCTTCTGAGCGCAGGGTGGCTCCATACGTTGACAACGTAGATCAATATCAAATCATTGTTCCCGCAATGTACAGCTCTGATATTGATTACACAACTAGAGTTTTAAATATTAAAGATCGTTATGGAAATATGATAGAAGCCGGTGCTTTTGAAATTGATGAAATTCTTAAGCGAACTGGGTTCAATGGCAAAGTTTCACTTTTTGTTTTGGGTCTTAGATTGGTGGTTGAGAATGGCTAGTAAAAATGTAATGAAGGTGGAGATAACTCCGGCGTCTCAGAAATATATTGACAATGTTTATAAATATGTTTCAATGCTACCTAACAGAATAAAAGCTGCTGAGGCTTTGACTGCTGCCGTAGCCGCTAGAAAAGTTTCTTCCAAGATAAAGAATAAATATGGACCACATGCTCTTTATTCTTTTGACATCTTTTATGATCTACGTGGTGGCACTGTTGTTCTTAGTATAGAAAGCAAAGGTAAAGGTAGCGGATATAGACCAACTCCAAAAGGAAAATATCATGAAGATAAAGTTATGGGGTGGATCATAAAGTTTACCGGAAGAAGAGCCTTCACCTCTCAGCAGAATATTGTGTATAACACCAGACCGAAAAGCCGTGGCAAATATGGCAAGAGCAGAAGGAGTTTTAGTGTTCCAAGACAGCCCAGAGATATGAATTATGTTAGAGATATTAGAAGGCTTGGGAATCTTGCGGCCTCTGAGGCTGTGAGTGAAGCTTTTGCTAAATACGGTTTTGGTCCTAGAGGTGGTGCAAGTAAACTTAAAGATTTAAGCGCTGTAAGAGTTCGTTCTATTGGTGGTTCAGGTGCGGCATACGGAGAATCAGCCGCTATTGCTGGAGGTAGATGATGGCTATAACAACAATGGCAGTTTATGACATCAATAATTATTTAAAGAATGATTCTACTATTCAAAGTATCGCTGGAAAGACGATGAACTTCTATGCCATTATTGGTAATAACGTTGAGGCTGCACCTTTTGTTACTTATATTGTAAGCCCAGCAGTGTTTAGTGTCGAAAAGTTTTGGGATAGAAGAGATGCTGTAACTTACAGCATTTTTGATACAGATATTGATAGGATGTTAAAGATTGGTGAGAGATTTATCGAAATGCTTTCTAAAGGAGATGCTATTGCTGACTCCGGTGGAAAAGAGGGTACAGATGTTCGTCTTCTCTCAACATATTTTGTGAGTTCTCTAGTCAGCGAAGCCATCGAAAGAGATGGCTGGTTTCGACTAGATTTAGAGTTCATAATCTACTATGTTGCCAAGTGATTATGGTAATATAAGAGAATATGAAGTATACTACAATTACATACGTAGGTAAGTCTGGAGGCGGTTTCTTCGCTAGAGTCGGGAAAATCGTTTACGAATTTGAATGGCAAAAGGGTTTAGGTATTGGAAACAAGCCAGGGGAAGTGCGTCCAGATCACGTAAAAAGGATCGCTAAATGGCGTGATAAAAAGGGCAAAAGAATTTTTGTTCTTGAATAGGAGGATTAAAAAATGCCGGGTTCAAGCTCAGTAAATACCGCAAATATCGTGGTGGGCGAGGCTGAGGTCAAGGTTGGTACGTCAAACACCAGCATGACCAACAGCGACTTTGATGCCCTTACTTCGGTAGGTGCAACTCAGGAGGGCGTTGAGATTTCTTGGGAGCCAGACATGGTTGACATCGAAGTTGACCAGTATGGTGACGCTGCTAAGGTTATTCAGTCAAGAGTTAAGGTCATGCTTAAGACCACTCTTGCCGAGGCTACTCTTAACAACCTCGCTCTCGCTTGGTCTTATGATCAAGACGATGATGGCGCTGACGTTCTCGTTAACAACGATGGCGCTAGCACTAAGACTTTCATGTTCGGTGTACAGAACGTATATCCGTATGAGAAGGCTGTTCAGATCGTGGGTAACGCCCCTGGTTCGAACGCTGCCACCACTCGTACTCGTAAGTTCAACACCAAGCGTGCAATTTCGTTTGAGTCGTCAAGCATTGCGATGAAGCGTGCAGAGGCCACTACCTTTGCTGTTTCGTTCCGAATCCTGCCTGTCTCTGCTGACACCAGCTATGAGTATGGCAAGATTATCGACGCTACTGCCTGATAAAAAAGAGTCATAATTCACGGGGTAGACCCTCCGGTATGCTATACTGCATATTCGGAGGGTTTTCCTCTTACTAGGACATTTAAGGAGAAAAATGGCACAGAATAAGGATCTTCATCAGGGGACAGATATTGTTTTCGCTGACGGTAAGACTAGGACCATCAAGCCACTTACGATTCGTCAACTTCGTAAGTTTATGAAGGTTGCTAATGATCTTAAGGTTACCGATGAAAACGAAATGACTGATGAGGATATTGATAAGATGATTGAGGCTGCTGGTATCGCTCTTGCTAAGGTTGACCCTGAGCTTGCTGATGATTCCGATGCTCTTGAAGATATCTTGGACCTTCGTTGCTTTGGTGAACTCATGGCTGCTGCTATGGGTGGCGACCCAAACGAGTGACGGAGGGGGAGGCTCAAGACGATGGTGAGCCACTGTCTTGGGATGATATCCCTCTCCTCAAATACGAATCAGAACTGCTAGTTAAAACTGGCGCTTGGAAAAGCCTTCTGGAGATTGAAGAATCTTTGACTCTAGATGAGCTTTTCTTGTTATACCGTGCCGCAAACTTTGCTTTTGCTATGCAGGTTAAAGCTCAAGCTGCGGGTATGGGTGCCGATGTTGACTGGGATGAAGATTGGTATGATCCTGTCGAGAAGAAACCTGATGTTCTTGAAGGCGGAGACTTAAGGTTTATGCCGATTGGACTTGGTTATGAAGCATCATAATTCTTTGCTTTATTTTACACAAAATGAGATAATTATTGTGGTGAACTATGGCTGAAGACCGCATTGATATTAGGGTAGTCGTTGACGGCGAAGAAGAGTTACGTAATCTATCTAGCAGTCTTAAGAACATTAGCCTATCGCTTGCTGGGGCTAGCCGTACCACTAAGAATCTTGATGCCGCTCAAAGGGCATTAAATAAGGCTTTAGGAAGTACTGGTCGCGGAACTGCTGAGCACGCAAAAAGCGTTAAGGGTCTTATTGCTAATCAGTCAACCCTTGGTCAAGAGATTAGGAAGGTCAATCGTGATCTTGCTAATCTTCAAAAAAGATTTAATAGCGGCAAGATTCCTGTAAAGGATTTTAAAACTCTCAATACTGCTCTTAAGCAGACTGAACGTAATCTAAGAAAGATTAGACCACGTGCTCTCACTAATGATTTAAGATCGCTTGGTGTTGAGATGAAGCGTCTTGGTAAAGACGCTCAGTTCGTTGGACGAAGCCTTATTATTGGTTTGACGACGCCTCTATTAACTTTTGCAAACAGAGGTTTGCAAGCTTTTGTTGCTTTGAACAGAGAAACTGTTCGATTGAACAAAATTTTGGGTGAAACCTTCAAAGAAGTAGATAAGGTCGAAGCAGCCACCCTTGAAATGAGCAATACCTTTGGCATCTCTAGGGATTTGCTAACTGGTGTTTCTGCTGACTTTGCTGAACTTGGTATTAACAGCGCTAAAGCCCTAAATGGTCTGACTAGGACTGCTGCCGAGATGACTGTCTTGGGTAATATGGATGTTTCTTCTGCTCAGGAACTTACCCAAACCATGTTCCTTGGAACTATGAGGACGATGGATCGTCTTGGTCGGTCGTTCAAAGATACCGCTGAGAAGCAGGAGGCGGCTCTTAATTCTGTCACAGCACAGATGTATATCTTGAACTCTATTGAGAACATGACCGCCCTGTCATTCAGAGATATGGCTGATTCACTACCAGAAGTTACCGCTGCTGCTATTCCGTTTGGTATTTCTATGACGCAGGCCGCGGCTTTCTTGGCTCCTATGAAAGCGGCTGGTATTGATGTTTCAACTGCTGCTAATGGTATTAAAGTTTCGTTCCAGAGAATGGCTAGTCCGACTCAGAAGTTTATTGATCTTTCAAACAATCTTGCTTCAAGTCTAGAGAAGACGGCTCCTGGTATTTCTGAATCTTTTGATGCAATTAATGGCGTCGGTATGCCAGCAATTCAGGGTCTTATTGATGCAACCATAGCGTTGAAGAAAGAAGCCGATGATGAAACAATTCTAGACTTCTATGCGACATTGTTCCAAAAGCGTCAAGCTACGAGAATGCTTACTGCTATTGAAAGCATGGCTCAGTTCCAACAGGAGATGACTGGAACTGCGGGAAGTGGTCCTACCTTTGCAACTAGGATGGTTGATGATATCAATGACATGATTAAGATTGCAAACAATCTTAAGGGTGGGGATCTTGGAAGCATTGTTGATGTTGAAAGTTTAACAAGATTGTCTGACATTGCTGTTTCTAGGGCTGGTGACGAAATTGAAGGGATTGGTGTTCTTACTCAGAAACAAGTTGATACTGCTAGAGAAGTTAGAAAGCAGTTGCAGGATTACATTGTTGACTTAAGACAGGAAGAGGGCGTTGAAGCCATTGAGCAGATTACCAGCGAGGCTGGTAAAGCCCTGTTTGTTGAACTTGCTGGTGCGGCTAGTGCTCAAGAGCTAGCACAACGAGAGTTGGATACTGCTTTGAATTCAACGTCTGTTGCTGTTGATAGAATGAAGATTGCATTCAAGAATACCGCTGCTGATTTTGTAAGGACATTTGCTCCGGTAATTGAAGATGTTTCGAAGAAAGTTCAGGAGTTTGCTGAGTATCTTCAGAACATGCCGGATTCTACTAAGAAGTTTATTGTTGGTATCGGTGGTGCTGTAGCAGCACTTGGTCCTCTTGTCTTCTTGATGGGCCAGTTGCGTCTTGCTGGCGGTGTTGCTCTCACTTCTGTAATGAAGTTTGTTCCTGGCTTGACCAATCTAGGTATTGAGTCTCTTGCTGGTGCTGAGAAGATGCTTTACCTTAAGAACGGTATCACTAGGGCTGGGGATAGCATTGTAAACACTAATAGTAAGTTTGCAACTATGATTGCCACAATTGCTAGTGGTAATGGTCCTATTGCAAGAATGGCCGATGGGTTCGGTCGGGCCACAGGAATTATTGGTAAAAATGTAACTGCTGCTGACGATGTTGTCGCAAGAATGAAGGAAATGAAGGCTGCTGGTGAAAACCTTTCCGACACTACATTCCGCGGCAGAGGTGTAAGTAGCCTCGCTAGAAGAGCACCGTTTGTTTCAGATGCACCAGACCTTAGTTTGTATACACCTAAGGGCGCAATTCCAAATGCTGCCCCTCAGATGAATGCTCTAGCGGAAGCTCAAAGGAGAACTGCTCAGAAATTAGCAACTCAGTTTGGCGTAAGTGAAGCTGAGGCTATGAAGTTTAAGACTAGGGTAATTAATCAGAATGGTAAAAAGGTTGCTAGGCTAGTCGATCATCAGGGAAGGCTTAGGAGCAATGCTGATCTTAAGTTCTTTAATCGCCAGATGGGGCTTACAAGACAGAGGTACGAAGGTTTAGCAAAGATTGCTGTTGACCAAGAAAAGAAAGCGTTTGATGCTGTAAGGGATCAAAGAGTTCGTACTCTAAAAGAAAGAGCGGAGTTTAATAAAAAAGCTGCGGCTCTGGATAAGAAAGGTGTTACTGCAACATCTAAGATAAAGAAGGTAACTGGAACTGGTCCAGTAACACGTACACCACGAACACTTCTGAAAGAGTTCCAGTATAAAGGCAGAGACATCACAGAGGCTCAGGCCAATAGAATTGGTCGAGGTGGTATTGCTGGTGCTGCTACTAGAGCAAGAGTTACTTCTGCTAATTTGATGAGTTCAGCTGGTCAGAAGACAGTTGCTGCTAGTAAGCAGATAGCTCGCCCTGTCACTGGTCCAATTAAAGGTTTTAAGAAGGCTATTGATGCTGCTAAGACTTCAGTGACTAATCTTCAAACTAGCGCTGCAATGTTTGGTGGTTCTGCTCCTGGCGCATTTAGAAAGGCTGGTGCCGGTGTTAAGGGGTTCTCCACTTCGCTGCTTAAGTCAATGAGAATAATGAAACTGTTTAAACTTGCATTGATGGGTACTGGTATTGGTTTGATTTTCTTGGCTATTGCTGGCGCTGTTGCTTTTGTAATGCAAAATATTGAAGCACTTAAGCAGAAAGCTGAGCCTATGTTTAGATATTTTGAACTTGCATGGCAGGTTCTTAAGAATACGATTAAGGCTGTTATTTCCCCAATAATGGATCTTATTGGAACGCTTCTTGGTCTTGGTAATGATGGCCCTGCTGGTGCGGCGGTAAATGGCTTTGGTGCAGCGTTTAATAAGATAGGTAAATTTGTTCTTGATGTTTCTGTTAAATTCCAGAAATTTGTTAATCAATATGTTGTTCCGCTTGTAAAAATTGCTGTTGAGTATCTATTTAGTGTTGTTCGTTTCATTGGAAAGATTGTGAAAGCGGTCATGCATATGAAAGACAACTGGAGAGAAGGCTTCTCGATGATTTGGGATGCAATCAAGCAGTTTGGTAGATCAATGCTTGGTTTATTTGGTCCACTTCTTGCTAAGGTCACAGACTTGTTCTTTGAAGTTGCTAAGTTCATAATCAACATCTTTGAGTGGGTAGTTCGTGGTGTTGTTGAGTTGGTTTCTCAACTTGTTCAAGGATTTATTAGTGGCGCTAGACTTCTTACTCAGCTGTTTACTAAACTTGCAGAGTTTATTCCAGATGTTATTGGTTGGGCTATTCGTAAGGCTGGTGGATTCTTTGCCAGCATGATTGAGAAGATAGGTGAAGGTGTTGACTGGGCTACTGACAAACTTGCTTGGTTGACTGGTGGTTTGTTGCCTTCAACTGATCTGGCGAGCAAAGGTCAAGAAATTAGAGACTTCTTTGATGGTGTTGGGGATGCTGTCTCTGGGTTTGCTGATGGTACGGTAGACAGCGTAAACGATTTCTTTGACGGGCTAATTGTCAGTGTTGAAGATACCACAGATAGCATTACGGATTCGATTCATGGATGGTCGGATAGTCTTGATGGTGTTAAAGAAAAAGTCGGTGCGTTCTTTAGAGGATGGCAAGCCGAAAGCAATGTCATTGATGGTGCTGGCTCTGACTTTATGGATCTGTTTGCCGGTTCAGCAGAAGAGGAAGCTGAAGAGATTGCTGATGAAGTTTATGATCCTCTTGTAGATACTGCATCAAATGCTGGTGAAGAGGCTGGAGATAACTTTGCTGAGAAATTTGCTGAGGCTCTTAAGGATCTTAAGCAGCAATTTATTGACCTTATCGGCGGGTACTTTACAGATGAAATTTCCGATCTATCCAGCGATCTAATTGACGCTCTTGAAAAGCAAAGAGATGCGGCTCTTAAGGTCTTTGATGATCAACTTGAGACTATTGACAAGTTGGGTCAGGCCGAAGAATCTCTTATGCGAGAGAGAGAGTATATTGCCAATAGAAAGAAGATGCTTGATGAAAGAGAACTTAACAGGCAAAACTATGTTAGAAATCGTGCGCTAGCAATTTATGAAGGTCGTATTGATGATGCCAGAATGCTTGATCTTGAAGAGCAGAAAGATCGAGCAGATTCGGCTCAAAGTCTTACTGATCTTGAAGCTAAGAAAAACGATGAACTTCGTAAAGAAAATCTTGAGTTCTTAAAAGAGCAAATTAAAGAAGCTCGTAAAGAAGCAGATGATTTCTTTAAAGAACAAGTTAGTGCTTTTAAGGAGACATCAAAGCTAATAACTAGATTTGCTCCTCAGACTGTTGAGGACTATGAGAGACAACTTAACCAACTTAAAGATCTAGCAACTCGTTTTGCTGGGCTTAATGCTGAAGAATTTGCTAGCACATTCCAGAAAATGAGAAACAAGGTTATTACTGGTATGCCCAACGATGTTGGTGGTGTATTTAGTGAAAATCTTGATGTTCTTGTTGATGAGGCTAGAAGAAAGTACGGCTTGAATGATGAGAGCGATAGCATTATTGGCGCTACTGCTTCAATGCTTTCCGCTGTCGGTGACACTATTGGTTCTGATATTGGTGTTTCTACCAACTGGACTGGCCTACTTGTTGGTCTAGCAAGAGAAGTTGCAATAGTTGGAACTACAACTATGTTTGATGCCATCAAGGATAGGGGTCCACAAGAGGTTCTGCGTCAAGCAATTGCGTTTGCTGAAGAGACAATCCTTCATGCTTGGAGGGGAACTCTTGACCATATTATTTCAGAAGTAGATTATCTTGCTGGGTTTATGGACCCTGTGATTGCAGATATTCTTAAGGCTCAGTTGGCATTTGAGGCTTTGGAGCAGGCCGCTAAAGATGCAGCTGCCGCTGCTGCTAATGCTGGTGGCACTTCTGCTAGACAACCTGCACCAGCACCTGCAAAAGCACCAGCGCCTGCTCCAGCGCCTGCTCCTAAACCTTCACCTTCGGCTGCTGGTCAAGCAGTTGCTGACAGAATTTATCCTATTGAATCTGCTGTCAATCCTACAATCGCTGGATACATCACTAAGCCTAAAGTTGAGGCTGCTGAGCGAGCCGCAGCTGCCGCAGCTGCCGCCGCTGCGGCAGAAGCAGCAGCGAGAAAGGCTGCTCTTGCTGATGCCGAAAGAAGAGCAAGGCAGCAGGCTACTGTTGTCAAAAAGCCCACCCCAGCGCCAGCAGCTGCTGGTGGTCGTATGTTGATGAGGGCTTATGGTGGTTTTGTGTCGGGTCGTGGTGGAATGGTTCCTGGTTTTGGCAATCGTGGTGTTCCTGCAATGCTTCATGGTGGAGAGTATGTGTTAAACTCTAAGGCTGTTCAAAATATTGGTATGGCTGCTCTTCAGGTAATGAATAACTTAAGGTTCTCTGCTCCTAAGGGTTACAGCGGCGGATCTGGTGGGATGACAACTGTAAATAATACGGAAAACATCAATATTTATGTTGATACATTTATTGGTGAAGAGAAGTGGTTTGAAAGCATGATGTCTGATTACAACATGAAGGTTCAGCCTAATATTGATAAGAGAAGGGGTCGTCAAGGCAGGACAGTAACGGCCTATGTCTGATGTTGAGGTTTTACAATGGTAGCAATTCAAAATCAGCAAACATCTTTAGCAGTCTTTGTGTCTATCAATGGAACTGAAATCACTAATCATGGCAGGTCTGCATCAATTACAGAAGAGCTAAACGCTTCTGATGTTGAAACTTCCTCTGGTCGTCTTAGGAGATTTTATCAACCGAATAAAAAAAGTTTATCTTT
>Ga0222714_10006341_pt1 | contig 11072 bp, 9 predicted proteins | sample C33_3DmetaG_FD_165048 | JGI IMG/M metagenome (GOLD analysis project Ga0222714, IMG submission 165048) | Estuarine water microbial communities from San Francisco Bay, California, United States - C33_3D | ecosystem: Environmental > Aquatic > Marine > Unclassified | place: USA: California... | reverse complement strand
TTTTTTTTGTGATTTTTACTAATAATAAAATGTTCTATAATTGTTCTTATGGGTGAGAGAGAAAGATTTCCAAAATCTTTAAATGCAGTTAATATTGTTTGTTTCAGAATTGACTGGCATGAGCGCATGCTTAACGTACTTTTAACAAAGCGTGATATTGCACCGTACAAAAATAAATGGTCACTTCCTGGAGGGTTTGTTCAATCTGACGAAACTATTGAAGAAGCAGCTAAAAGAATTTTTATTACAGAAACTGGGTTAACTCCAAATTATTTAAGCCAGTTTAGAACCTACAGCGATACTAAAAGAGACCAAAGAGTTATTGATGAAAAAACTGGTGAAAAAGCGCGTGTCATTACAACATCTTTCACAGCTATATACACTGATAATCAGAGGTTTGTATTGCACGAAGAAAGCAACGATATTAAGTGGTTTAAAATTCCGAGAAAATATTTAACTAGATATATCCCTGAAGATATGGCATTTGATCACTTCGATATGTTACTTGATTCTTCAAATAGACTAAGAATCTCGCTGGAATATAGTGGCCTTGCAACTAGGTTTTTACCTGAATACTTTACTCTTGGTCAGATTCAAGATATTTATGAAATTATTTGGGAAGTTGAACTTGACCCAGCAAATTTTAGAGAAAAATTAACCAATGTTGAGGGTTGGATAAAAGAAACTAAAACAGAACCTAAAGAAGTTGAACCAAGAAGAGGTAAGCCTCCAACTTGGTACAAAGAACATGATATACCTCAGTTTGATAGAATGATTTCAAACCCAAATGGTGCTGTTATTAGAGAAAAAGAATCTGAGTATCAAAGAAATTTAGATAATTTAACTGGTGAAATACCAATTATTTAAAGTAGCTATAATTATCATTTTAGTTGAACACATATAACTTTTTTTTAGCTCTAGTAACTGCTGTGTACCAATATTTTGGTATATCTTGTTTTCCTTCTATATCTAAAGACAACCCTATAACATCCCATTCTCCCCCTTGGGAATGTTCAATAGTAACAGCGTAGCCGAGAGTACCAGTCACAACATCGTCTACAGAATTGTAGATACTTTCTTGTACCTCAGAAGGGGTTAAATTTTCAAAACTATTTATCATATTTGCCCTTTCATGATTCCAAAATAACTTTTCATTGTCATTATTTATTACGGGTGGTGTATAGATAGCAACTCTTGCTTTTAAATTTTTATTAGAATCAAAAATGTTTCTAATACTCTGAAAAAATGCCCGAAATATATTTAGTGAAAACTCCTTATATCTTGTAGCAACTATGACTTCTGCAAAAGTAAAATTCTCAGTTTTATGAATTATTTTCTCAATTAAAAATTCTTCACCTGTCATAAATGTTTCATTCATACCATTACATCGAGCTCTTAATATGTCACCATCTTTTACATCTTCAATTTTTGAAAGTTCTAATTGATTATTCTCAATATAAATATTTCTTAATTTTTCATTTGCAGCACTTACTTCTTGCTTTCCTGCAATATAAATTGACTCTAACTTTTGTTCTTTTTTAAATACATTAAACGATGTAACATTACCAACATAGATTACTTCTTCAGTATTTACTGAGTCTAAAATTAGTTTTCTTGACTCTTCTCCTGTCAATTTAGTTAAAGTAAGAAATCTTAATTTTTCTGCCAAATCATAAAGGGGGCTATTTTCCGACACCCTGTGTGAAATTCTAAGTTCAATATCTTTTTTGTATACTTTAAAATCTTCTTTGTCATATTTTTCTAGCCAATAATCTAAATCTAATAACTGAACTGATTCTTCATCAAAAGATGCAGGAAGTTGGCATTGATCACCTAATAATATGACTTTCGTATTTATTTTTAAACCTGTAAATCGAACAGCTTCTTCTAATGTTTCGAGCGTTAAAGTGCTAGCCTCATCTATTATTAATAAAGTTTTATTAAACTCGTTTCTTGATTTAAATAAAATATTTCTTATTGTATCTACTATTCTTTTACCTGAGTTTTTAAATCTTCTCGAATAATAGTTTTCATAATAATCATCGAAATCTTTATATTCAGAATCATTAATTTCTTCATTTATTCTTATATATTTTTTTACAGTCATTGCTGGAATACCTGTTAGCTGGATAATAGATGCTACACTTCTTCCCCAAACACCTAATGGTATAGTTTTCCATTCGTTGTCAAAAGCAACATCTTGTATGTCTCTAACTAATGTTGTTTTCCCTGTTCCAGCTTTTCCTCTAATTAACATCAAATTTTTATCACTTTGTAGAAAAGATTTAACTTCTTCTAGTGCTTCTATTTGGTCTTGTGTGTTGTTTAACATAATTTAATTTTATATTTTTCTTCAAAAAAATAAATTACTAAAATTTATATATGCACTGTGATGTCTTTTATTTTTTGAATAATGAAGTTAAAGAAGTTGAATATCAAGAGTTTAAGCCCCAAATAAATCAAATAGTATCTAATTTAAACACACTTAATTGGAATTCATTGGTAAGTGAACATAGTAATACCATAAAAGGCAACAGAAGTATTAACCCAGTCTTAAGGAGAAAAGTTTTTAGATTATTAAGTGAAGTTCTTGATTATCAGTTCGTCGATAGAAATATGCTTGACTCAAAAAATATGTCGACTTTTCAAATTTTTGAAAATCTTGGAATAAATAATCGCTTGTATTACCAGTGTTTTAAAGATGATATTTATATCACCTATACAACGGACAATATTATCGCAGTTGAAAATAAAATTTTTAAAAATTTATTAATTCGTGAATATATTAACAAGAATGCAGTTTCAGTTATCATCACTATGGGAAAAGAGTTACATAATCTAGGAGGTGTAGACTCTACCTCAATTTCGTATGAAGCAACAATAGAGTATCTAAAAGTTTATAAAAATTTTATAAACTTTCCGATTGTTCTAATTGGATTGTTTCCTTAAATTTGATTAATTTGACTCGCTATGAATTTTATACAATGAATTACCAATTTTTGTAATAACTCCAACAACTAAAGCATTACCCATGAGGAATGCTCTCTTTGAGTCTGAGACTTCATTATGTTTTGTAAAGTTCTTTGGAAATTCATTTAAGAGTTCAAGCTCAATAGGTGTTAGTCTTCTAAATCTATTTCCTGATTTAATAACATGTTTAAACCTACTTGGCTGTTTACCGCCTTCACTAGTAATTATTGTTCTTGAAGGTTTTGTTAATTCATCTGGAAAACTCATGTTTCCCTCACTAAATATATATTTAAACCCTTCTTTTGTTACACGCTCTATTTTTTTTGAACTTTTAAGTTCTTTCCATTTTTGAATATCTCTTTCATCAATAAAAAACTCTTCTGCAACATTTTTAGATTCTAAAACTATATCTTTAAGAACTTTTTGTTTTCCTTGATAATCTGTTTCTAAATTAACAGTCAAAACTTTATTACCAATTATCATTCCAGTGTTTTTAAATATATTTTTTTCATTAATTAAGTTAAAATTTTCTGAGATATCAACAATATCTCCTTCTAATTTAAATTCTGGAATAAAGAGTGTTCCTATATCTTTAACTTTAAACTTTTGTTGAAATGGACTTTTTCTTGTTAACCATTCTCTGTAATAAATTTCATCGTTTTTATTTTTTATTAAAACTTTTCCAATTTTAGAACTTTTATGATATGCCAAAATAAAAATTCTTCTTCTTCTTTGTGGGTGACCATATTCACCTGCGTTAATAATTCTCCATTCAACAATATATTCAAGATCTGTTAAGCTTTTTAGCATTACAGCAAAATCTCTTCCTCTTTGTTTACTTGGAGAAATTAATAATCGATCGACATTTTCTAAAAGTAGATAACTAGGTTTTTGTTTTTTTTCAGTAAGTATTCTGTGAATAGACCACCACAATACTCCTTTTTTACCAATAAGCCCTTTAGAATTTTTCAAAGTTGAAGCTACAGAGTAATCTTGACATGGAAATCCACCAACTAATAAATCATGATCTGGTATATCTTTAGTTTTAACTTTTTCAATGTCAATATTCGTATGTATTCCAGATTTAAACCTCTTTTCATATATAGTTGAGGCATGCTGAATTTTTGAATTTGGTTCCCATTGATTACTCCAAATAACTTTATAATTTTTATTTTTTTCAAGACCAATTCTAAAACCACCAACTCCAGCAAATAATTCTACGACTTTTAGCATTATCTTTTATCAAATTTTTTCAATTGAATATTTAAGTTTGCTAGTCTTTCCAGAGTAAATTCTTCATCATCATCTGAATATTTTTCATTATTTTTAGAAAAATAAGTGTGGTCTGGCAAAAACCACTCCTTTAAATTATTTTTATATGCAAATATAATATTTTTGAGTTTTTTACTGCTTAAATCTAATTTTTTAATATATGTTAATTCAGATAATTTATTAAAGTACAAAGAGTCAAGTAGTTCTGGTAAATTTCTTGGTGAAATCAGATAATAAGAATCTGAATCTTCTGAATAAATTACAAAACCATATAGTTTTTTTTGGTATAAAAGTTTGTAGGCTATAAATTTTCCTTCGCTAGAAATTTTCATAGTTTCAATAAAATCTTTTAGCACTCTAGATCTAAATGTAAAAACATTATCCTCACCTGCTTTACTTGAGTAATCTTGAACTGACAATCCAGATTTAGATATTATATTGAGCATTCTCTTTCTAAAATTGTCACCATAAGTTTCATGAATTTCTTTATCGTATTCCCATAATTGAGACAATCCAACATACTCTGTCTCTGCTTTTTTTTCATTTAATTCATTTATCAAGCTAGACACTGTAGATGTAGCATCTGAAACTTCAGATTTTATTTTTTTTGAAACTATATTTGGGAAAGAACCCATTGCTAATTTTAATAAATCTACTCTTTCCATTAAAGCCTTATATATATCAGCTTCGTAACTATTTGGATACCACAAATTATAAATTCTAACAGTATCAGATAATTGACCTAATCTTGCAATTCTTCCTATTCTTTGTTCTAGAACACTCGGAACCCAAGGAACATCTAAATTGATTAACTTATCAGCAGCTTGTAAATTTATACCTTCTGAAGCAGCTTCTGAACAAAATAATATTTGAATTTCTCCCGTTTGAAGTAATTTTTTTATTCGATATTTGTCTGTGAAATATCTTTTACCTTCAATCTCATACCAGATTTCACCTCCTTTATACATTCCAACACCAGAAATTTCTTCTGAAAATTCTTCAACTACTGACTTATATGCGTTTTCTAATGTTGCAATATAATGAGCAAAAATTAAGGTAGGTTTGTTTTCTTTTAAAAGTTTTTTTAATAATATTTTCAAATGTTGTATTTTTGGATCAGGTTCCTGTTGAGACGAAATTAAGTAATCTGAGTAACTAATAAGAGAACTGAGTTCTTCTTTTTCTTTTTTACATGTGTTTAAAACATTCGGTAAAATCGATGATTCAATCTCGGCTTGAAAGTTAAAATTTTCAATTTCAGCATCTAACTCATCTTCTTCAAATACTTCTTCCACAATATTTTTATCGTGTAGCAGCTCTTTTAAATTTCCTTTTTCGATACGTTGAATGTACTCCTCAACTATTTTTTTTCGATTTAGGAGTCTTTGTCTAGCAGACCAAAAACTACTGACGAATGACTCCTTAAATCCCGCTTTTGCAAATGCTGTATTTTGTAATACGACTCCCATTGATTGCTCACTTGATAAAAAATTATCATCCGCATATTTCATTAAATCTTTAAAAAAGATTTCAAATTCAAGATAAATATTCTCTTCCGTTATTGGACTTGAAATAAACTTTCTTTTTGGGAAATTATATGTATCTGGATATTTTTCTAATACCTCTCTTGAGGATTTAGAAGTGAACATTGTTAAAGGATTGAATTTTAAAACTAGATTATATAAATCTAAAGAATGACTTTTAAAATAATCTAAATTTAATGTTTCCCTAACAGAATTTTTAACTTTATCTAAAAGTGATACTTCATAATCACTAAATATTGAGCTATTGAAATACTCTAAATTGTCAGTAATTTTTTTAATAGTTGAAAAAATGGTTACTACTTCCTCTACAGTCCAATTTTCTGATTCTTGTGTTAAAGCATTTAAAAAATCTGAATATAAAAACTCTGATAAAAAATAATCTATACCAAGTAATTCTAATAAAAAATAATATTCATCAGGATGGGTTCTCATTGGTGTTGCAGTTGCAAATATTAAATGTTGAATTTTCTCATTGCAATCCGTAACCAGTTCTCTAAGTAGGGTTTGTTTAAAAGAATTAGATTTTTTAGAAGCTCTTGCGTGGTGTGCTTCGTCTATTACTAAAATTTCTGGAAAAAAATTAGTATTTTTAAAAATATGTTGACCTTTTGTGCCTCGAGCTAAATCTTTGCTAATAATGACTTTTTTTGGAAATTCCTGACTATATATTAAATCATTATTTTGTCTTTCAATTTCATTTTCATTTAAATCAACCCAATGTTTTTTATCTTTAGACAAAACAAAAAAATCTAAACCAAAGTGGTGTTTCATTTCTAATTGCCATTGTCCAACAACTGACTGTGGTGCAAGAATAACAACTCTATTCATATTTTTTATTATGTTTAAATAAGCAATTGCAGAGCCGACTTCTAATGTTTTACCTAGACCAACCTCATCAGCAAAGAGATGTCTAATTGGCCAAGAATCTAATGACTTGTTAACTGCATGAACTTGATGAGGAAGTAACGCTGAATTTCCAAGATTGTATTCAAAATATAATGGTGAAGATTTAATATCTTGATAGATTGTATTTGAAGGTAAGTTATCAAAATATTTTCGGATATCTTCAAAACTTGGATTACCAACTTCACTTAATAGTGAATCTGCAAATTCTTTATCGAATCTATATGATTTTAAATTTTTTAAATTTCCATTCCAAATATTTTCAAATCTATCTAAATAATAAGACCAGTAATTAGATGTAGGTGTCGAAGTATAAATATTTGTTTCATTACTTTGTAGAGTTAACCCACCTAAAGTCCAGTTCATAGTTGATGAAAGTACTACTGATGAATCAGCGTCTTGAAAAATATAAATTTTCGAATGATCATAACCTTCATCTCTTATTGAAAATTTTATATCAATAATTTCTTCCTTAACAAGGTGTGAGATTAATGCTACTTTGTTACGTTTTAATTCGTTTTTAAGTAAACCTGTATGAGATTTAATAGATTTTAAAAGAGCTTTATAAGTGTCATCTGATGTACGTGATGAATAAGCTTCAATAATAGAACTATCTATATTAGAAAAATCTAATTTTTCAAACTGTCTAGGGACACTTATAAGAATTCTTATATTCCCATCACTAATTAAAAATTTTTCAAGGCTTTCCGAAATCTCTAAAAAACTATCAAAATTAAAATAAGCTGAAAGCAATTTTACTTTTTTTGAATTTTCAAAGCACGGAATAATTGCATCTTTAATTAACTCTTCAGGCTCGAAATAAGGTTTATCTGGAAACTTAAGGTTTTTTAGCATACTCTTTTAATTCTTTAATCAAATCATCAAAAAGTAGCTTCTTTGTTAACTCTGCTTTATTATCTGAAACTATTTCCTGTATATAATCTTTTTCAATTAGATAAACTAAATAATCTACAAAGTAATTGAAGTCGCTTTTTTTAATTTTTGAATTTATCTTAGTTAAATCTTTTACAATTCGTAAAAATCTTTCTTCTGATTCCCAATCGCTAGCTAAATTGAGTAATACATCCCACTTATGTTTTTCAAACTTGTTTAATTTTTGAATTAAGAGTTCTAATTTAGATTTTTGAGATTTATTCTTTTTAATTTGTTCAAGTTTCTTTAATTTTCCAATAGCTAGTCTATAAATTGTTCCTGATTTTGGTAGATTTGAATCTCCAGATATTTCCCAAAATTTTTCTAATATATCATCAATTTCTTCTGGATTTAAGTATTTTTTAGCATCCATGAAGTACAGTGAACCGTGTGCATCTAATTCATCCAATATTGAATTGATATCCAAACCTGCCCACATATGAATTTGTTTTATTCTCCATAAATAATCATTTAGTTGTAGTTCCAGATCTTCAAAATCAATATTCGGCCAAAGGTCTGCTAGTTCGGTTAATAATGTTGCTAATTGCATTCTCCATTGTTCGTCTTCATAAGTACCTAATTCGAACAATTCAACGACTTGATTATATTTAACAAAAAATTTATCGTTCAAGAACTATTTCCTTAACTCCTAAAATGTCCTTCTTTTTAAAATTTAATCTATTTAGAAAAGCTTCTATAGCTTCATAAACAATAAGTTGAAGTAGAAACTTGTCAGACCTATTTTTAGATTGTTTTGACTGAGCATCCATAATTATTGCACCATTTGGATGTTTTATATAAACATAAATTGGCAGAGAATTTCCTGTAGGACTTGTAATTGTATAGGGAACATTATCTGGGTTTCCATCAAAAGGATTAAATTCTACTGTATAATTTTTTCCTTCTAAAGAAAATTGGTTCCAATCAATCATCTTAAAATTTATATTTAATTTATTTTTTGGAACTGATTTAGATGTTTTAGTTCCAGATTTATTTGATTTATTTGTTTCAGTAGAACTATCAATTAAGCTGCCCTTTGAATTTAGAATAGATTTTTGAGATGAAGATAGCGTCATATTAAATTCTTTTCTATAATTTGCGATTGCTAAATCTATATGTTCTTTGTCCTTACTTACAGCTATTGACATAAGTCTCACTGTTGGTTTATATGGTTGAAATTCTTTATAGAAAGCTTCTTTTAATGCTTTTTCTGCTTCAGAATCTTCTAAAGTTGTCTTAACAGTATTGACAGCAACATTTACATTTAATTCTCCTACAAGAGAGTTGTGATCATTATGTTTATCAGCTTTTCCCATATATAAAGAATGGTTATACCTCTCAATCAGTTGTCCATTTCTATATATATTTATTCCTTGAGTAACCATGGAAGCATTTTTAAACCTGAATCCAAAAAATCCTTCGGCAACACCTTTGAATTTGTTTTTTCCCTCAAACCATTCAAACTTTAAGTTAATTGGAGTGAGTGTATCTTTATGGGCTTCTGTGCTATAAGGTAAAATTAAGTTTTCCTTTGTTAATTCACTGCCAACATAGAGTTTTAATCTTTTTGAAATAGGTTTTCCATCTAAATCTAATACATCGCCTGTCATAAATTTTTGCCATGAAACAGGCAACCAGTCATATAAAATAGCAGGTGGTATTGACCTTCTAAAATCTTCTATTTGGATTATTGTTCCGGTTGGAGACCCGTTAAATAATTTTTTTGTTGTGCTTTCATGATCAAATGCTTCAGCATTAATCTCAGGTTCTAATCCCATTTCATCAAGCTCACTGTGAACAATAGAAAATTTATAATACTCTTTAGTATTGTCAGTTGTAATAACAGTAATTTTTCTTCCAAGATTTCCGGTAGAGCCTTTAAAACCGAATCCATATAAACCTAATAAAATTTTTCCATATTTATGATTTGGTTTATCAGATTCATAATGATTGACTAATTTTTCCAAATCTTTTTCACTCATTCCGAGCGAGTTATCTACTATTCTCAAACTCGAGTTCTTTAAATCATTAGTTCGATTATCAAGTTCAACTTTTACAATTAGGTCAGATTTTTTATGTTGTTCAGACATAATCCAAGAATCAACTGAATTAGCTATTAATTCATTTATTGCTTGCCAACTTTTCAATCCTGTATTACCAGCTTTTGAAAAGCCTGAACCATGAAGTTTTGGTTTAATTACAAATTTTCTAGCCATATTAATTTATGCTATACCTTGAAATTTTCATTTTCATTTATAATTTCAATTAAATTTACTTTTTTTGCTTTGCTATCAAATTTTATTGAATTATTTTTTTTCAATTTATATTTTTCCATACTTACCTTCCTATTATTTTTCTAGTGAGATTTGCAATCTTGTATCAACATATGAACAAATATCACAACTTTCATTTTTTTCGGGTACAGTCTCTTTATCAAGCAAATTTTTAATTTCAATTAAGGTTTGTTCAACCCAATCATCATTACCCGAATAATGTAATATTTTCACATTAAACTCAAGCACTTCATTAAAGACATCTTTGTCTTTAATACCATTACAATAGACAAAATACCCATCATTTGAGACTTTGAAACCATTTTGCTTCAATAACCATTGATAAAACTCCATTTGACGTTTATAAGATATCTGCCAATCTTTATCTAAATTAACTTCTTCTTTACTTGATGTTGATTTATAATCAACAACTACTAATTCCTCTGTATCTAAATCAAACCAAACATCATCAACTGCACCAGTTAAAAGTAGGTCTGTTGGTTCATGGTGGTATTGCACTCCCGTAAAATTTGCCCTCCATTTTTCTAAATCCTCATGTTGAAATGGAATTAGATTTTTACTAATTTCATTCATGTAAGGATGTGGTTGTTTTTTTTCTCGATAACCATCAAATTCATTTTTTAATAATTCATCAACAGCACTATTTAAATTAAATGGAAAACCACTTAAAGCTTTTAAATTTAACTTTCTTTCTAGATAAAAGCACTTCTGACAGTTCATAAATAGTTCTACACCAGAACGGCTTAGTTTTAAAGTTTCATTTGGTTTAAAAAGATTTCTTTTTTTAAAAGCCATATATTTCCATTTTAAAATCTTTACTTATAATTTTCATACTATTTAACTCTATTCTTCTTCTTGGAACGAATACTTTTTAATTAATTGTTCGCCATCATTTATCAAAGAGATTGTACCTCCGACTACTATATGTTCTATATCACGAGCTTTATCGAGTAAGTTTTCATTATTAATTAAATGTGAAACTTTCATATTAAAAGTTTTAATTAGTCCCTCTAAGACACTTCTTAGTGATAAAAGTATTGCGTTCTTTTCTTTTTCAGTGCTAAAAAACACATCGTAATCTACCAATTGGACGGTTCTTCTATCTTCCTCAATTTCTTCTGGGGTATAACCAATCATCTCTAAAAACTCTTCGTGA
>Ga0222714_10006339_pt1 | contig 11074 bp, 7 predicted proteins | sample C33_3DmetaG_FD_165048 | JGI IMG/M metagenome (GOLD analysis project Ga0222714, IMG submission 165048) | Estuarine water microbial communities from San Francisco Bay, California, United States - C33_3D | ecosystem: Environmental > Aquatic > Marine > Unclassified | place: USA: California... | reverse complement strand
GGCACGGGCAAATGGGCAAAGATTTTGCGTGACAAAGAATTTCATATCGAATCGTATCGAGATAATGTGAATGTGAAAGACAAATGGCGCAGTTTGGTTAAAAAGGATCCCAGTCTTTCAAAATTCGACAAGAAGCTCAGCAGTCCATAGCTTTTATGTAAACCAAGACAGTTACGACACAAATCGACGCAAATCGCCTCGAGCGTCGCTAAAATCATCAAGACGAGAATGTTCGCGCGGTTCATACGGCGAGCATCCACGCACGCCTCATCAAATAACTTCCTATCTTATGAAATTCACGACAGCCCGGGAACACACAAGTGTTTGTACATTTTACACGGCCTCCTCGGCACTGGACGTAACTGGCGATCTATGAGCCAAAACTTACGCAAGGCGCTCGGAGCAGACACATGGCGCGTAGTCGCCGTTGATCTTCGCGGGCACGGAAAGAGTCGCGACGTTGGTAAGGGGAGTAGTCATGACGTGCGTAGCGCTGCCAAAGATGTTGAGGCGTTGGCGCAGTTACGAGGAGATACAATTGACTGTTTGATCGGTCATTCGCTCGGGGGTAAAATAGCTTTAGAGTTTTCTAAAGTGTCTGCAAAGGCGCCGAAGCAGGTATGGTCACTCGACTCCGTGCCCGGAACCGCAATCGGCGGTGACGTACATGGTGTAGAAAAAGTTTTGCAAGCAGTCCAGCAGCTGCCGCAGCGCATTCCTTCGCGACGAGCGCTTGCGACGTTATTGGCACCCTACAACTTTTCGATAGAACTCGTCGATTGGTTAGGGAGCAACTTGCAAAATGTAGGCGACGAACTCGAGTTCGTCTTTGATATCAACGTGGCGACAAAGTTGTACGACTCATACCACGCCACTGATAGCTGGCCAGCACTCGAGGCACCAGTATCGGAAATGTTTGTCGTTAAGGCTGCACGTAGTGCTCGTTGGAAACCAGAGTGTTTGGAGCGATTAAATCGAGCGCCACAGGACCGGGTGAAATTCTTAGAGCTCGAAAACGCAGGGCACTGGGTGCACTCTGACAATCCGCGTGGTTTGTTGGAAATGCTTCAAACTCACATTTCAAAAATCTAGCCACTCTACTATCTAGACTCTATCTACTATCTAGCCACTCTACTATCTAGCTTTTCTATTGAATAGGCGCTCGGCACGTTGGGCACTGTAAACTATTGCTACTTTTCATCGCTGACATTAAACAAGGGGCATGATACGTGTGCCCACATTTTGTTTTGATTAATTTTTCGTTCAGCTCCATCGCCGAAAGGCAAATAGGACATTCGTGTCTGAATCCTGTCTGTTCAACAAATGTACTCTTCTCAAGAGCATTCAACGCCGCGATTTTCTTTTCTTCGGCCATGCGCTCTGGCGTAGAAAACAACACTCGATCGCTTTCCCAAAGATCCGAGCCAAAATTTCTCGCATCCGCAGAAAAAAGAGCCGCGTCTGACGCACCGAGTTCAGCACCAAAATTTGGCGTTCTGTCTCTGAATAGGATTGAGTCCGTCTCGTAGAGGTGCGCATCACGATGTCTCGAAGCGTTACTATTCTGTGGTGTTGACTCCACGACGCCTTTTTGGATTGCAATTGCCAATAAAACTTCGGCATCAAGCGCGGCGTAGAAGAGTTGCTGTTGTGAAAGCGGACGCATATCCCAATTTGAACGCTGACAGCGTTTGTCAAGAGCGAATCCGAGAGTATCGGCTACCACTGATGCCAACGACACCAATACTCCACCTTGTAAATCAATCACATTAGCATCTTCAAAATCCGCTGGCAAGCGACTCACACTTGATGTGGGCGTTGATTTGCTTGCAGCTCGTAGTCTCCTCCAATCTTGTTCTGGAGCGAAAGCCAGTTTTTTCACAGTTGGATCGCAGAAAACGGCTACGATAAGATCAGAAAGCTCGTGGCGACTAATACTTGGAGAAGTCACGTCAACGATGAATGTTTCTTGTACGTGTGCAGGACAAAACTGCAAAGTTGACAACGGGCGCGGATCTCTCCATTCACAGTCAAAAGCTACGGCATGACAGTATGCGGAAGATAACGTCTCACGAATGTGTGCTAGACCTGTAACATCATTTACGACTGTTATTTTTCTTTTTGGAACAAGTATCGGAAGATCATTTGATATGGACACGCTCTCAAGTGTGTTGGTAACTTCGTTGATGCCATCCTGTGTTTTGGCTTCTTCCATGAACGCATGACGAAGTACATCGCGCGTGGATGCATAAGCTTTTGCTTCGAGCCACTCACCCTTAACTATGAGATCGTTCATGAGTGTCCATTCCATGCACATGATGATTTCTTCCGAAGCCAGCGCCGTCATGTCATTTTCCCATGTATCGGCTAAGCGCCTCAGAATTTTTGAGACGACGCTAGCGAGCATATCAGATCTTGCTCTGTGAACACCTTGGAGTAAAGGAATCTTCCACACCTCTATTTTAGACCCAAAGTCGGCAAGACTCACCGCAGTCCGCGCAATAGAAGACGAATCGTCGCCATCAACCCCACGGCACAGTCTATCAGAAAAAGTCACGACGCTCTCTATGACGCCAGGCGTTTCAAAGATACCGTACTCATGGCCCACTAAACCTACCAGATCACTCAACTCCCGACTATTTCCGCTTTCACACGCATTAGTGATAGATCTTATTATTTGTTCATCGCTCAACTCTCCAGGTTTCTCGCTTTGCATCGACATTTGCAATGAGGCGTATGTTGATGATGACCCGCACAAGTCAAACAGTTGTGACGCGCTCACATTCGACCACGCGCCCTGCGCCATGGACATGCCTATAGCTGAAGCTAAAACTTTACACGCGGTACGTCGCGCTTTTTCTTGACGCACTTGCGCTCGATCAGACGACACAGAGTCAGTCAAACTCGCACCAACTGCTGCGCGTAATAGTTGGAAATCGTGAGTATCGCGGTGCGCAATACGGTTGAATGCCTCACTCGCGCGCATCGCAACTTCTGGCTTTTGACCACTCGTTGCAATTGCCGTTTCTGCACGTAAAATTTTCGTCACGAGATCAATCAAAGCATCTGAATTTGCGCTCTCATTCTGGTTGCGATTGATAATAATTTGCTCCAGTATATTGTCCAATTCTTTCCATCGATCCAAGGCTTCATTTCGTCGCCTTTCTAACATCGCAGTCCTTCGCATGCCTTCTCGATCTATTCCACTTGGATTTTCCCACGACACCCCTTTGTTTAACCGTTTAAAATTTCTCCGGCGCGTCTCATATGTTGTCGCGCCTCGCCCTGGTTCGAGTGCCACTGCGTAAAAGCGTGCGTCCAAATCGCCATACTTCAAGCCATCGCTGTGCGTGTCTCTGTAATTCACCCAATCAGTCTTCTCTTCTTTTTCTTTTGCCTCAATAGCCTCGATCGTTTCTTGCGTCAAATGCGACAAGGCTAACGACCTCAAGCTCTGGCCTTTGTTGTTGATTATTTTGACTCGAATGCCTGGTTGAGCAAGCAAGTGCAAAACAACGTCATCTCGACACCTCGTCGCGGCGTAAAATATCGGCGTCTTTCCATAATTATATCGCCCTGTTGATATTTGATTCACATCCTATCGCATCGTCAAAAATACCGTCCGTTAATTTACATCGTTTCAGACAAAAGCGTCTCGTCTCGTCGCGTCGCGTCGCGTCTCGAGCGCGCCTCGCGCGACTTAAACCACTCACCGCCCCGTGCCGCAACAACGCATCAATGACATCTATGCCACCTCGCCACGCTGCAAGGTGCAGAGGTGCCTTCCCTGAACGCTCCGCGCGCTCTACGACCACCCGTTGCACGTAATCGCCCTCCGCCTGTCGCCTCTTGAGCGCATCAATGTGCTCGAGCAACTTTCCCGCATCCTCATCCACGACGAGCGCTTGAGGAATGCCGTCGATCGGACTGGCACGGGCGCGGTGTGATAAAGGCATGCGTCGCGCTCGTCGCGTTCGTCGTCGCGCGCGCGTGAACGACGACAAAGACAACGACGACGACGACGACGACGGCAAGAACGCGCACGCCTCCATGTGACGACGCGACTCGTCGGCGCGACGCGACGCCATGCCAACGTCCGTGGAGCGCGTGCGAGAGTTGCTGTGCACCAAGCTCGCCACCGATCGAGTGGACGTCATTGACGTGAGCGCCAAGTACGTGTGACGAACGCGACGAACGAACGAGTGCGGTCGAGGCGCGCGCGGGCGTTGACGATGGCGTTGGGTGACACCATCGACGCGAGCTGTTGACTGACCTGCGCGTGCATGTGTGCGTAGTTGCGGTGCGGCGTTCGACGTGCACGTCGTGAGTGAGCAGTTTGAAGGCAAGAATCGGATAGCGATTCATAGATTGATTCACGACGCTTTAGAGGAGGTTATGGGTGAGATTCACGCGTTGAGCATCAAGTCTGCGAAAACGCCGGCGCAAGCGGACGCGGCGTGAGACGAGCGCAAAGGCGGCATTTGTAACACTGTTGGAGAATAAAATAAATGAACAAATTAACAATGGCAAGCTAAAAGTATGAATAATTCTATGTGTTCATCAGCCTAGGCGAGCAATAAAAGAATAATACACCGCGCGCGTTACAGTTGTTTCACGTCGAGAAACGCTTTGAGCTTGGTCACCATGACTGGAGGCCATCTACGGATACGCTGGACGTAATCGATATCCTTGTACTTGACACATCCAGCTTCACGCGAACACGCGCGTTCCCATGCATCTTCGGCATCTTCAAATCGACCCACGTCGTAATACAAGACGGCCATGGCGGCTCGCATGTCGGCGGAGTTTGGAGCTCTACGCACCAAGCCCTCGATTTTCTTCAACGCGTCATCAACGTTACCCAGTTGAACATCGGCTAATGCGGCGTTTGACGCGGAATAAATCGCTGCATCCAACCTCTGTGTCGTACTAGCACCGCGTCTGAGACCTTTCGCACCTTGGAACAATTCCGCAGAGTCCACATAGTCCTCCTTCGCGCCAGCCCAATCACCGAGAGACCCGCGGACATTGCCGCGGGAATTCAAAATGTAAGGATCTGGGGCAAATCCTCCTTCAACGCATAGCCTGAGTGCGGCATCATAATCACGCAACGCATCTTCGAACAAGTACAAGCCTTCGTGCGCGAGAGCTCGACCGGCGTATAATCTAGCCAAATCACCCGCATCACTCGTCGCGCTCAAAGCCTCACCGTAACACTTGATAGCGTCTTTGAACTTTTTGGCATCGACAGACACGGTAGCTTCGCCCTCTATCCACGCCAAGCGAGCGGGTTCCAACTCGCGCAACTCGCGCAACGTTGCCAAGGCTTGACTAAAATCTTGAACGTCATACGCGGCGACGAGTTTGGATTGTAAAGCTACCGCACGCTCGAACACGTCATCCGCTTCAGTTGCGATTGATGGACGAACCCCGCTGGTTATGCCAATGATACCAAGCGTGAGCATGGCGGCACGACGGCGGTACAGCGCGGGTGGTGCGACGACGCGCGTCGAGGGGACGTCGCTTTGAGGGGAGTTTATTGCCTGCGCGCGCGTCGTAATAACCCGCGCCCACGCACCTGATAATGCATGCATCGTGATTTCGCTTTATAGGTGAAACAGTGCCGTCGCGCGATTCTTTTAAAGACGCAAGGAAAGGAGTCGCGCGGCGCGTTGTGATGCTTTCATGTTTTTCATCTCGCATGAAAATAATCTAAAGCTAGAGCATCATGGTGTGAATCTCGCAATTTCTGAGACTTCTTGTACCACCGATAAATTCTTTGAAGAATGTAGAGTGACCAAAAACCACAAAAGTCTTTTCAGGGCGACGTAACAACCAAGAGCGAAAGCGCTCGACGCGCGCCTTGAAATGATTCCTCGGTTCGTGCGAGTTGAACTGCTGCAGTTCCGCATCGTTTGGTCTGTGCTCACAGTCCCACCACCAGCGCTCGGCTGGAATTCTAGATATGGCTAAAGCTAATTCAGGGAAGTCTTTCTCCAGCGAGCGCTTCGGGCGCCCAATGTCGCCCGTACAGCAAAGCTTTTCAGTCAAGTCTGCGCGAATGACCAGTTTTTGCGTCCATTCCTGGTACGCTTTCTCAACATCAAACGGCCCAGAGCTCGCGTCTGGAGTGTTTGCGGCGTTTTCGATATTTTCTTTCACGGTTTCACCTTGCGCGTTCGGCGTTCCCATCGCCGCTTTCTCCTTCATGCGCGCCGCTTTGACTTCCAATCCCGCTCGACGACCGATGATGCACGTCTCCATCGCGCGCGTCAACGGAGACGTAATCCACAGCGCGTCTTTTGGCACTTTGCTAAGCTCGATCCCCAAACCCTTCGCCTGTGATTTTCCAAGTTCTGTTAACGCCGCATCGTACATCTGAGGCTCATCCCACGACCCCGGCCCCGCGATGGCTTCGTTGTACGTGCTCTGGCCGTGACGCACCAACAACACTTGCTTGCGCCCGGAACAAAAAATAGGAAACATCTTCGTCGCCGCCGATGCTTCAGGTTTCTTGCGCTCTTTCAACGCCTCACGAATAGGTTCATCAAACTCCTCGTCACTTTCACACGCTGAATACTCCCGATCGGGTGACATCACGTATTGACTTCCTCCGTGTTCCCCCGGAGACATGTCCCCCCACCGCGACGGCGTCTCATCCTCCTCGTCCTCGTCCTCACCCTTTGACCCAACCCTCGTCGGTGTCGGCGTCATCGCCGTCGCCACCGCCGTCCCCACCCGTGTCGCTGATTCCACTCTCGTTTTCACCCGTCTCCCACCCACGCTCGCATCGCCACCCGACGAACACTCCCCGCCCAACCTCGACCGCGCGCGAAACAAGTTGAACGACGCCGGCGTGCTCGTCGTCGTCGGCGACCCACGTCTGCGCTCATCCATCGACGACCGTCGTCGTCGTTTCATCGACCGCGACGCACCACCGTGTAGATCTCTATCCGTCGTCCCATGCCGCGCGTCATCCTCCCTACCGCACACCACCGGCGTCATCGTCGTCGTCGTGCACGCATCGGAAAACTTGCGCACCACGCTCATCGGCATCGGCATCGTCGTCGTCGTCGTCGTCGTCGTCGTCCCGGTCGTCCCGGTCGTCGCGGTCGTCGTCGCGTCAATCGCTTTACACGGAGTCCCCCCCTCGTCCTCGTCGTCCCCCATCGCGCGCGTCGTCGTCGTCGCGGTTTCCCGTCGCCGGGCTCCAGCAGAGACTTTTTTTTAAAAATTCATTTCAATTTTTCAAACGACAGCTCGCAATCGCTCGAGCGCTGTCTGTGTGTCTGCGCGCGCTTGTCGTGCGTTCGCACAGGACGACGCGACGACGGACGCGACGCGACGCGACGGTGGTGGATGGGCGATGCCCGCGCGCGGTGACGCACGCGAGGATGACGACGCGTCGGCGACGGATGATGTCACGGCGCTTCGGTCGCTGCTGGCGGATGTGGAGTTGACGAATTTGACGCACGCGAAACGCATCGAGGGGTTGACGAATGAGAACGCACGGTTGAGACGAGAGTTGATTGAGGCGTCGGAGTGTGCGGAGCGCGCGGGTGAGGAACGGGAGAGGAGGGAGGTGCGGTGGCGGCGCGCGAGCGAGGCGTTGGGGGAGAAGTTTTCCGCGTTGGAGCGACGGGTGATGGATACGGAATTGCTCGCGAGGCGCAGGGCGGAGGAGGCGAAGATGGTGAAGAGTGAGTATGATGGCGTGAAGCGTGCGTTGGATGCGGCGAATAGGGAGATTGGGAAGTTACAAGTGGAGACGGTTGGAGGACGGAGCGCGGCGCTCGAATCGGCGCAGTTGGATTACGAGAGAGAGAAGAGACGATTAGCGGAGAATGTTGGGTTGATTCGTGAGGAATTAAATGATGCGAAACGACGCGTGAGTGTGCTTGAGGCGCACGCGCGTGAGGCGAAGCGCGTGTTGGGTGAAGCGTTGGATGAAGATTTTCCCGAACGCGTCGACGTCTCTGTTGCGGCGAGACGGGCGGCAAACGCGTTGAATTCTTTCGCGTCGTCCTCGGCGTTACATAAGAAAGCTAGCAGTGATGCGTTGAAAAACAACGACGCTGATGGTGTGCAACGACGACGACGACGGGCGTCAAATTACGACGAGGAGGATTACGCGCTTGATGCAGAGACGGAGGCGGCGCTCGAGGAAGCGCTCGCGGCTGCGCGCCGATGGAAATCCGTCGCCGAACGCGAGCAAAACGCGCGTAATCAAACCGAAGAAGAGTTGGAGCGCATGCGCGTGAAACTTGAAGAGTGCACGACGGCACTGAATGAGATGAAAGTGGAGAAATTGGAATCGGACAAGTACGAAGTCGAGATGGAAAGCATCGTCGAGACTTTACGCGAACGCATCAACAGCCTTCAGGAGTCACTCTAGCTTGCTGCTGTAATTTATTCATAATTGTTGTAGTACTTTGATAACTACAGTGTATTAAATTAAACTAATCTACCTATAGGTTCGAAATCATCGAGCATGTTGCGCGAATGCACAGCTTCAAATATCGCGGTCCCATCCGTGCCGCCGTACTTTAGAATAGCCTCTGCGCCTGCGGGATGATCCTCTAAGAAATCAGTAAAGTCGTAGACTTGCCCGTAAAGTGCGACCCAGCAGTCATCTGCTGATGCATGCTTAGCGAGCTCGATAGCAGATACGTCTTTGAATTCAGATTTTGTTGGTTGTTGGACTGGCGTGGATGCCGTCGTCATCGTGGTGGTGGTGGTTGGTGTCGATGAATCGACAACAATATCTTCACCAACGAGGCGACCAAACACAGCGCATTCAGTGAGTGCATTTCCACCGAGCCGATTCTTTCCATGAACACCGCCGATGATTTCACCAGCGGCGTATAGGCCTACAATTTGTGAGCCATCAGGGCGCAGAACGCGGCCAGTGTTGTCAACCTTGACGCCACCCATCGTGTAGTGTACGACTGGTGTCACCCGACCGGCGTAAAAGGGACCAGAAACATCAAACGGTGCATTCGGGAAGAATGTTTTGTTGAATGCGTCCCGACCGCTTCGAGCATCGGCATTGTATCGTTGTAGAGTCGAACTCAGCACTAACTCATCGATGGTGCCTCTCTCCGCCATCCACCCGGTTAACTGCGGAAGGGAATCAAATTTCTTGAGTAAATTCTTCTTCATGTACAAAGGCACGTGCTTGTTCGCTTCACTTGCAGCTTTCTCATTCAAAAGAAGCACGAAATCAAGCTTTGAAGGGTCTTCCTCTTGCATGCGAGCGCTGACGTAGTCGCGCGTGCCGAGTTCATTCGCGAATCGAGCACCAGAGCGCGTGAGCAAGATACCACCTGCACCACGGAGTAACTCAGCCGCGAGCGTCTTGGTGTCAGCGCTTTCATCATCAGGGTTGATAAAACCCGTCGGGTGTACTTGGACGCGCTGCATGTCGACAGCACCAGCACCAAGTTTAAAGGCTAATTTATGTCCATCGCCAGTGGTGCCTTTGGTGTTTGTCGTGGCAAACTTTGTGAGCTGCGGAGCGTATTTTGTCAAAAGCGCATCGTCACCGTGACGGTCATTAGAATACCCACCAGTGGCGAGTAAAACATTGCGCGAATTGATTTCTCCACCTCCTTTAGTGCCGTCAGAAGGAACCCAACGCACGCCCGCGACTCGTCCATCAGTGTCGGTGATGATGTCGCTCACGCGCGCCTTCTTCACCACCTTAAACCGCCCAGAATCTGCGTATTCTTCGCACTTTCCTTTTAACGAAAACACCAAAGACGATCCAGCCATACCCTCAGTCGGTCTGTAAGTGCGAGCGTAGCTGTGTCCACCGAGCTGAGAAAGTAAGCTCAAGTCGGCGCCAACGCGACGGCGAAGCCATTCAATCGTTTGACCAGCTCGGCTCGTGAGCGTAGGAATGTGTTCGACAGTTTCTGGATCCAAATCAGCAGCGCCATTGCCGTTGCCGTACGATGATTTTTCGCAATCATCCGTGTATGCTTCTTCACTATCGGGGTTTTGGTCAAATGAAGTCTTTATGACGCCATTGATACCACTCGACGCCCACTGGGAATTACCACCAATGAAAGACTCCTTCTCGATGAGAACGACGCTTCCACCGCGGTCTAAAACAGTCAACGCCGCAGTCAAACCAGCCAGACCACCACCGACGACGATGGCATCAACGTGCTCGTCACCCTCTTGCATACGCAACGGCGACAAACCGAGAGCGCGAAGCGCGTGTTCGATGAAACGCAAGGGCATGGTCTCGGCGTAGTATTTCGCGAGAACTAAAACTTTTGGATCTTCTCTGAGCACAGCATCGATGATGGCCACTTCTGAATCACGATTCAGTACACCTGATTTTACGTATGTTGCAGTGGCATGAATCGCTGCTTCGAGTGGCGTGACGCTCGCGCCTGGTTTTGGTGAGGTGACGCTGAATCCGCCAGTGTTTGCTTTCGCGTTCTTCACGTTCTCAAGTCTTGCTTCGTTGAGCAGTATCGGAACGCTTCTAATTGCATGACTGAATTTCGCAATTGTGTTGACGAGCGCAACAACTTCTTGCTTGTTCAAAGATGACTCCAACATATCCTCAGGGAGAAGCAACACTTTGAGCGCGGTGCCCAAGCCCAAGAGCTGTAACTTGCCGTGCAATTTGCATTTTTGACACGAAATGCAATCCATCACCTCACTGATGTTGAGGAAAATATCTTTAAATTGAGTTTTGAGTGAAATTGGCGCCAACTCTTGTGATGGATCGAATACTCGGTCGACGCTACCAGACTCGGCGTTCAACGTCGACTGCACATCCTTGAAGAGAGACTTTTCATCAAAGGCTCCAAAAACATCTCGACAAGACGATAAAATATGACTCTCGAGCAAGCGGTTCATCAAAGCTTGCGTATGCGCATCCTCTCTTTCATCCTGACCAATTCGCACGTCCATTTTTGCCAAAGCAGGTGCCGCTTTGCGCAACGCGCGCAACAGCACGACGAATGAAAAATGCAAATTTTTCAAACGATCGGGATGTTCAGCGAAAAGATCCATGAATTTCTTAACATCGCTTCCCCACTCGGTTTGTCCGCTC
>Ga0222714_10006336_pt1 | contig 11078 bp, 22 predicted proteins | sample C33_3DmetaG_FD_165048 | JGI IMG/M metagenome (GOLD analysis project Ga0222714, IMG submission 165048) | Estuarine water microbial communities from San Francisco Bay, California, United States - C33_3D | ecosystem: Environmental > Aquatic > Marine > Unclassified | place: USA: California... | reverse complement strand
CATTCGGGGCAAGGGGTGGGCGTGGTCAAGACAATTCTCCTGAAAGTGACGAAAATTTTGTGTGGCACCCCCCTGTCGAAAGAGGCAGGGGCGGGGGCGAAAGGGTCGCGCGCGCGCGCGCGCGCGCGTGTGCGCGCGTGTGGGCGCGCGTGGGCGCGCCGTACACGGGCGAACGTACCTTCGGTCGATGTACGCGGCCCGCTCACAAGGCCCGCTCGACGTCGGCGAGTGCCGGAACGCCGGCCCGCCGCGCCAATGCGGCCAGCGCGACGGTCCGCGTGGCGTCGAGCACCTCGCCGACCGTCACGCCGCGTGCCGCCAGACGCAGCGCCGCGCCCATTTCGTTGTCCGGGCGGCGCGCCTGCCCGGTTGCGCGCTCAACCGCCGCTGAATAGGCGCTAGCGAGCGCGTGAGCGAGAGGTAGCGAACCGTCCTGATCCCCTACTACCCCTTTTCCTTCTGTGCCCTCAGTGGCCGTATTTTCGGGCTGTAACGCCCTTGCGGCGTTTATCTGTTCGAGCGTCGGCACTGGTTCTTCGCCGGTCCACAACACTTGATAGCGGCTGGTTCTCCACCCGCTCGCAGTGATCTGGTAATCCTTTGCCTTCAATTGCCGGACGTAACCGTACTGGCGAAGCCGCTTGATCGTGTCGAGCGCCGTTTTGGCGGTCGCAAACCCCGCCAACTGCGATATGGTCGAAAGTGCCGGCCAGCATACGCCCGCTCTATTCACGAAGGCGCACAGCGCGCCTAACACTCGCCGGTCGGTATCATTCAGCCGCTTATCGCCGAACGCCCGCGTCGGCACGATAGACCATGGCCACTTGCCGATTTCGTTGAGCGGCACGCTGGCGTCAAAATGGGATGTCGTCATCCAATTCGCCCTTCCCCGTCACCTGTTCCACAACCGCACCCGCGAAGGCCGCCTTCGCCATGCTCGCCGCCTTGGCGGCTTCAAGCGACCCGATCACCCGCGCGACCTCCTCGACCGACCATACGATAGCGTCGCGCCGTTCCCGCGCCACGCGCGCTTGTTCGTGCACGCTCCGCACGACACATAGCACGCCGCCTTCGGGCAGCGCCGCTTCCCAATATTCACCCGTCAGTTCCGCCGCGCCAGCGTCGCGGGCCGCCTGTTCAAGTGCCGCATAGGCGCGAAGCGACACTGTGACCAGCTTTTCCACGGCGTCAGCGTCGGCAGCGTCTATCGCCGCATTGAGCCGCTCGCATTGCGCGTTGAAGCGGTCGCGCAATTCCGGCCCCACAAGTTCCGGCAGCCGGTCGGTACCCCACCGCCGCTCATATTCCGTCACGGCGCGGTCATGCTCGATGAGCGCCGCCTGTATCCGTCGATACCCGCGCTCGTTCATATGAGCGAGCGGTAACGGCGCGCGGTCTGGCTTATCGACACGGCCCGGCGGACGCTTAGACCCGCCGCGTGGTTTCTTCGCCTCGGTCATTATCTGTTTTTCCTTCCGTCATTTTTTCCGCGTCCTATGTCCTGTCCGTGTCCGGGCATACATAGTATGCCCGGACATTCGGACACGGACGGGACCGTTGGGCCAGACACGTCGGACACGCTCGGACACCACCCTCGGACATTGTGCCTTTTCAATGCGTTACGCCGCATTCTTAAATAGGACATTGAACGGACACGCTCGGACATGCTTTCGGACGCTTTCGGACATGACCCGGACACGTTCGGACATGAAACGCTAAGCCGTTGATAACGCCTGTATATTAGATCGGACATATATACGCTTACCATTGAGCGATCCACCACGCCTCGCGTCGCCTGCAGCGTGCGTCGCAGCGACATTTTTTGCCCTGCCGTGAATTTTTTTGTTGTAGCACTCTTGTACAGGATTTATACCACACCCATCTACTTGACATCGGCGCGATGAAGCGCCGGCTCGAACCAAGGGGAAAGACCATGAAAATCATTAGCAGCAAACACCGCAATGTAAACGGCGCGGCCTTCACTTACGTCATGACGGAGGGCGTTGTCGATGATGTCGCCGCCTACGTCATGGGAGGCCTTTGCAATACCGAGGATGTAGCCCGCCATGGGTTCAAGCTCACGGAAAGGGAGGCGGAGGCCATTTTCGCGATCCCCGCCGGCAAGCATTACCGCCGCTAATCAACCCGCCGGGGGCTTCGGCCCCCGGCCCACGCTCTAAGGGGAACCACACATGTTCAACATTTCCACGCGGCGCGTCGGCGGCCTTCGTTTCGTCAAAATTGGCCGCTTCTGCCTCTCGTTCTGTGTCACCCGCGAATACGTCGCGCTGTAAACCAACCAAGGAGAGAGACATGAACACCTACCTGATCGACATCCCGAAGCGTTTCGCGATTGACCACGAAGAGCGGGCGCTGCCCACTGGCGTGCAGGTCAAGGTTCTCTCGCGGAGCATCCGTTATCGATGCACCGCGCCCGAGTTGCGCGAGTGGCTGTCGGACGCCGAGTATTACAGCGATTGCGCGGGGCAAGGCTGGGACTTCGGGGGCGCGCTCGCGATGCAGGCATCGGCGCGCGGCACCGTGAAGCGCATCGCCCGGCTAATGATTGAGCAGGGCATCAGCCGCGACGGCTCGGTCGCGCAATAACTAGCCCGCCGGGGGCTTCGGCCCCCGGCATCAATCAAGGAGAAACGAACATGACCACAGCCACCATGACAAAGCCCGACCACGCGCAGGAATGCGCCGCGTTTTACATGACCGAAATATCCCGCCTCTATCGCCTGTTTCATCGCTGCGATGCTAGCGGCCATGACGCATGGGCCCAGTGCCTGTATGAGCGCATGCAGGAAATGCCGCTTTCTGTCCTCATGCGCGGCGGTTGGCACGCGCCCGGCGAAAAGCCCGCTGATTCCGAGTATGAGATCCTGCTGTGCACCGGCGGCCCGGCGGTTAGGATCACGGGCGATCTGTGCAGCTATGGCGAGCCGAACACGGCGACGTTGGAGTGTCAGGATTGGGGCACGCCTTGGACGCGCGCCCGCGAACAGGATGAGCTTGCGCTGCTAGACTTCGCGCGCTTGTTCTGCGGCGATTTTTGAGGAGACCGCACGATGACCCGCAACATAAACGAGGCTAAACCCGGCAGCGCATGGGACACGTGGCGCAAGGCAGGGCAAGAATGGCGCGCGCAGACGCGCCAATGGGGCGCGCCAAAATGGGCGGGGTCGCCCGGCGCGCTGGCGCTCGCCGCGAACGCATACGCGAGCGAGCGCGGGCTTGGCGAAAACTGGCGCGACACGATCAAGCGCGCATTCATGGAAGGGGCCGCACGATGAACCGCGCAAAGCTATCCCGCGTCGATACGCTGTACATATACGAACGGCTATGGGTCGCGCTTGATTGCGAGGAGCCCGGCGAAATGTGCCGGGAGCTTTCGGAATTGATGGCGGAACTCGCCACAAATTACCACGCCGACACGGGACACCGTATCGGCGAGGATTTGGGGCAACATGTTATGGAGGCCGTACGATGACAATCTATACCGACAATGGCGCGTCGCGCGGATTGCGCACGCGATATTTCCGCGACGGCGCGCACGGCGGCGTGGAATGGGTTTACGCCGTGGATCACGCGGGCCTTGCGCCGCGCTGGTATTGTTTCATGCCGGGCGACATCCGGCAAAGCGTCATGGCGCACATTGCGTCGGGCGCACAATGGGAGCCCGTGCTATGATCTACATCGCCACGAACGAACACGGGCGCGGCATTCGCCACGTCACGGCGTTTGATAACCGAGACGCGCTGCACTCTTACGCCCTTGAGGTGATGGCGTGGCACGCCGACAGTCACCGGCTAAACGGCAGACCGTCAATCAACGCCATCTGCGACGCGCTGTACGACGCCGGCGTCGGCCACGGCTCGCGCTCGCATCATCGCGTAAGCCGTGGGGAAGCCGCGCTATTGGTTCGAGCCGGCGTCAGCGCATACGGATGCTGGGGGCTGGAATGACCCCCACAACCCGCCGCACCATTCGTGCCGCCCTGCACCTCGCCGCAATCGCCCTCGCATGGGCCGGCATATTCGCCGTGTTGGGCATGGCGCTCGTGTGTTTCGGTTAATCAGACGGCGCGAGCCACACCTCGCCGCCTTCGATAACGACGCGGCCCGCCGTCTGTAATGCAGCGCGGGCCGCGTTTCTTTTCTGCCGCGCCTCGTCCGGGCATTTGGCCGCATGTGCCGCTGCCCACGCGGCCACAGCCACCCTGCGCTGCTTCGTGTCGATCAGGATATTCTGTAATGCTTGCAACGCGAGATATTGTGCCGGCGGCAACGGCTTCCCTTGTGGCGCGTCGGCGACGCGTTCCAGAACAACGGAAGCGCCGCCGATGATCGCCGCGCTCCGCATGCGAAAGCGCAACGGCTCGCTTGCGTCGCCGTCCTTTTGTTTCTCGACGGTGAGCTCGAGCGTCGGCCCGTATGCCTGCGCCGCCTTAATCGACGTATCGACGCCGCCTAGCAGCGCGCTGGACCCGCGCATGTCGCCGCGCCCTTTGTTGCTATGGTGGAGCGCCAACAGAGCGCCACCGCACGCGCGCTTGATGGCGTCGCAGGCGGCGACGAACCCGGACATAACCGAAGCGTCGTTCTCATCCGCGCCCGCCATCATGCGCGCGACGGTATCCACTATGACCAGCGCGAAGCGTGGCGCGCCAATGGCGTTGACGGTCGCCAGCAACCGCTCGACAGACGCTTGCGACGGAAAGTCTACCGCTTGCGGCAGCGTATATAGGGGCAGCCGCTCGTACCATCCACGCGCTGCGCGTAACGCTTTCAGGCGGCTGTTCAAGCCGCCGACGCCTTCGCCGGCGATGTATAGCACCGGCCCGCCTTCAACAGGCTTGCCGTGCCACGGCCTGCCCGCCGCGACACTCGCCGCCATGTCGAGCGCGGCAAACGATTTGCCCGCGCCCGGCGGGCCATACAGCGTCGCCAGCCCGTCGCGCGGTATCAGGCCGTCGATTAGCCACTCGACGGGCGGCATGGCGAGCAACTGGTCCATCGTCAGGATGGGGAACAGGGCCTGCCCGGCCGCCGCGTCCGGCCCGCCGGCCGGCCCGTCGGGCGCGGCGGCGTCAATTTCCTCATAGATAGGGCAAGGCGACTCGTCCGCCGCGCCTGAATTTTGCACGCTTGCCGCATCCACGACAGGGGCGTTTTTGCAAATTTCGCGCAGCGACTTCAGGTCGCCGCCCGAATTTAGCCAGTCGAAAACGTCGCCCTTTTCCGCGAGGCCGGGCAGGTTTACGCGGCGAATTTCCTTCGCCACAGGGAATAGCTGCGCGATTACCCCATCGGCGTGACGTGCGCCCGGCGCGTCGTTGTCGGGCAATACGATCACACGCCTGCCCGCGAACCATTGGTTCAGCGGCTCGCGCCACTTGCCCGCACCACCGTGTGACGTAGTTGCGACCAGCCCTAGCCGTATCAATGCGTCGGCGCACTTCTCACCTTCGACCACGAACACGGTCGCATCGGGTGCGGCCAGTATGCCGGGCAGGTTATACGGCAGCGGCTCCACGCCATCCATCTTGTAGATGTACTTGTCGCCGTCCGGCCTGCGCTGCACGTAGCGCGTCGGCTCGTAGCGCAGCACTTGATAGCGCACCTCGCCGTGCTCATCGACGTAATCGTAGACTTTTGATAGCCACTCACGCGGCGCGAGATGCTCGATCTGCGGCTTGCTGATCCCGAACTTGCGTTCAAGAATCTTGCTGATGCCGCCTAGTTGTGCGCCCTCGAAGTGCTTGACCAGATCGACGACACCGCCGCCCTCGTTTATCTCGTAGTCAAACCATACGCCCTTGCGCAGGTTAGCCTCTCGGCCACCCTTGTTCCCCCATCGCAGCGTCGTGCTGGTTTTACGGGTCGGCTCGCCCCAATAATGGCGCGCCACCTGCTCCATGTATGCAGCAATATTGTCGGTCATGTGTGGTTCCTAGCGAGAAATAGGGCGGGCAGCGTAAGCGCCGCCCGCCCCACTTGTCAAAACAGATCGTCGTCGTCGGCAAGCCCGGCCTGTTCTACGACAGGTTCCGGCGCACTCCCGGCCATCTCAGCCGGCCTATCGACCCACGACACGATGCGCCACTTCGGAATCTTGAAGCGGCCTTCGCCCTGCGGCGTGTTGATCTTGATGACCTCAGCCTCGCTGACTTCGACCACCGGCACCTTGCCTGTGTTCGACTGCCGCTCCGCAATGAACTGGTTGTGCAGGCTATCCATCTGCCGCACGACGGTCTTTGCGGAGTGCGAGAATTCTCGCAGGCCGAGTTCCTTATTGTAGATACGGACGCGGAATGCGTTCTTGTGCTCCGCGCTGGGCCGCTCCGGCATTGCCTCGCCGATGCGTACCATGCGGAAGTCAGGCACGCCGCTCGCAAAGGACAGCCACCCCACTTCGATGGCGTCGAGATCGGCGACGAACTTGACCGGCAGGTCCATCTCCTTCTCGTCCTTTATCCACGAGCCGCCGCTGTCCTGATAGCGGTCAACGCGCACCATGTCGCCGCCTTTAGCATCCCACTTGATGATGGGAAGAATATCAGCAGCAGCCTTCGCTTCCGTCGAGAAACCTAAAGCCATTTGTTTCGTTCCTTACGTTGTTGCCGTTCACACCATTGTGAACGCTTCAATCGGGTAGTGCGCACACGGTTCAATGTCCGCAGCGTCGCCACGGTCTGTGCGCCCACCCATCAGAACCTCGTGCGGAGTTTTGAAATCGGTCCAAAAAATTCCGTCGAGGTACTGAACCAGCAGCACGCTACGTGTCTTCGTAACGTCCGCCAGATGCTGTGCCGCGACCACCTTGCCCAACGAGATCATCAGCGTGGGATAGCGGTCATGCTTGTGGGATCGTGTCTTGACCTCCGCGAAGCCGCGCAACTTGTTGTCGCGGAACATCGCGTAGTCGAGTCGGTAACTGATTGGCAGCTTGCGCATCTCGATCTTGTGTTCGGCCATCAGCCGGACGACGCGCGCCTCGTTGTCTAGGTCTCGTTGCTGCTCGTAGCGGACGCGCATAGTAACTCCCGTGCCATGAAGCAGAACGTATGAAAGTCGATGTCTGCTTTCCATTTCCAGTCGTAATCGCCGGTGCCTTCGCACATGCTCTTGAATGCGGTGATAGGCACGACGCAACGAATAGGCGAGCGGTCGAACTTGTAGACGAGGCAGGGCATCTTGCCGATAGCACGCGCAGCCGTGCACACCTGATCCCACCAATCATCCTTTGGCTTGCCGCCAGCGTACCGCTTGCACTCGATCACGAACATCCATGCGTCGCAGTCGACGGGCCGAAGGTCGCCGAGATCGCTCTGTCTGTACTGCTCGATCTCGCGCTTGAACTCTATGCCAAGTTCGTCACGCAAGGCAGCGGCAACTTCGCGCTCGAAGTTAGCCCCCTTCATGCGCCCGCCACCGGGCCTCATGTGCGCCGCGCCGCAGCGATCATGCGTTCGAGGTTGTCGTGCTCGCGCTCTCGCAGCCGCTGCATCGCATCGCGCAGCAGTTCGTCGGCAAGCGCGCTCATGCTGCGGTGCGCGGTGAGCGGCACCAGTTCGCGCAGCATGTCTGCTGTCTCCGCGCGCAGCCGGAAGTGACAGCCTTTGATACGATCCATCGTCAGCCCCAAAAAAATTGTTGTGCCACTCTTGTACATGAATCATACAATTGCTATCTACTTGACATACGGAGGAACCATGAAACACGAAACCTACATCCTGTATCTGCGCGTAAGCACCGATAGGCAGGGCCGCTCCGGCCTCGGCCTTGAGGCGCAGCAGGCATACGCCGCGCCATATGCTGACCGTATCGTCGCCACCTACACGGAGATCGAGAGCGGCAAGAAGGACGACCGCCCGGAACTTGATAAGGCGCTGGAACACTGCAAGCGTGAGGGCGCAGCGATCCTCATCGCAAAGCTGGACCGGCTGTCGCGTAACGTCGCGTTCCTGTTTGCGCTGCGCGACTCCGGCGTGGAGATCGAGGCCGCCGACATGCCGAGCATGGGCACGCTTGAGTTCGGCATCCGCGCTGTGTTTGCACAGCACGAGCGGGAAGAAATTAGTCGCCGCACGCGCGCCGCGCTGGCTGCGAAGAAGGCGCGCGGTGAGAAGTGGTGCTGCCCGGACCCGCGCGCCAACGGCAGCAAGAGTGCCGCCGCACGCAGGGCCAAGGGGCAGCAGGCATCGGTTCGCGCCATGCCAATCGCCAACAAGCTGCGCTCGCTTGGCGAAAGCTATCGTTCGATTGCCGAGTCACTGAATGACGCCGGCATACCCGCCGCATCGGGCGGCAACTGGCACGCTTCCAGCGTGCGCAACATGATGGAGAACCACGCATGACTACGTTCCAGAAGATGCTTGCGATGCACATACTGGAGGCGACGCCTCCTCCGCGACCGGAACATAGGGAGCCTTGGCTAACCTACGCCTTGTTCCTCGCTGTCGCTTTCACCATCGGCTACGCCATAGGGATACTGTAATTATGGTCGGAAAACTTACACCAGACGACATCGCGACCGCTTCTACGTTGCCCGCGATCATGGGCATGTCGAGATACAAGACGCCCAACGATGCGCTGCGCGACGCCATCGCAGCGATGGAAGGACGCAAGCGTGATACGTGGACCGGGAACGAAGCGACCCGGTGGGGCGACCGGCTTGAGCCGGTCATCATTACGGAGGCAGCCCGCCGCCTTGAACTGCGCCAGTTAAAGCTGGAGTTCCCAGAGGCGTTCTTCCACAAGGAACTGAAGCTGGCGTGCTCGCTTGACGGCACGGCTGTCGGTGTCGGCACGCTGACAACGGATGTTGAGCGCGGCATCTATTGTATGAATGCGCCTAGCATCGACATCACCGGCACCGGCATCATCGAATCTAAGCTGACGAGCGCAGCGCCGGAGGACGTGCCGCCACCATATCGCGGGCCGATCCAGTTGCAGGCGCAGATGATGTGCACCGGCCTGCGTTGGGGCATCATCGCCACGTTCTATCGCGGCATTGAGTTGCGCCTGTTTGTGTATCAGGCGGACCCCGTAATGCAGGCGCGCATCGCGGATGCGGTCAATGACTTTGAGAGGCGGAAACCTAACTATGATTGGTTTCCGCCAGTGTCTACGGAGGACGCCGCCAAGACGTATGATCGCGTTGATGATGGCGCGCCGCCGATTGATCTATCATCAGTGGATGACGGCGAGTTCGCGCTTGCCGATCTTGTCGAGGCGCGTGCCGCAAAGGCAGCGGCAGAGGCGCGCATTGAGGAAGCCCAAGCTACGCTCATGGAGATCATGGGCAGTCACGAGAAAGCTAAGGGTCTGGTCGGCAACAAGCTGTACGAGGTTGCATGGCCGCAGCGTCACTACAAGGCGCAGCCCGAGAAGGTGACGCCAGCCAAGCCAGCTCGCACTGAGCGCAGCAAGACACTCAGCGTGAAGGAGATCGACTGATGCGCCAGTCAGCAGTTCGCTTTATTAAAATCTACAAGCAGTATGTCGAGGAGAACGGCAGGCCGCCGACGTATCAGGAGGTCGGCGACATCCTCGGCGTGACGCGGCAAGCAACGCACGACACGGCGATGTATCTCGTGCGGCACAACTTGGCGAAGCGCAGGTATGGCGGAACCCGTTCTCTAGAACTGCTCATCTAGCGGCGGGACTATATGTACCTCATGGGTGTCCGGGTTGATGTACGCAATTCGGACACCCAACCGCTTCTGCGCTTCCTTCAGCGGGCGGTGAATGCGTGTCGCAACTTTGCGAGTCGGGTTGACGCGGCGGTTCTCTGCCTTCGCGTCGAATAGGTGGATGTCACCGTCCTCGTTGCAGGCGATGACATCGACAGGGCCTTGTCCCGCTAACGGGCGAAAGACGTAATACCCTTGCCGAAGCAGCCACTCGGACAGAATCGTTTCACATATCTGCCCGGTCTGCTGACGGTAATCAGGCATACTCGCCTGTTCGGAACTGGCGCGCGATAGTCTCGGCTCTCTGCCCGACTTGCTTCGCCCACCGTGAATCAAGTGCTTCTGCTGCCGCGTCGTCCCACCGCTCGTAGAGCAAGGCATTCAACATCTTCTCAAATTTCAGAATGGTCCCGATGCCGACATTGAATGTCATGTCGGCAAGCGCGATCTGACGCACGCCATCTAGGTTGCGCCACCATGGCAGCTTGGCGTCGAGTTGTTTCTCGATTTGCTGAATGTCGTTAAGCAGAAGCCACCGCGCTTCCGGCTCGTTGATGCCGACATCATCGAGGTTGCGCCCGACGCCGATTGTCAGCTTGCCGGCTGTGCAATAATACGGCTTGAGGCGCATGCCCTCATGCTTGATGAGTTGCTCTACTAGATCAGCCTTGTTCATCATCAGCCCTGCCCACGAGATTTTCGGAAGCGTGCGCGGGCGTGTTTGTTTTTTGGTTTTGTCCTGACGCTTGCGCCGATAGATGTGCGCTTCTTGATCGGGATCGGCTTCCACGTCGTTGTTCCTATAGTGCCGCGTGCCATGTCACTTGCTCACTGCTTTGTATTTCTCGAAGGTTCGCAGGCCACCAAGGCCAAGCATGCCCATCAGGACCGGCATCATCTGGCTCATGTCGAGCGCAGGAAGATCGACGAGGTGGCCCGTCTGCGCGAGCGTGAACACGAGGATAGGCTGCGCGACGTATGTCCACGTTAGGGCGACGCCGCAGGACCAGCCGATGAATGGACGCCAGCCAGCGACGAACACACTGCGGTGAGCGGCCTCCTGCTTGTTGATCTCAAGCTGCGCAACGTCGATCTTTCCCAGATGTTCGGTCAGTTGCGCTTCAATCTTGCGCTCCGCCTCTGCGCGCTTGGTAGGGTCTTCGGGCAGGAAAGAACCAACGACATCTTTGACGAGCGGCAAGATGGCCGGAATAAGTGCGCCGATCATTTCTTTTCTACAGCCTCCACATCGTACACATTTGGAAGTGTATATTCCTCTGGGCAACTCATACAGCACAGCACGGTCTGGTCGCCGACAAGGTGCCACGTAAACAGCGCGCCGTCACAAGCGCCGCATCGCATCTCGTATCGTTCTGGC
>Ga0222714_10006335_pt1 | contig 11078 bp, 11 predicted proteins | sample C33_3DmetaG_FD_165048 | JGI IMG/M metagenome (GOLD analysis project Ga0222714, IMG submission 165048) | Estuarine water microbial communities from San Francisco Bay, California, United States - C33_3D | ecosystem: Environmental > Aquatic > Marine > Unclassified | place: USA: California... | reverse complement strand
CAAGGGGGGGTCGGTTTATGAACAACCCCTATGGGGCATTTCAAAGCACTGTGGACCAAACGGCAGCGCTGGCCAACACGGCCTATGCCATGACACTGAATACTGTCGACTACGCCAATGGCGTGAGTGTCGCAAGCAATTCAAGGATCACAGTGGCTGACGCTGGTATTTGGAATTTGCAGTGGTCTGGCCAGTTTGAAAACCCAGACTCTCAGGACCATGACGCAAGGGTCTGGCTCAAGATCAACGGGACTGTGGTCGTTGGCTCCACTGGGTTTTTTGCGATACCAAGCAAACACGGCTCAGTCAATGGCCATGCATTGGTCGGCTGGAATTACTTTGTGAGCTTAGACGCAACTGATTATGTGGAGCTTTGGTGGGAGACTGATAGCACTCAAGTAAGCATTCAAACTTATGCGGCTTCAGGCAATTACCCCTCAACGGCCTCAGTAATTGCGACAATGAGCTTTGTCTCGAACATTACATAAATACTGCCATGTACATACCTCTCAAATTGCCCCCAGGTGTTTTCCGAAATGGTACTGAATACCAGGCAGCAGGCCGCTGGTATGACGCAAACCTAGTGCGCTGGTATGAGGGGACACTGCGCCCCATCAATGGATGGCGTACCAGGTCAAGCTCACAGATGTCAGGCTCATGCCGAGGCATCATCACTTGGCGCGACAATGGTGCAGACCGATGGATCGCAGCTGGTACGCACACCAAACTGTATGTGATGAATGCGCTTGGCACGTTGAAAGACATCACGCCAACTGGGTTCACCACAGGCTACGCAAGCTCCACAGTGCTGACTGGCTACGGCTACAACGCCTATGGCTCATTTGCCTATGGCGTGGCACGGCCTGACACCGGCACTCCCATTGCAGCCACCACCTGGTCACTCGATACATGGGGCGAGTATTTGATTGCTTGCTCCAGCACCGATGGCAAGCTCTACGAGTGGCAATTGGGTTTTTCAACGCCTACCCTCGCAGCGGCAATCACCAATGCGCCAGTGAACAACAAGGCAGTGCTTGTCACTCAAGAGCGCATTATCTTTGCCCTTGGCGCGGGTGGAAACCCAAGGAAAGTGCAGTGGTGCGACCAGGAGAACAATACCCAGTGGACACCAGCAGGCGACAACCTTGCAGGCGACTATGACTTAGCCACCCCTGGCTCACTCATTGCCGGCAAGCGCGTGAAGGGTGTGAATCTATTGTTTACCGATGTGGATGTCCACACGGCCCAGTATGTTGGCGCTCCATTTGTCTATGGCTTTGAGAAGGCCGGAAGTGGCTGCGGCCTTATTTCAGCTCAGTCTGTGGCGGCCATTGATACGGCAGCCATTTGGATGAGCAATTCTGGCTTCTGGATTTATGACGGCTATGTCAAGCCACTGCCAAGCGATGTGTCAGATTACATCTTTGCCAATATCAACTTTGCCCAGGCATCCAAGATTTATGCGGTCCATGTCAGCAAGTATGGTGAGATTTGGTGGTATTACCCAAGTGCAGCCAGCAATGAGAATGACTCTTATGTCACTTTCAACTACCGCGAAAACCATTGGAACATTGGCACATTGGCCAGAAACGCTGGGGTTGACGCTGGTGTCTACACATACCCTCTGATGGTCTCAAGTGATGGCTACATCTACGAGCATGAGGTGGGCTACAACTATGATGGCTCAAGCCTTTTTGCTGAGTCTGGTCCAGTTCAATTGGGCAATGGCGACAACATCATGTCTGTGCGCCAAGTCGTGCCAGATGAGCAGACCTTGGGTGAGGCGGTGGTTTCATTTAAAACCCGAAACTATCCCACAGGCACACAATCCACATTTGGACCATACACGGCAGCAAACCCAACTTCAGTGAGGTTTTCTGGCCGTCAAGTCAATGTGAAGGTGACTGGCGACACTTTGGCTGACTGGCGCATTGGGGTGATGAGGCTTGAGGCTATTCCCTCCGGCAAGCGATGAGCGACCAAGAACAATTGGACAGGCTGCGCCACCATGTGGAGGCGGCCTTAGAATATAGCGGTGGAACGCATGATTTTGAAGATGTTGTGCAGATGGTCGAAGGTCACAGATTACAGCTGTGGCCGGCCAAGGACTCAGTGGTATTGACAGAGATCGTTGTCTATCCCAGGCTAAAGAATTTGCATTACTTCTTGGCTGGTGGCGACCTAGACGAACTCTCAAGGATGAGACCATTGATCGAATCCTGGGGCAAGTCTGTTGGCTGCACCAGAGTGACCTTGGCAGGCCGAAGAGGCTGGGCCAAGACATTTTTGAAAGACGAAGGTTACAGTCCACAGTGGTCTGTAATGGCAAAGGAACTTTAGGGGATAAATAATGGCAACTTCACCAGCACTAGCATGGTCATTGGCTAACGGCATCAGTCAAGAGCAATACGACAAAAGCATTGTTGACGCAATCAAACAGGGCGAGGCTCAAGGCTTGAGCGATGCTCAGTTTGAGAGCTTGATGAATCAATATCAGATCAGCGCTGCTGATGTGGCCCGTGCCACTCAGTCAACGCCTGCTGCTATTCAAGCCCGTATGGAAGCGGCAACGCCCACAACGGCTACTGAAATTGCCTACAACCAAGCGGCCATGGATGAGCTAGCAGCGCGTGAAGCGCAGTGGGCCAAGCAGCAGCAGACCAACACGACCAACTGGGCTGCGCAGCAAAAAGCCAATGAACTTGCATGGGCCGAGCAGCAGCGCTTGAATGAGCTTAAAAATGCACAGCAGATTGCGGCCAACCAAAAGGCTTATCAGGACTATCTGGCCAGTCAAGCCTCAAAGGCCACTGGCTTTCAGACCAGTGCAGGCACAATGCCATTTGCCAATGCGACCCAAGGCTTTGCCCAGAACTTTCAGAATTACCAGTCCATTGCACCAGGTGCGCAATACAACCCAGCCGTCATGGCTGGTGGTGCATCCCCTTATAGTTTGATCAGAGGCCAGATGCAACCCATGGGCAACCCATACGCTGGCGTGGTAGCAGGCCAAGCAATGGGTGGCTATAACCCAGCTCTGTATGACCAGATCGCAGCGGCTAATGTGGCCAAGACTGCGGCAGAGACTGCGGCAGCTGCAACACAAACAGGCATGGAGCAAAGCAGCACTGGCGGCATGGCCAAAGGCGGCATGGTCGATGGCGGTCTGATGTTTGGCATGAATCCACCTGGTCCAGATGATGGCGCTGTCAATCTTGATCTTGGCGAATATGTGATCAAGAAGTCTTCAGTCAATAAGTATGGCCGTGGACTTTTGGACATGATCAATGAAGGCAAAGTGCCTGCCAAGAAATTAAAGTCTTTACTCGGATAAGGTGGCAATATGTCAAAAGGTGGAACAACTACATCGACAAGCTCCATTGATCCACAGATCAAAGAAGCATTCTTGGCCAACTTTCAGCAGGCCCAAGGGGTCGCTGGTGCATTGCCAGTCCAGCAGTTTGCTGGCTACAACCCAATGTATCAGGCAGGCGAGGAGGCTCTGGTCAACACGGGCCTTGCTGGCCCAGGCATTAGTGGCACAGACTTGGCCGCACAGATGGCTGCTTATGGCGGTGTCTATCAGCCTGCACAACTTACAGCGCAGCAGACTAATTTGAGCATGGGGCAAGGCCCAGGCTCAATTGGCAGCTACATGAATCCATACACAGAGCAAGTGCGCACCAACGCATTGTCTGACTTGGAATCAGCAAGACGCGCCGCCATTCAGCAGACTGGTGAGCGCGCAAACGCTGCCCGTGCATTTGGTGGATCACGCCAAGGTGTGGCCGAGGCTCTGACAAACCAAGGGTTTGCCAAGCAGGCTGCCAACCTTGGGGCAACATTAAACGAGCAAGCATTTAACCAGGCAGTGGCTTTGCAGGGTCAAGACATTGCGCGCAGATCAGCAGCCGACATTGCCAATCAGCAAGCAGGCTTGCAAGGTGCTCAATTGCGATTAGGCGGTGCAAGCCAGCTAGGTAATTTGGCTGCGCAGCAGCAAGCCTTGCGTCTTGGTGGCGCTCAAGCTGTCATGGGCGCTGGTGGTGCGCGTCAGGCTTTGGACCAGCAGCAAATGGATGCCATTCGCAACATTGGTTTGCAGCGTCTTGGTGTGGTGCAAACCAGTCTTGGCGCTCAACCAGCCAATTTGGGCATGGTCACTCAGACTCCATACAGTCAGAATGTTGGTGCTGGCTTATTAGGCGGTGCATTGGCTGGCTCTCAATTGGCTGGCACTCTTGGCGTTACAGCCGGAACTGGCGCTGGCCTTGGTGCATTGGCTGCCCTGATCTAACATGAGACAAAACCCAACCCCAGAGCCACAACGCTACGCTGATGCGCAGCTCATGGCTTTGCTTGATCCATCAAGCAAGCGTGACACCATCCTGATCACGCCTGGATCACCAATGCCCTCGCGCATTCCTGATGGGCTGACAGTGGCTGAGACAAGCCGAGGCATTGTGATCACCAGTGACCCATCCAAGGTCAGGATCATTGACCAAGGGTCTGAGAAAGATGTGGGCATGGCGCTATTTGGCTATGCATACGATCAAGCCAAAGGCTTTGACAATGTGGCGGTGGCCATGGATAGAAACAGAACACCGGTGGCAGAGCTGGCCATCAAGCCTGGTCAAGAAAGACAGGCTATGCGTGCAGCATCTTTGCTTGCACCAGATACAGGATCAACTAACATGATGAGCAGAGGCGATGTGGTCAATACACGCCTCAGAGGTTTATTGGATTAAGGTGGGAATATGGCTACTCAATTTGATTTTGCAAGTTTAGGCAATATGTTTGGCGGTGGTGGTGTGCCATCAGGAATTGACGCATTGCTGACAGAAGATCAGCGCAAGCTCTTGGGCCGCAATGCTGCACTGTCAGCAGCCGGTGCACTCTTGCAGGCCAGTGGCCGAAGTGCAGTCCCAATCAGCATGGGCCAAGCACTTGGATCAGCTTTGCAGGCTGGTCAACAAGGTTATCAGCAGGCAAGAGCTGGATCACTGCAAGATTTGCTTTTGGGCCAGAAACTGACTGAGGCCAAGGATGAATCCGAATTTAATAAGCGCATAAGAGAAGCGCTATACCCTAAGACACCCGTTGCTGGCGCTATCCCGCAAGTAGCAGGCGGTCAAATCCCTTTGCCCCCAGCAGACATTGATGGACCTGGTGTGCAAGTGTTTGCACCAGATGCGCCTAGAGCAACTGCGCTAGCGAAGCCAAGTGCAAGTCAGCCTGGTGGGATGTTTGCCAATTTAACTCCAGAACAAAGAGCGATTGCCGCATTTAATCCAAAGGTAATGCTGCCAAAGATTTTTGAAGAGTCATTGAAGACTGACACATTCAGGCCAATGACTAAAGAAGAAATAAAAACTAGGGGTTTAGACCCTAGAAATTTATATGAATTAAATACCAGAACTAATGAGCCAAAGTTATTTAGCAAATACGAGGGTGTATTTGGTGGTGGATTGCAGGGCAGTGCCTACGATGTCTTGCTGACCAAAGAAGCAAATACTCCAGAATATGCTTTGGCTTATCGTGCTTTGAGCCAGCCTGTGCCAGTTGAAAAAGTGCAGCCTGATGGATCGGTAAAAATTTCCTACGAAATACCAATGCCTATCCCAGCATCATTTGCAAAACCGACTTATGGTGGAAAATTACCGGCAGCAAAACAAGCTGGTGGTGCAATGCCTAGTGGTGGAGCCGCGCCAGTAGCTGGACCAATGGAAGCGCAACCAGGTGGATTGCCTGGTGCTGGTGCTAAATCTACACCATACGCACCAACTGCTGGCCAAATTGGTGACGCTAAAAAACAAGCACTGACAATTGAAAAATTACTTGGTTCTCTTAATGCACTTGAAGCTAGTATTCAACAAGAGGGTATGCAAATTGGTGGAATGGGTAAGGCTGGAGGAACACAAGAAGCACGATTCCAAGATTCAATTTTGCAATTAAAAGAGCTGCAAAACCTTGGTGTTTTGAATGGCCCAGACGAAAGAATTTTGCTTCAGCAGCTGGCTAATCCAACTCAACTATCTTCATATCTAAAAGGATATGGCGGTCCAGATTATGTATATTCAAAAATTACAGAATTAAAAGAAAAAGCGCAGCGTGAATTGCAAATGATTAACCGGCAATTCCCTGTCCCTGTAACTGGTCAGCAGCCAGTTGTTCCGGCAATGCCCCAGCGCTTTACAGTGCCACCAGGACTTGGCGACATACTCAAACGATACCCAGGTGCTGGAGGAGGTTAAAAATGGCTGATGTAACACTAGAAGAACTGTATAAATCTTTGGCGGCAGCAGACGCTGCCAATGATAAGCCAGCGGCTCAAAAGCTAGCTGATTACATTCGTATGCTTTCAGCAATGCCTCCTGGCACTGACATCAACAAGACCACTGGCGCACCAGTTGGTGTTCGCGCAGCTGTAGGAGCTGCCACCACTAGCGAAGACAAGCTGTCAACACTCAGGAAATTCTTTCCTGATGCCCAGCAATACGACAAAGACAACTTCATCTATACGGACCCAAAGACAAAACGGCCCACATTGATGAACGAAAACAACCCTGTTTTCTTTGGCATTCCATTGCCCACAATGGGCGACATTGCTGGCGCTGGACCAGAGATTGCCGAATTTGTTGGCTCTGGCACTGGAGCTGCGCTTATGGCCCCATTCACTCCGGCTGCCATGGTCGGTGGTGCTGGTGCTGGTGGTGCATTGTTTAAGAAAATCTACGAGATGGGTATGCAGTATGGCGGCCCAACTGTAGAGACTCGACCAGGCATGGAGCAGGCCGCTGGTGTTTCCAAAGACATCACAGTCAATGCTTTAGGCCAGCGCTTTGGCCAGTTTATTGAAGCCGGCCTGCCAAAGCTATTGACCCCAATCCAAGAAAAGATTGCAGGCATTAGGCAAGGTATACCGCAATCCGCTGCCCGTCTTGGCATTCCACTGCCTGCCGGTGTGGCCACACAAAGCCCTGCAATTCAGCGTCTTGAGGCTGGCCTATTGCAAACGCCTGGTGGCGCTCAAGTCATTGGCCCCATGTATGACGAGATGGGCAATGTGATGGGTACTCGCGCCACAGAGATTGGCGAACAACTCTCACGCGCAACTAAAGGACCAGGTGTAACGCCAGGCGTGATGTTTAAAGAAAAAGGTGGATTTGGCAAATTTGTGCAAGAAGGTGCAAACGCTGCTGGCAAGCGCTTTGCGCAAAGACGCGAACAATTAGACGATATTGTTGAAAGTTCTGTAGGCTCACAAAATAGATTTGCAGCAACAAACACCGCCCAATTGGTGGCTGATCTTCAAGCTGAAATTTCTAAAAGCCCTAAAACACTTGGACCAATTTATCAACCAGTTATTGATCGGGCCATGCGTATTGTGACTGATGCAAAGTCTGGTTTTGGTGGCGTGCCGTTTTTTGCTCTTAGAAAAGAGCGAACAAGTATTGGTAAAGATTTAGATCGCCCTGATATTTCCGGCCTTACAGATACATCAAATTTTGCGCGTTTGTATGACGCATTGCGCAAAGATGTGGTGGCTGCGGCTGATCAGTCTGGCGACATTGCCAGTCGAGCAATCAAGCTCCATGACCGCTATGTGCGTTTTAACCGAGAGGTCAATCTGCCTGCATTGCAAAAGATTGTTGACCAAAACTTAGATGTAACAGCGGCTCAAATGGCTCTGTCTGGCACAAAGGATGGCATTGGCCGTTTGCAACTTCTGCGCAGAAACTTTAAGCCTGATGAGTGGGACACAGTGTCAGCATCAGTGTGGCAGCAGCTTGGCAATGCCAAGGCTGGTGTAAGAGAAGGCGCTGAAGTTGGTGTTGACAGTTATCAATTCAGCCCCTCAACATTTTTGACCAACTGGAACAATTTGAGCGACAGCGCCAAATTAGTATTGTTCTCTGGCGAGCGTTATCGCAACATCATCCCAGCCATGAATGACATGGTCAAATTAGCAACTGGTGTGCGTGAGACAGGCAAGATGGTTAACACATCAAACACTGCTGGCGCTCAGATGGTGACATCAGCGCTGCTTGGTGGCGGTGGTCTAGTTGGTGGTGGTATTACCGGTTTGGATGCCACAAGCGCATTGCTTGGTGGCGCAGCTGCTTTAAGCGGCTTGGTGCTGACCAGTAACACGGCAGCCAAACTATTGGAAAGTCCAAGATTTATTCGCTGGGTGTCTGATACCAGCAGGGCCGTGGTCAATAACCCCAATTCACTGAGCGCTCAGATTGGCAAGCTGCTGGCCATTGGCCAAGCAGAGCCAGGCATGAAAGACGCAATTGAGACCTACTACAAACAGATCAAATCTGTTACTGGAAAATAAGAGGTAAACATGGCTGGCTTACTTGATGATGTTTTGGGCTGGATGCAAGACCCTAGACGCACTCAGCAATTGCAGGGTACGGGCAGAGCAATCCAGCAAGGTCTTTTAAGTATTGAAGAGAAAGACAAAAAGTTTCAAGACCTTTACGACAAGGCATTTGGCGATCCAAAAAATATAGCCAAAGTCACAGACAAAAAGGCTTTGTCAGAGCTGACTGAGATGGCCATGGCTGGCCCATTGGCATTTGCCCCAGCTGGGATGACTAAAGGCATCACCAAAAAAGACGCAACTGTCATGCGACCACAGCGCCTGGCTTACCCTGAGATTTATAAAAATCCCAAAGAGCTTGTTGCTGAAGCTGCAAAACGGGTAGCCCCAGAAGACCCAATAATGAAGCAGCTTTTTGGTGTGACCAGAGATGATCTTTGGCAAATGTCACAACAAGGCCAGCGCCAAGGCAACATCACAAGCAGACCATTTAAAGCGGCTGCAAGTGCGAAGGGTGCAGCTCATGCTGGTGAAGTCACAAACCCACGCAACACTCAGCGCCTGCAAAACATCATTGGCGAAGCAGAGCAATATCCAGAGCTGTACAAAGGCATGGGTGCTTGGTACACCATGGACCCCCTATTCAAACGCTTTGAACAAATCTATGGTCCACAGCAAGCAATTGCTGAATACAACAAATTCAACGCATTGACCGGCATGGCCTCACCAGGCAGTGAGGTGCTGACAGAATTCAACCGAGGAACTGCCGCCAACTGGTTGGCCAACCAAGGTCGATTTGCTGATTTCCAAAAGTTTGGTGGTTTGGCTGAATTTAGAAGGGGTAAAGATTTCCCCCAAGATATGCGCGCCATTATTGGCCACCCGTATCACAGCACTGCGCACAGTGGACCAATGTCAAAGTATGTGGAGTCTGGCGCTCTTGATATGGGATCAGCCAAAGTGCCAAGCTATATCCATGCGTCTGGTGTGCCGCAAACCGGATTCCAAACCCAGTGGCCGGTGGGTGATGCGCACTGGTCACGCTTAGTGGGCCTGCCTGATGTGCGTGGTGCTACGACCAAAAAAGGTGTGCCATCAGTGCCAAATGCAAGCGCTAGCGTTCCAGAGATGACAGCGCTTGGACCATGGTGGAAGAATGAAGTGGCTGGGCCAATGAATCTTGAGGCAGTGCCTGCACAAGCTATTGTGTGGGGGGCCGGCTCTGGTGCAACTGGTGTGACATCCCCAATTGGAGCGTCTAAGTTGGAATTGCTGTCTCAGCAAATTGACAAGGCTGCCAAGCGAATGAATGTAACCCCAGAGACTGCACGGGACATGATCATTCGTGGCCAAGCTCATGCCGGATTTGTAGACCCTAAACTGGCAGCTGCTCTGGCTGCTGCAAGTGGTGGTGGTCTGCTGGCTTATGACTCATTCTTTGGTGAGTGATTTCATCAATGGCCCAGGATAGAGCTTCAACAGCTGTTGGAGCTTGTCCGGTTTCCGCTTCAATGATTTGAGCTTGCTCAAGCAATCTTTTAAGTATTTCAATTTCCATATCAACCCCCAAAAAACGCGGCCACAAGTGGGTCGCGTTTCACGACCCGTCTTTTCTGTCTACGTCTGGCAGCGTCAAAGTCTTTGTCGTCTGCACTCATTTTGTCGCGGTACTTTTTAATGCGCTCAAACCCTGGCACTGGCCCAGGCGCTATGGCATCAACACCATCACCCCAAGACCACAGAGGCCGCCACTGGCCATTGGCATGGACCTTGGTGTGTCCTGAGATGTGGACCAGACCATAGCGGTGCAAATCAAACAGGATTCGCGCCGCACTGCGCCTGGCACAAAAGCACAGCTTGGCCAAGTCCACATCAGACAGATTGCCTTTCTTTTGCAAGGCTGCCTCGATGGCAGGCTCTACGCGGGGTTTTAAGCCTCTGGCCATGTGCTGGTCTCCATTCTGGCTTTTAAGCGCTCCAGCATCGTTTTGACAACGAATGCACGGCTTTTAACGTCATCCGGCATTGCGTGGCCAAAGACTTCTGGGTGGAGTAAGTCTTTGACCAAGTCGAGGCAGGCATCGATGGCGGGTGGCAATTCATTTGTCAAGAAACTTCTCCAGCGCAGACTCTTCAATGTGGTCCACAAAGCCTTGCAAGATCATGTGGGCAATGTCCACATCAGTGCCAGCGATGTATGCGTTATTGAGGGTCATGCACTCTTCAAAATCAGGCTCATAAGGTGAGCCAAGGGAATCAACTGATCCCTTTTCTTCTGGGCTGTATTCCAGAAAGCAGACCAGCTCGACATCTTCAATGCAGCACTCGAACTGGAACAAGTCTTTGGGGCATGGGGGTGTTGGGCCGTAATTCATGCCTGCTCCTTTGTGTAAAGCGCAATTGGTTTGTAAATGCTTGAAGGTTTTTTCCACCGGAAATATCGATGGCCAGCTGCGTTTTCGCAAAGGTATGCAACTGGCTCTGGAACTGTTATTGAGATCACGCCAGCTTGGCTTGGTGTTGGCTGCTCCAGGTATTGAGCGTAAACGTGATCAGCAACAAGGGCGGCAAAGTGCTCAATGTCACCATGCAGTGACAGGCCATTGTCTTCAATCAATTTAAAGATTTCGTCTTTGTTCATGACGACCACCATGCCACCAAGAGTGCAGCCAAGCCAACGCCAATGGCCAAGGCGGTCAAATAATCCAAGAGGGTTTCGGTTGAGGGTTTCATCGGTTTCTTTCGT
>Ga0222714_10006334_pt1 | contig 11079 bp, 8 predicted proteins | sample C33_3DmetaG_FD_165048 | JGI IMG/M metagenome (GOLD analysis project Ga0222714, IMG submission 165048) | Estuarine water microbial communities from San Francisco Bay, California, United States - C33_3D | ecosystem: Environmental > Aquatic > Marine > Unclassified | place: USA: California... | reverse complement strand
TCGACAGAAAGCGTATTTATGCCTCAGGATTTTCAGGCGGAGCTCGTATGAGTAGCCGTCTGGCTTGTGAGCTTTCTGATATCCTGGCTGCCGCGGCGCCTGTGGATGGCTTGCAATACCCTGATGCTTGTATACTTAAGCGCTATATTCCTGTGCTAAGTTTCCATGGCAAGGCCGATCAGACCAATCATTATGTGCTCAGTGAAAATTCCAGACCTTACTGGCGTATGGGGGTAGAAACTGCTATAGATAAGTGGCGACAGGCTAATGGTTGCTCGATGAAAAATGATGCAGATCGAATTTCACAGGAAGTAACTTTTTATCAATGGTCAGATTGTCTTGGTGCTGCTGAAATACAGTTTTATGTCACAGAAAATGGGGGGCATACCTGGCCGGGGGCTGATGAGAACAGGGATATTAATGCCAGTCAACTGATCTGGGAATTTTTTAGTCGCCACAGTTTGCCTTGAGTTTTTTTGATTATTAGAGAATCGATAACATGAAAATGAACACTACAGCTTTGATAAATGCTTTGAGTTTAATCGTTCTGGTGATGTCAGTCAGTTTATCGGCAGATGCTCAAAAGGCAGATTTTTATGGTCTTGTTTTGCCTGGGTTCGCGACACTACAAACAATTAATTTTGATGAAGTTGATTTCCAACCATTGCCTGTAGTGAGTGCAGATCAAAACGGAGCAGGACCAAATGCTGAAGAACTTCATTCCCATGTTGAATCTTTGGTAGACATTGCTTTGCAAAGCCGAGAAAAGAACCCACAACGCTGGGGGAACTTTTCTGGATTCCCTGAAGAAGAGTTGGTTTTTGCTTATATTAACCGTCATCTTGTCAATGCAGGTGTTGAAGATATTAGTATAGAGAGTTTTGATCAGGCTCCCTGGTCTTTAACCACCCGTTGGACAGTGCAACTTCTGGGAGCCAATGGCGAATCTATAGAATTGCAATCGGCTGTGCCTATGGGCGTTGGCAATAGAAGTTCAGTTGACTCTATCACAGTCCCTTTAATTTATGTTGGTAGAGGTTCGGCAGCTGATATTGCCGGGCGTGATATTCGCGGAAAAATTGCCGTGATTCGTGGCGAGACAGCGCCGCATTTTTATGATTTTTCCACCAGCGGATCAATGGCTCGTTTAGCTGAAGCAGGCGCTGTCGGCATATTACGCCTATGGAATACTCCGGGGAATATGCAGGTCCAGCTTGGCAACTGCCCCGAGATTTCATGTTTCAATCTGGGGGGTGAAGACAGTGCTTTTCTTGAGGCTGTCATGGTGGAAGCAGCCTCGGCTGGGGAAGTGGATGAGTTGGCAATTACTCTCGATATAACCATTGAAAGAGAGGTTCGTAAGGCTCTTAATTTAGTTGGCAAGATTAAAGGCTCCAGTGATAGTGAAGAAAATATAATTCTGTTAGCTCACACGGATACCTGGTTTTCTGGTGCCGATGATAATGCATCAGGGCTGGCAGTTCTTATCGGGCTTGCAGAGTATTATGGTGCAGAAAATCATAAACCCTTACATGATATTTATTTTGTTGCCTCACCTGGTCACCATCATGGTGCAGGCGGTTCCAGTTTTTTTGTCGAAAATTATTCTGAGCTTTTGGATAACAATATTGTTGCTATTAATCTGGAGCATATAGCATCAACTGGCATTACCGTGGTTGACGGTAATTTGATGGACGGAAAACTGGACAATTACGGCAACATAGCAAACTCGTTTACCCCTACTAATTCTGATGGTCAATGGCGTGGCGTCGCGATGTCTAATAAAACACCATTTCTGGTCGATGCCTGGGAAGCCGCCTCAGTACAGAATATGTACACGCAACCAGCCACAGTTTGGGAGCGTAGTGGTCGCCTGATTCCCGGTGAAGCTATGGCGCTTGATGGGGCTGGCTTAAATGTCATACAAAATCCTGAAGTGTCGCACTGGTATCATAGTTCAGGCTCTACTGCTGAGACAGTGTCGGGAGAAAGCCTGGAACGTGCATTTTTATTTTTCAGTGACTTTATAGATATTGTTGATAGGGCGTCCAAGGCTGAGGTTGAGGCCTTATAAAAAGTGTGAAAATTAAATAATAAAAAAATTACAACCTAAGCGGTTAATATAAAATCTATTTGTGTCGTCGAATTATTTTGTGGCTACATCAAAGATAGTTCGATTAAACCTAATGATTAATTTCTTGCAAAACAGTTTAACGATAAGAGGTCTAGAGTGAAAATAATAACAAGGACATGGCTCTTAGTTGTCGGACTCAGCATCAGTCAGTTTGCGATATCTCAGGATAACGTCACTGCCGGCGACTTTTTTATTGAAACACCAACACTGGAAAATCTGGGTTTTGAATGGCTAATAAATGGTGATGAAAACAGAAATGCAAGTGTTGCGGTTGCCTATCGTGAAAAAGGCTCAAGAACCTGGCGAGAAGGGCTGCCACTGTTTCGTTTACAAAATGAAGAAGTTACATCCATTGTTTTTAGCGGGGCATTTAATGCGATAGTGCCCAACATGTTCGCTGGTAGCATTTTTGATTTGCAACATGATACTTTATATGAGGCCAGATTTACTCTCAGTGATCCGGATGGTGTCAATGGGCAATCTGTGCAAACAGTCGAAGTTAAAACCCGGGCTGAGCCGATGCCTGCCGAAGGGGGGCATGTGTATCATGTCTATCCCTTTGATTATGAAGGGCCAAGGCAGGAGCCTGCCTTCAAGGGCTTGTTATCTGCCTATTTTATGAGTTCGGCCGATTATGCTGAATTTACACCGACAGAAGGTGGTGACTGGTACAACGCTTTTCCACCAAGAGTACAACCGGGTGACATAATTTTAATACATGCCGGGGTCTATAAAGACCAGCGATTCCGTTATGGGCATGAACTACTCTCCGGATGGACAGAATGCTGTAATACAACAGGTGATGGTACTTATTATCTGACGGCCAAAGGCACAGCAGAGAAACCCATAGTCATTAAGGCTGCCGGCGACGGGGAAGTTGTTTTTGATGGTGACGGGAACAACAATCTGTTCAATGTTATGGCCGCTGATTATCATTACTTTGAGGGTCTCACGATCCGTAATACCTTCATAGCTTTTGAAGCAGGCCTTAAAAGAATTGCGGGAGCGAAAGGGCTGACTTTCAAATACAATACTTTTGAAGATATCGGCATTGGCATCCATACCGACTGGGGCGGCTCAAAGGATTTTTATATTGCCGATAATTCATTTACTGGCAGAAATAGTCCGGACTATCTTGTTCCCTGGTCTGTTAGTCCAAATCGCCCAAACTGGGAGTACTGGTCCCGGATTCCTAATATTATCGAGTTGTCTGACAATAAATCCCAATTCGCTGTCAAGGTTTATGGTTCAGGCCACGTGATTGCCTATAACAGTGTTTATAATTTTCATGATGGCATTGATCACGCGACTTATGGAGAACCTGATGACTGGCCCAATACGCCGCGTGACAAGATGCCCGTATCAATCGATATTTATAATAATGATATCTTCAATGTGCATGATAATTGCATTGAAGCCGATGGTGCCATGTATAACATTCGAGTGATGCGTAATCGCTGTTTCAACTCAGCGCTCCAGGCATACAGTTTACAGCCTTTGGTTGGAGGGCCTGCCTATTTCATTCGTAATATCACCTATAACTCTCCAGCATCAGGGTCGATGAAATTTTCACAACGACCTTCCGGTGGCATCTATTATCACAATACCTGGTTTTCTAATGCCAGCCCAGGTACAGGCAATGAAGCCTCAAATATTCACCTTAGGAATAACTTGATTTTGGGACAGTATGACGCAGCTGTGATGGGGTTCAGCACGCTTACCAACTATTCTTCCAGTGACTATAACGGCTATTTCGTTAATGCTAATCGAAGTACGGCACCTTTTATGTGGTATTCGCCACCCTTTGAAGTAGAAAAGGATTTTAGCCAGGACGCTGTGATTGCCCGGGAATTTGATTCATTGGAAGCCTTCACGGCGGCAACAGGTCAGGAAAGTAACAGTATTCTGATAGATGCCAGTATTTTTCAAAATGTATCCATGCCTGATCCCAATGCTCCACTTACAACAATTTATCCATTAGAGGATGTTGATTATCGCTTGCGACGAGGTTCTGTCGCCATTGATAAGGGCCAAGTTTTACCCAATGTAAATGATGATTTTTCAGGTCAAGCACCAGACCTTGGGGCGATAGAGTTTGGAGATGCCATTCCGCATTTCGGCCCTCGACCTCGTCAGTAACAGGCTAATTCCGATAAATCATTATTTCAGATGAGTTTGGGAATGATCCTGATAGATTTATTGGGTAAGACACTCTGTTGGATCCCAACGACTGTCGTCTGCTTCACGCCGGAAATTACTGCTGGTGATCGCTGGTGCTGCTAAAAAGACAGGGTCAGTCACCACGGAAAGGACAATCAGATATTCGGTGCCATCGTCTTGAGTAACAAGATTGAAATATTCCTGCATACTGGCCCGGTCGCTATAAGGAATGCCATGGCGCAGCAAGTAACCCTGTCGCATGCCATGCGTTTCAATTTCGAGTGAGTTGCCAATAACGGTGTTACGGCCCTGGGTGCGCGTACTCCAGCGGGCATTGGATACGCCTTGCCAGGTACCTACGCCACTTTCATCCTGAGCACTTCCAAATTTAAGCAGACGAGTTTGCATACCGGCATCGGTATCGATTCTTAAAACATTATCGTTTTCCCAGCTGATCTGTAATCGGGTGGGTTGGCGCATGATACCCACTGCACCATAGGCCTTGCAGGCTTCACCAGCGGCCTCATCGGCAGCAGGATCCCAGGATTCAGCCACTCGAGTGCCGAGTTCGGTTAAATTGTAGCCTTCATTGTCGCCGGCCACCCCGGTAAGAATTCGATAACGCCAGTCTTCCGTCACAATCGAAACCCAGTTACCAGTGAGATCAATAGGGGCGACTTCGCGGGCAGAGGCTTCGCTGGACTGTGCCAGGGCATTATTAAATCCCAAGCAAAATACCAATGTCAGAGGAGAGAGAGATAGTATATTTTTTATCATTGTTTTTACTCTTGGTAGGCCTGGTTTTTTGTTCAATCAGCGAAAAAATACAATTACAGTGTCTGGTATAAAGCAGTCAGAAATCGTTCGGGATTACCATAGCGAACATCATAATCACGGCTAGGTCTGTCCTCAAGGACGGCTTCAAGGCTCATGCCTCTATCTTTCATATCTTTAACTCGGTCACGAATGACGGTTAGCATTTCGCGCCAATTCAGCACATCACCCACATCACTGAGTCGACCATGACCAGGTATCACGAGAGTGCCACCGTCCTGACCATATTCCGGAATTATTTGATCAATAATACTTTGCGCAGCGTCAAGAAAACCCTGAATGGTTCCTCCATTAGCCATATCGATGAAAGGGTAGGCATCGGTTCGATAAACATCGCCAGTCGAAATGACATCGGATTTTCGAAAAAAGATTATGCTGTCCCCATCCGTGTGGGCTCGCGGTTGGTGCATTATCCTGATGCCTTCACCATTGAAATATAAATCTTTCTTGCCTTCATAATAAGCACTGCTTGGCCAGCCATCAGACTCTATTCGATTCTCCGCAGGAGCCGTGGTTAATCTTAGCAAGACGCTTTCGTGCGCTATGATGGCGGCAGTTTGGCCGCTGACATCGCGACTCATGTTGCCACCGCTGACTGTAGCGCCGGCACGAGCCAGATTAACATTGCCGCCGACATGATCACCATGCACATGGGTATTAATGATATAGCGCAAGGCGCCATCGGATAATTCGTGCAGCGCCGCTAGTATTTTTTCAGACATTTCGGCATATTGCGTGTCGACAATTAATATTCCATCGTCCCCAAGCTGTACCGTTATGTTGCCCCCGGCACCAACCAGCATATAAATATTGTCTCTGACCTGCAGGGTTCTTATCTCAATATTGTCAAAATCCGGCTGAGCGAATCCGGGTAAAGTAAACAGCATCAGTATGCTCGATAAAATGATCTTGATAGATATTCGCATGACCGTCACTCCTGGTTCTGCATTGCACTGGGCAAGGGTAAGTCCCTGGCAAACTTTCTGTATTCGGGGTACATGGTTGCAGCACCGCCCATAGTTGCCTCGTAGGGGATATCGTAGGTGTCCGCAAACTCAAAAAGGTCAGGGTTTTGGCCAGGTAGGTAGTGCGGGATATAACCCGGTTCATGCACGATTTCCCTGACACTTTCACAAGGATAAGTCACGATCTGAGTATCTCTTGAATAGGTGTAATTTCGGTTGCGAATAAAAGGTTCTTCCAGATAAATAGGATCATCCACAATGACGGTCCAGACCAGATAATCATCATGGCGATTAAAATATTCGGTCACTTTAGCCTGATCACTGCGGGCCACGCCATTACGGCGTAACCAGCCTTCCTTGAGATGTGTTGTCGTCACTTTTAGAGTGCTGCCCAGCCATTCGCCGGTAGAAAACCCCATTGATGTATGCGCTGCATATTCTGGAGGTTGTTCACGTCCATCCATCCAGATAACCCGATGAGTTTGCCAAACAAAATGTTCAAGATGGATGGCAATAAGCTCCAGTGTTCTGGGGTCGCGTTCCTCTATGATACTGATGTTGTTAAAACTCTGGGCGTAGTCAGATGGGTGCACACGACATTGATATTCAGGTAAACCAAGCAATGAAGCATTCCAGCTTTGTGCTCTGAGGCGATCAAACTCGTTTATCGGCAGACCACCATAATCGCCTAAAGCGGGGCCTGGAATCCGATCACCACGATCCTCAGTGTAATCGGCTAACCAGATTCCGCCCAGGTTGGTTTGGGCTGAACTGCTCATTACAAAACAGATTGATAAAAGAAACATCACCAGTAGACGCAGTGAAGTGTAATTAGGTTTACACATGGGCTTGCCTCAGCTTTTTGTATAGTGAAATATAATGAACAGGACCGGAAACCATCATAGCGACGAAATCTTATTATTTTAATTATTGTAGATAGTTTGGGACTAATCTTAGCAATAAAGATTCTAGAAACAAACCATAGCTTTATTTAACTGAATAGCTAATAAGCCGAGTTTAAGTGGTTTTTTTAGACAAATTAAAATAACTTAAGCGACTGAACCATCACCTTGAATACTAAATGATTGGGAAAATAAGATTATGGCAAAAACACCTCCATTCAGAGCTGATCATGTCGGCAGTTTTCTGCGGCCAAGCAGACTCATTGAAGCACGTGATAAGTTTTTAGCGAATCAATTGGACGCTGAAGAATTGCGGGCTATTGAAGATGAATGCATCAGTGAACTCGTCAGCAAACAAGAGCAGGTGGGCCTTAAAGGGATTACCGATGGCGAATTCCGTCGAACTTTTTTTCATGTCGATTTTCTTGAACAGCTGGATGGGGTGAGCGTGACCTATGGTGATTTTTCCTCCAAATTTCGTAAAGATGATGGGACGGAAGTAGGCTTTCGTCCGCCGACAATGCATGTCGATGCCAAAATACAACATGCCAGATCGATTCAGGGTGCGGATTTTGATTATTTAAAATCACAGGTGAGTCAAACCCCTAAAGTATGTATTCCGGCACCATCGATGTTGCATTTTCGCGGGGGACGAAAAGGCATCAGTGAGTCTGCTTACCCTGATCTTGAAGAGTTCTATGCAGATTTGAGTGCCGCCTATGCAGAAGAAATAGCAGATTTGGCCGCTCGCGGCTGTCGTTATCTGCAAATGGATGATACTAATCTGGCATATTTATGTGATCCGGAAATCCGTCAGAATACCCTTGATCGAGGCGATGACCCGGATGAATTGACACATTTATATTGCCGTATGGTAAATGAGGCGATTAAAAATCGGCCATCTGATATGTGCATCAGTGTTCACCTTTGCCGTGGTAATTTTAAGAGCGCCTGGGTTGCGCAGGGCGGCTATGAGCCGGTGGCTGAGATACTGTTAAATGAAATGAATATTGATGGTTTTTTTCTGGAATATGATGATGAACGCTCCGGCGATTTCGCCCCTCTACGCTTTCTACCCAAAGATAAACAAGTTGTGCTGGGTCTGATGAGTTCGAAATTGCGTGCCGTAGAAACGAAAGAAGAAATTATACAGCGAATTAATGAAGCGGCGGAGTTTACACCCCTGGATCAGCTTTCCCTAAGCCATCAATGTGGGTTTTCATCTACCTCTCATGGCAATGATATTGGCGAAGAAGACCAATGGCTTAAGCTCGAACGTTGTGTCGAAGTCGCTAGAGAAGTGTGGGGAGATTAATATGAAAGGGCAGTGTCACTGGTTTAATGTGTTTATTAAAAAAGCGCTTTTTGGTTCTGTCAGCAGTGCTTGTTTATATTTTTTATGCATCGCAAACCTTTATGCCCAATCCAGCACAAACATTCAAAATGCTCCGGCATTTAGTGCTGAAGAATTATTGGCATTACCAACTGATGGCTGGCTTACAAATGGCGGTAACCTTTATAACCAGCGCTATTCACCTCTGACTCAAATTAATAGGGATACTGTCAGTTCGTTAAAGGCTGTCTGGCGAACCCATTTAAATGGTTCTGGTTTGGATCCTATTTATTCGGGCGAAGGGCAGCCCATTATGTACGACGGAGTGCTTTATGTTGCTACCGGTGAAGATGATGTTTTTGCCTTGAGCCTTGCCACAGGTGAAATACTCTGGTCATTTGAAGCGAACCTGGACCCAGCTATTGACGTGATTTGCTGTGGTTGGAATAACCGAGGAGTGGCGCTGGGCGATGGCAAGGTATTTGTCGGTCTGCTGGATAACCGTCTGATCGCATTGGACCAAAAAACCGGAGAACCGCTATGGAGTGTGCAAACAGAACGCTGGCAAGAAGGTTTTAGTATAACCAGTGCACCTTTGTACTATAACGGCATGGTGATTACGGGTTATGCGGGAGCAGAATATGGTGTTCGGGGCAGAGTAAAAGCCTTTGATGCAAGCAGCGGCGAACTGCTTTGGACTTTTTACACGGTGCCCGGGCGTGGAGAATATGGCAATGAGACCTGGCCTCAGGATAATGAGGTATGGACCAAAGGCGGGGCTACTGTCTGGAATACTCCAGCGGTCGATCCGGAACTAAACCTGCTTTACTTCTCTACCGGCAATCCCGGGCCAGACTTCAATGGCAGTATAAGAGCTGGCGATAATTTGTTCTCTGATTCAGTCGTTGCTATTGATGCAATGACGGGTGAGTACCGTTGGCATTTCCAGGAAGTCCATCATGACCTATGGGATTACGATGCCAGTAATCCGGTGGTATTGTTTGATCTTGAGATTGCGGGCGAAATGCGTAAAGGCATTGCTCAGGTCAATAAAACCGGATGGGTTTACATACTGGACCGTGTCACTGGAGAGCCCTTGATTGGTATAGAGGAGATGGCGGTACCACAAGAACCACGCCAAGCCACTTCAGCGACTCAACCTTATCCAATAGGTGATGCGGTTGTGCCTCAACAAGTGGATATAGCAATAGAAGGCTTTCCGCTGGTTAACCAGGGAAGAATCTTTACGCCCTTTTATGGCGAGCAGGGGGTTGTTGTTAATCCAGGACCTTCAGGTGCTGCAAACTGGCCTCCCAGTGCTTATGACCCGGAAAGGCAAACATTATTCGTTTGTGCGACGGAAAATCCCGGATACTATTCAGGCGGGGATACGGATAATGAGCTTGCTGAAGAAGGTGATCTCTTCACAGGCGGCCCCTTTGGTTCGGCTGGTGTTACTCCACGCGGCATCATTGCTGCGATGGATATGGCAACAAACACGGTGGTCTGGCGCTTCCGTTGGGAAGACCGCTGTTATAGCGGCACTACGGCTACTGCAGGTGGTCTGGTCTTTGTTGGGCGTAATGATGGCCGGCTTACTGCGCTGGATTCAGATACCGGTATGCAGCTTTGGGAATTCCAAACCGATGCTGGCTTAAACACCAGCGTCAGTGTGTTTGAACATGAAGGACAGCAATATATTGCGGCTTTTTCTGGTGGTAATTTATTTGCCAATTCTCGTCGCGGCGACAGCATCTGGTTGTTTGCTTTGGAAGGTAATCTTGAATCACTACCACCAGAGTCCATGCTGGAAATCACAAGTGAGAACCAAATAGATTTCACTCCAGCTGGCGGAGCTGCGAATCTGGCAAATGGCGAAGAATTATTTATTCGCAATTGTGTTGCCTGCCATGGCGAAGATGGTAAGGGAGGCCATGGTGGTGGAGCTGTTCTGACTAATTTGGCAGATTTCAATGCCGTGCAGCAGCGAGTTGCCCAGGGCAGAAATTTGATGCCGCCTTTTGGGCTGTCGCTATCGGCTGAAGATATCAGGGATGTCGCTGGGTTTGTATTTGAGGATTTACAAAATCGCTAGAGTCTTAAGTCTAGAAATAGTTGTAAAGACTGATATGAAAAACCACATCGGATGAACTGTCTGTGATGACATCTTCAGCCACTGCAAAATCCAGTTTCAGGTCATTATTAATTCGATAAGAGCCCCCCATACTTAATTGGAGGGCGTCGCCCAGCTGGTTAAGATTGCTCTTGTAGAGTTTGGTGTGACCATCCAGCTGCAGTTTCAATTGCCAGTTTTCTGAGACATCTTTTATGACACCAGTATTGTAATAAATGGCCGTGTTTTGTCGGTATTGCGGCAACACTTCACCATCGGCTGCCCACAAGGCGCCTGCAGTAAAAAAGTAGCTGGCCTGATAGCGCTGCAGGCTGACATCATCTCCCAGTACCAAAGCCAGATTGGCATCAAGACCATCACTACCGAGAAAATGTTCGCGTTTTCCGGTAGGAATTTTGATACCACCACGCAAGGCGATATCAAAGCGACCTCTTCTGCTTAATTGATAAGCGCCGGTTAATCTGGTGTCACCAAATCCGGAATGACCTTCGGTGATGTCCAATTGGGGGTTGCCGTTTCTTAAATAGATATATTTAAGCTGATCAGACTGCACAGTTTCCCTGCCGCCATTTGGCAAATTAAACCAGCCATGCCAGTCTTCTATAAAATCATCTAGC
>Ga0222714_10006333_pt1 | contig 11079 bp, 6 predicted proteins | sample C33_3DmetaG_FD_165048 | JGI IMG/M metagenome (GOLD analysis project Ga0222714, IMG submission 165048) | Estuarine water microbial communities from San Francisco Bay, California, United States - C33_3D | ecosystem: Environmental > Aquatic > Marine > Unclassified | place: USA: California... | reverse complement strand
TTTCGGGTCATACGCGGGGTTACGCCCCGGCACCACCGCTTTCGTGTCCGCCAGAAACTTCTCGATCAACGCGTCGAGCTCCTTCACCAGCGCTGGTTGCCCCTTGGCCAGATTGTTCGTCTCGCCCTGATCTTCGCGCAAGTTGTGCAGCTCGTAAGCATGCGCCCCATCCTCGCCCTGATGCAGCAGGCGGATGAGCTTCCAATCACCGCGATGCACACTGACGCTTGGGGGCAGCCAGTCCGGCACTTTCGTCTGGTGCGGGAAATAGGTGAACATCGGTCCGCGCTCAAAAGCGTCCCCGCGCAACGCGTTGACGATGTTCACCCCGTCAATCGGGTGGTTTGGCGTCGGCGACAGCTTCAACAGGCTCAGGATGGTCGGATAGAAATCCGTGCTCTGGATCATGGCCTCACTGCGCGTGCCGGCTTTCGTCAGGCCCGGCCAGTTCACGATCGCGGGCACCCGGATCCCACCTTCCCACATCGTCGCTTTACCCCCGCGCAAAGGCCGGTTGCTGGTCGGTGTGGTGCCATCGATCTCATTATACATGTTGCCACCATTGTCCGCATAGAAGACGACCGCCGTCTTGTCCGCGATGCCCAACCGGTCGAGCGTATCGAGCAAGGTTCCCACCGCATCGTCCATGCTTTCCACCATCGCCGCATAAGTCGGTGAACGCTGGGCATCCTGCGGGTCGGTGCGCTGACGGTATTTCTCGATCAGCGACTTCTTCGCATCAAACGGCGCATGCACACTGAACATCCAGTAGTTCAAGAAGAAGGGGCCATCCTTGTGCTGTTCCATGAACTTCACCGCCTCTTTCGCCATGCGATCCTCGATGTGCTGGTTTGGCTCTCCCGGATCCGCATCGAAATCCTTGAACTTCCACGGTGCCACATAGCTCCCCGCCGGCCCCGGTCCCGCCCAGTGCGGCACATCCACATCGAAGCCCTGCTGCAACGGCGAATACGGCTCGGGCCCCAGATGCCATTTCCCAAAATGACCCGTGGCATATCCTGCTGCCTTCAATCGCTCCGCCAACGTCACGTAGTTTGTGTTGAAACGCGTGGCACTGTCGCAGATGAGCGATTTTGAAGTGGCATTGGCCGTCGGTCGGACCGATGCGGTCAGTCTTACCTCAGGCACGTGACACGTTGGTGCCGTGATGCCTATACGTGCGGGGTTTTGGCCGGTGAGAATGCTCGCGCGGGTCGGCGAACACAACGGACTCGCCGAGTAGGCGTGTGTGAAAAGCATCCCGCGCTGCGCCAGCCGCTCCAGATTCGGCGTTCGATAATACTTCGTCTGCCCATACAGCGTCGTGTCCGCCCAGCCCAGGTCATCAGCCAGGATGAAAACAATATTCGGCCGCGTAACCTCCGCGCCGGATGCGGCGTGACCGGCCAAGAGCAGGCTGAAGATGGACGCGAAAGCGATCAGGTATTTCATAGTCCGTAAAGGGATCCCCTGACAGTGTGCCTTTTCGGTTTTCAACTCAATGAATTGTTCATCCCATCCCTTGATCGATGCTGCTGCATATCAACCACCCTTTAACTTTGCCGCCCCTGAGTATTGTGCCGCATCCTTCCCGTCCAACCCTCCGTCGCGCGCCAGCGATTAACCTAAGGCATCCTCACATTTTCCCTGTCTCAGCCCAAGGCAACCAGCTAAACTCCGCCCATAGCCATGAAACTCCTGACCCTTGCCATCGCGCTGATGGCGCCCTTGCTTTCGCTTCATGCTGCGGTCGGCAAAGCCGCCAGCCCGAACATCATCGTCATCCTTTCTGACGATTATGGTTATGGCAGTGCCGGGTGTTATGGGGCCAGTGCCGCACTGGTCAAGACGCCTAACATCGACCGCCTTGCCGCCGAGGGCCGCCGCTTTGTCGATGGCAGCACCACGTCCTCCGTTTGTTCTCCCACACGTTACTCGGTGCTGACCGGGCGTTACTGCTGGCGTACCTCGCTGAAGCACGAAGTCCTGGGCACCTTTTCTCCGCTGCACATCGAGCCCGGCCGTTTGAACCTCGCGTCGCTCCTCAAGAAGCATGGCTACAACACGGCCGCCATCGGCAAGTGGCACCTCGGCTACGGCACGGCCGATGACTCACCGCGCTGGCGCACCGATTACGCGGCCGAACTGACTCCCGGCCCGCTCGATATAGGGTTTGATTACCACTTCGGCGTGCCTGCCAATCACGGCGACCTCACTGGTGTCTATGTCGAGAACCGTTACGTTTACGGTCTGCGCGGCGGCAAAATCCCGGCCTTCATGAAACCCCTGACGCCTGTGCCGGACTCCGATGATTTTCAGAAGACCTACACCGGCGAGGATATGGAGAATGGCAAAGGCAAGACGCCGCTCGATCTCGATGCCCCGCGCCGCAAGAACGAGCGCGTGATGAAAGTACTCGCGGACAAAGCCACCGATTGGATCGCCAAACAACCCAAGGACAAACCTTTCTTCCTCTACTTCACCCCCGTCGCCGTGCACAACCCGGTCACGCCGGACAAAGACATCGCCGGACAAAGTGCGGCCGGTCTTTACGGCGATTGGATCCACGAACTGGATCGCAGCGTGGGGCGGATTCTTGATGCCTTGGACAAGCAAGGCATCGCCAAGGACACGCTCGTCCTCTTCACCAGTGACAACGGCGGGGTGAAGGTCTTGCAACGCGAAGACATGCCGCAGACCATCGCCGCCAAAGCTGGCTTGGCCGTGAACGGCATCTATCGCGGCGGCAAGCACAGCGTCTGGGAAGGTGGCTTCCGCGTGCCATTCATCGTTCGTTGGCCGGGCAAGGCCGCCCCCGGCTCCGTCTCCCGCGAGATGGTCAGCGTGGCGGATATCTTGGCGACCACTGCGGCGATTGTCGGCGAGCAGTTGCCGCCCGCCGCCAAGGCCGCTGAGGACAGCTATAATTTTCTCCCCGCCATCCTGGGCGATCCCCAGAAACCCATCCGCGGCGACATGATCACGCACAGTGCCGATGGTGTCTTTGCCATCCGGCAAGGCCCGTGGAAATGGGTCGAGGGCGTGCCTGTGGATGAGATCAAGCCTGGCGCGCGCAAAGCCCGCGCCGCCGAACACAAACCACAGCTCTACAATGTCGACGAAGACCCGGCGGAGACGAAAGAGGTCAGTGCCGAACATCCGGAAGTCGTGCAGCAATTGCGCGCCTTGTTGAACCGCCACCGTGATGGCGGCTACAGCCGTGAACTGCCGCCAGTCGGGGTGAAACCCAAGCTCAATGTCGTGGAGCTAGCCCCGTTGGCCGGAACGACTGTCCTCACCGAGCCACTCAATCAAGTTCCTGCGAAACCGTGGACGGCCTCCACCGGCGAGTGGCTGGCCAAGGACGGTGGCGTTTGGGGTGGCCAGACCGGCAAGGAAGACAAAGGAGCTGTCATGCGCGCACCACTGGCCATCACCGATGGCACCATCGAATATGAGATCAACTTCAACGGCGCGAACCGTCATTCCTTGCGCGTCGAGTGGGGCGCTCGCCAAGGCAGTTTCCGCATCGAGATATCCCGCACCAATCTGGCCTTGACCAAGAATCCATCCACCGGCGAGGGGAAGGATGCGCTCGAACCATTGGCCCGCAAGGTCATGAAATTGGAATCTGATCAATGGTATCCCGTCCGCATCACCTTCAAAGGCAATGAAGCCACCGTGCAAGTGAACGACACCATCATCAAAGGCTCCCACGCCGTCCTCGGCGAGCAAAAGACCGGGATGAACTTCCTTGTCTTTGGCGAGACCGCCGGCTTCCGCAACGTGAAAGTCATCAAGTGATATTCAACGCTTTCTGAACCTCGTGAAAAATTCCCTGCAAACCATACGTTGTCTCATCCCACTCCTTAGCGTACTATTGTTTGCCTGTCCGGACATAACATCGGCAGCCAGTCGCTCAGGTAAGCCCAATATCCTTTTCATCATCTCGGATGACCTGACCTCCACCGCGCTCTCCTGCTATGGGAACAAAGTCAGTCACACGCCGAATATCGATCGCTTGGCCGCCCAAGGCACGCGCTTTACCAGCGCCTTTTGCAATGCCACTTACTGCGGACCGTCCCGCGCTTCCTTCATGTCTGGTTATTACCCGCACGCTACGGGCGTGTTGGGCTACACCAGTCCGCGCCCCGCCATCGGTGAGCGCGCTACGTGGGCGCAGCATTTCAAGAATGCGGGCTATTACACGGCGCGAGTTAGCAAGATCTATCACATGGGCGTCCCCGGTGGCATCGAGGATGGCGGCGATGGCGCTGATGACCCGGCCTCGTGGACGGAGAAGTTCAACAGCCCCGGACCCGAATGGAAAGCGCCCGGGGTGGGGGAGACCTTGGAGGGCAATCCCGATGGCAAGAAGCCGGTAGTCGGCGGCAACACCTTCGTGGTAGTGGAAGCCGACGGCGACGACCTGGTCCACTCGGATGGCCGCACTGCCGCCAAGGCCGTGGAGTTGCTGGGCCAGCACGCGGACAAACCTTTCTTCCTCGCCGTCGGTTTCGTCCGCCCGCATGTGCCCTTTGTCGCACCCAAGCAGTATTACGAACCCTATCTGCCTTACGACAAGATGCCGTTGCCTCCGAAAATCTCCGGCGATTGGGATGATATCCCCAAGGCCGGTATCAATTACAAAACCAGCGTGAACATGAAGATGGATGAGCGCCGCCAACGCAAGGCCGTGGGCGGTTACTATGCTTCAGTGGCTTACATGGATGCCCAAGTCGGCAAGGTTCTCGCTGCCTTGGAGAAGACCGGTCAGGCGGATAACACCATCGTCATCTTCACCAGCGATCACGGGTATCATCTCGGCGAGCACGACTTCTGGGCCAAGGTGAGCTTGCGCGATGAATCCGCCAAGGTGCCGCTCATCATCAAGGTGCCGGGCAAGAAACCGGCCGTGTGTCATTCCTTCGCGGAACTCATCGACCTCTACCCGACCATCTCCAAACTCTGCGGCTTGGAAGTGCCCGCACGACTGCAAGGCAAGGATATCTCACGCATGTTTGATGATCCCAATCATCAAGTGCGTGAAGCTGCCTTTTGCGTGGCCCCGATGCGGAACGGCTTTCTGCTGCGCGAAGATCAATGGGCTTACATCCAATACGGCGAAGACGCCTCCAAGGGCATCGAGCTTTTCGATATGAAGAAAGATCCGCAGCAATACACCAACCTCTCGGAAAAGCCTGAATTCGCCGCAGTTGTCGCCAATTTCAAAACCAAGTTTGCCACCCGGATGCAGGCTATCCGCGCCAACGATCTGGGCCGAAATTAAGCTCGAATCGGACCGGACCTGTTCCTATCATCTGCGCGAATAACCCATGCGACTATTTTGGCTTCGCCACTTTCGTAAGTGGAGCCATTCGGAGAACCAAATCAGGCTACGCCGTGAAATCAATTTGCGCCCCAAAATCCACCAGTCGTTTTGATCTGCCCCGCCTCCTCATGCTTGGCCTCGTGCTGGTCATGTCAGGGCAGGCTGTCATTGCCCAAGAAGCCAAGTCGTCCAAAGCTACTAAGAAAGCGGCTCCATTCAATTGGGTGTCGCCCATGGAGAACGCTGAGTATGCCAAGAAAATCCTCCCAGCGACCGTCAAACACGCGACCTTTAAAAGTCCTTCGATGAAAATTGAGGTCGGCTATTACATCTACTTGCCGCCCGGTTATGATGAAGGCAAGGAGCGTTACCCGGTGGTCTATCATCTCCATGGTGGCCGTCCTGGCGCGGAGAACAAGGCCGTGCGCCTCGCCACCTATGTCGATGCTGCGATCAAGAAGGGAACGATCAAGCCCACCATCTACGTGTTCCCCAATGGTGGCCCGGTAAGCTGGTATGATATGCCTGAGATGAAGAACGGCATGGGCGAAACGGTCTTCGTGAAAGAAGTCGTTCCCTATATCGACGCCAAGTATCGCACCTGGGGCACCCGTGAAGGTCGCGCCTTGGAGGGTTACTCGCAAGGCGGTCGCGGCACCACACGCATCATGTTCAAGCATCCGGAACTCTTCCTCTCTGTCGCTCCCGGCGGCTCTGGCTATGGACCTGAGGAACACATCCGCGATAACAACGGTTACGAATCCGATAACCTCCGCTTCCTGCCGCTCGGTTACAATACTTGGGATCTCGCCAAGGCCTTCGCTACGCGCAAGGATCGTCCCGAGCTCAGTATCCTCGTCTTTGATGGCACCAAGTGCTTCAACTACGAATACAACCTGAAGTTCTCCGCCCACCTCAAGGAGCTGGGCATCAAGCACGAGTTTCTCTCCATCCCGGATGTCGCGCATACCGCCACCGGCAGTTATGACGTGAAGGGTGACGAGATCATGCGTCACCATCAGAAAACTTTCGACGCGCATCGCCCTAAATAGAATTTCACATGAAACGATTTCTCCTGCTCGCCTCTCTCATCGCGCTCATCACGCAGAGTGTGTCCGCTACCAGCAAGCCCAACATCATTTTCGTGATGGCGGATGACATGGGCTGGGGCCAGACCGGTTATCGCAATCATCCAGTGCTCAAGACGCCGAACCTGGATGCGATGGCTGCCAACGGCCTGCGCTTCGAACGCTTCTACGCCGGTGGACCGGTCTGCTCGCCCACACGCGCCAGCGTGCTCACGGGTCGCACGCATGATCGCACGGGAGTGCTCAGTCACGGCTACGCCTTGCGCCACCAGGAGAAGACCTTGCCGCAGGCCTTGCACGATACGGGCTATACCACCGGCCACTTTGGTAAATGGCATCTGAACGGACACAAAGGCCCCGGTGCCCCGATCCTATCTGAGGACACTCGCAATCCCGGCACCTTCGGTTTTGACGAATGGGTATCCGTCTCGAACTTCTACGACGTCAACCCGCTCATGAGCCGTCAGGGCAAGATCGAAGAGTTCAAGGGCGACTCCTCGGATATCGTCGTAGCGGAAGCATCGAAATTTCTCGAAAAACATTGCCGCGATGGCAAACCGTTGTTTGCCATCATCTGGTATGGCACGCCGCACAGCCCGTTCAAAGCGCTGGAGGAAGACAAGGCCGCCTTCGCCTCGTTGAATGATTCATCAGCGAATCATTACGGCGAACTCGCTGCGATGGACCGCAGCATCGGCGCCCTGCGTAAAAAACTGCGCGATCTCAAGATCGAGAAAGACACGATGCTGGTATTCTGTAGCGACAACGGTGGCCTCCCCGGCATCATTCCAGAGACAGTAGGGGGATTGCGCGGCAACAAAGGTGCCGTCTATGAAGGCGGCATCCGTGTACCAGGCATTATCGAATGGCCCGGCACGATCAAGCCCCGCATTACGCAGTTCCCGGCGTGTGTAGTAGATTTCTTCCCCACTGTGGCGGATGTCGTTGGCTTGGCAAAGAGCACGATGTTGAAGCCCATCGATGGCATCAGCCTGAAACCTTTATTTAACAAGGAACTCGCCTCACGACCTCAACCGCTGGGATTCCACTATCAGGGCAAAGCCGCGTTGATCGACAACAACATCAAGATCATCGCGACGAGCATTCAGAAGGAAACCTACGAACTCTACGACTTGGAGAAAGACACCAAGGAGGCCAAAGACCTCAGCAGCACTCAGCCAGAGTTGTTCGCCAAGATGAAGGAAAAGCTGACAGCTTGGAATGCTTCCGTTGATGCGAGTTTTGCGGGTAAAGATTATCCCGAAGGCAAAGTGTCTCCGCCCGATCCGGAACCGGTTTTCTGGTTTGAGACGCCTGCTTATCAGCCTTATCTGGCGACGTGGAAAGAGCGCTGGGAATATCGCTCTTACATCGATCGCCAGGAGAAAGCAGGTAAAAACAAGAAGAAGAAAAAGGGCGCAGACGAGTAAACGAAGCGTTTTTGCCTTATGCCCAAATCACTCTACAGTTCGTCTGTAAGAATAATTTGGGCTGCTATACTAGGTTCTCACCTCCTGTTCGCTGCTGCTTCAAACAGTGCTGAGCTCACGCCGTCAGAGCTGAAGCTCAAACAAGGTCTTGGAGAAGGTACACCAGATCCTATCCCACTCTGGCCGGGCAAGCCGCCGCGCTTCAATGAGAAGGCGGCGCCTGAGGTCGTGGATGACAAGCCCTCCATCAAGTCCGTCTCGGTTCCATCCATCAGCGTGTATCTGCCGCCTAAGGAAAAGGCGAACGGTCAGGCCATCATCATCTGTCCCGGCGGTGGCTATGGCTCACTTGATTGGCGCACACATGTCGTGTATGCCGCGCAGGTGTTCACGAATAAAGGCGTAGCTGTGATCGGCCTCAAGTATCGCTTGCGCCCTCCGAACGGCTCCTCCAACGCGGACATCCAGGCCATCGCTCTGCTCGATGCCAAACGCGCCGTCCGTCTCGTGCGTCAACGTGCCGCTGAGTGGCATATCGATCCGCATCGTATCGGTGTGGCGGGTTATTCGGCGGGAGCCAATCTTACGATGAATCTCGCCGCGAACTTCGATGCTGGTGATGCAAAAGCCGACGACCCCATCGAGCGCCAGAGCAGCCGGCCAGATTTCGTCGTGGGTATGGCGACGTGGCACTGGCGGCAAAAGGAGTCGCCCTTCATATTCCGCAAAGACACACCACCGACATTCCTGCTGCATGCGACCAATGACGGCCTCAAAGGAGGCGCGCCCATCGAGTTACCCAAGGCCATCAAGGTCGATCTGGAAAAGCTCGGCGTGCCGGTGCATATGGCGATCTTTGATGAAGGGGCGCATGGCGTCGGGAATCTCATTCCGCAACGCGTAGCGCATGGCTTTCCACCGGCCAGGTGGCCTGACCTTTTGCTGGAGTGGTTGAACACGTTGCCCAAAGCGGAAACCCGCTGACCTAAGTGTATCATGAAGTATCTCTTGTTGTTTCTTCTCCCGATGTTTGCCGGAGCAGCGAGCACATCCCATGTGTGGCCACTCGATGCGGTGGATCAAACCGTTACCATCCGCGGGAAAGCCACCATCGCTCCGGGCGCGGAATCCAAGAGCCTCGTGCTGGATGGACAATCGCTGGTCGAGTTACGTGACAGCTCTGGACTCAATAGCGGCAGTGAAGGGTTTACTTTTTCCGTGTGGTTTAATCCCTACTTTCCGCACCAAGGCCAGCAGGTCATCGCGGCCAAAAACCGTTATGCCTTGGGTGAACGCCAATGGAGCCTGACCGTCGAACCGGACGGCACCTTGCGCGCGTATCTGCAGCAGGGCGGATGGAAGACCATTGCGACAAAAAACGAGCTGAAATCCGGACACTGGTATCTCGCTACGCTGTCGGTGAGTCCAGCGAAGGCTGTTCTCTATCTGGATGGCAAGTCCGTCGGGGAAGTCTCACTCACCAAGCCACTACCTTCGACTGCGGCTCCAATCACGCTCGGTGGTGTGAATGACGATGGCCAGCGTCGCCAATTGCTTCATGGGGCAGTGGATGATGCCCGGTTCGATCCACGCCCATTGCCCAGTGCGGAAATCGCTTCCCGTTATCATCCCGTCAACGCGACGCATGATATCCCCAAGCCATTGGCGAATGGCTTGCCGATTTGGGATTCCAAGCAGACCGTCCTGAAGACTGCGGAACTTCCTGTTCTCGCCGATGTCCGTTTCTCCGTTATCAAACCCTATGAGTTCGACAAAGACGGCTATCGTTTTCTACACGGTCTGGGGCTCGTCTTTCACAAGGGGAAACTCTACGCCTCGTTCGGTCACAACAAAGGCAGTGAGAATACGGCTGGCGAGCAGGCGCGTTATTGCACTAGCGATGATCTGGGCAAGACATGGAGTTCTGTCTCTACTATCGCTTCTGCTGAGCCCGGAACCGGGGTGAGTCATGGTGTTTTCCTTTCACATGAGGGAAAGCTTTGGGCTTTTCAGGGATCATACAAGGGCACCTTGAAAGAGGTGCAGACCCGCGCCTACGTGCTGGATGAGCAGACGCAACAATGGCAGGCCAAAGGCGTCATCATCCAAGATGGTTTCTGGCCCATGCAGGAGCCGTTGAAAATGGCCGATGGGAATTGGATCATGTCTGGCATCAGTGCTGGCGAATACAATCACACGAATAAGAACCCGGCCGCTGTGGCCATCAGTCATGGGGATGATTTTCTGCATTGGGATTTGGTCATCATCCCGGCACCGGCCGGTATCAATATGTGGGGCGAATCCACCGTCTTCATCGAGGGTCGCCGCATCACCAATGTTTCCCGTTACGGCGGTCAGGCCAAGGCGCTGGTGGCGACCAGTGAAGACTATGGCCGCACCTGGACGACCTCTTTACCCACGAATCTGCCGATGGCTGGCAGCAAACCATACACGGGCACGCTTAGTAACGGGCAGCATTATCTCATTGGCACGACCACGGCGGATAGCGGTCATCGTCGCTCGCCGCTCACGCTCGCCGTCACGCGTCCGGGCGAAACGGTGTTCAGCAAAATCTTTGTCATCCGCCATGCAGTGTTCCCGGAAGGTCCGGGTGAGTCCCATCAGAAGGCCTCGCTGTCCTATCCGTATGCCATCGAGCATGAGGGCTATCTTTACGTCGGTTATTCCAACAACGGCGGTGGCGTAGGGCGCGTCGGTAAGGGGCGTGAACTGGCGAATAACAACAGTGCGGAACTGGCGGTGATTCCCCTTAAGTCACTGCAGGAGAAGTGAAGCGCCCGCAGGCTTGTAACCAGTTCGTCTGGTCTTAAAATCGCTTCGAATCACGACATCAGAATGAACCGAACACTTACGCTCCTTTCTCTCCTTGCCCTCCTGCTCGCCCCATTGGCCTTTGTTTCTGCGGCGGACAACACCTTCGCAAATCGCACCTGGCAAGGCATCCCGGGCTTGGAGAAAACCGCGAAGGGCCGGGTGTTCGTCTCCTGGTTCACCGGTGGTCCCAAGGAGCCTTCACCTGATAACACGGTCTATCTCTGCTACAGCGATGACCAGGGAAAGACCTTCACCACGCCTCAGGCTATGGCATTGCCGAAGGATGGCACGCGCTGCTTTGACCCCACGGTGTGGATCGATCCCAAAGGCCGGCTCTGGTATATCTTCAATCGCGGCAACAAGGACACCGCCGTGCATGATGTCCATGCTCGTA
>Ga0222714_10006331_pt1 | contig 11081 bp, 10 predicted proteins | sample C33_3DmetaG_FD_165048 | JGI IMG/M metagenome (GOLD analysis project Ga0222714, IMG submission 165048) | Estuarine water microbial communities from San Francisco Bay, California, United States - C33_3D | ecosystem: Environmental > Aquatic > Marine > Unclassified | place: USA: California... | reverse complement strand
TCCGTCTATGATTCATTTATTGAAATTGCTAGAAATGGAATTCAATCGGTTAAAGAATTAAAAATTCCAAAAAAGACCGCAACAGTAATTGAAGAAATTTGCTCTAAGATCAAACTTCCATCTGTTGAAATTAGAGGAATTATGGAAATAACAAATTCAAAATCAGATGGAATTGAAGTCATTAAGAAAGTACTTTTAGAAGAATTGAAAAAAGATTCAACAATAGATATTACATATTTGGGTGCTCCAAAGTATAGATTGTCAATCACTTCTGAAGATTTTAAATCTGCAGAAAAATCATTAAAACCAATAATTGCAGATATTCAGTCAAATATAGAAAAAAAGAAAGGTACCTTCAAGTTTACTCGAGAAGAATCAAAGAAAACCAGAGATAATTAAAATGAGATTTCAATTAAGAAAATGTTCAAACTGTTTTGAATATACATTGAAGTTGTCATGCCCAAAATGTAAGGAGCAAACAATTTCTGCACATCCAGCTAAATTTTCTCCTGATGACAAATATATGAGATATAGGCTAGCTGAAAATTACAGATAAAGAACTATCTTATTGGAATATAATCATCATTAATTTCATATACAAATACACCAATCATTGGACCTCCTTTATCAACATCAAAAGTTGGAGAATAGTAAACTAATTTGAGTGGACCATTTTCTGTTTGAGGATATTTAATATTCTTTATATAAATTCCAGTAAAACCAGGTTGGTATGATAAAGATTCTTGGTTAGTTTGAAAATTTACATAGACTAGCGGTTCAAAAGGAATCATTTTTCCCATCAATGTTTCATTCCAGAATATTTCCGTTCCGCTAAATCCATCATTGAAAAGATATTTTCCCAATGGCTCATCAGCAATTTTGATAAACCATTGTTTTTTAGATTCATCACCACCACCACCTAACTGGTAAATTGGTTGATTTTCTAATCCATCAACTCCATATCTCTGAGCAGCAACAAAAATTACAAAATAATCTGCACCCATATCCTGTAAAGATTTCCACGCTTCATTAGGTTCGGACAAGAAGATTTTTGCAATTTTTTGGATTTTTTCAGTATTTAATGTCGAATTATCAACTAGTGATGCTCTTTCAGCTTTAGTTTGTATCCAATAACCATAGTCCCACCAGGAAGCAATAACACTATCCTCTGGAGTATTGTTTTTTATCCAATTTAATGAATCGTTCCAATCAGATCGGCCTATTTCAAATCCAGTTCCGCCATTAAGAATTGTTGGAGGTTTGTCAGTTAAAGCAAAAATAGATGTGTTAGGTGATACAACAAATGGTGTAACCAACAATACGATTATACCCACTATGAAGATTGGTTCCAGAGTAAAAATTCTTAATTTAGAAGTTCCAATAGTAGTTGAAAGTAATTTTTTAGAGATTATTGATAGTCCTAAAGAAGATAAAATAATTATAGAAATACTTGCAAATACTTCTAATCTAATGAATGTAGAACTGATATAGACACCCGTAATTCCAAAAATTAATGAAAAACATATCATGTCATTTTTTATTAAATTATTTTTTGAATTTTTAAAGAGTAGCCAAATTCCTAATCCAGCAAAAATCATCAATACACTGTGAAATAAGAAAGATTGGTGAATCTGAGTAGTGGCATGTTCAGATACCGAATCTACAAGGGGATCAATTGTTGTTAAGAATGGATTAATTGCATTCAAATATCTGAAACTAGATGATGGTAGGAATTCAGGACCAATTAGAAAAATAGATATCAAAATTATAGAAAAAGCTATTATTGCAAGCAACATATTTCGTTGAGAATTATTACTGAAAGTTTTGATAAGTAATAGTAAAATCATTAATAATGTTGGAACAATTAACCCAACCCCTCCTAATTGACTTAAATAATCAAGTCCGGGTCTATCAAAACTAATGGTTGTTAGAATAGTTGATGCAACAAATAATGGAATTGACCAAAATAGGAATTTTGTGTCATTTCTCAATAAAGGCAATGATATCACAAAAAGACCAATAGGAATGACGAAAAATTGAATTCCTCCCCATGATGCAAAACCAAATCCTAGGAAAATCCCGGAGAAAATTAACTTCAAAACTGCAATTTTAGGATTTTTGGATTTTATTCCACTTAGAAATAGATAGGCTGCTAATAAGCCAAAAAAAATCCCTAATGGTTCAGATTTAAACCAGCCGATTGAACCACGAACTAGAATTGGAAATGACATGGAGAAAAAAATTGCTGAAAATAATCCAGCAGTGGTACCACCAATTACTCTAACTAATGCAAAAATAACTACACAAGTCAGTGAGCCAAAGATTACTGGAAATAAAATTACAAAATCGTAAAGATCCATTCCATTTCCAAAAATCCAATATGTAGTTGCTGCAGTAACATGTAACATTATTTGAGAAGTATTAGAAACATTACGACCGTCAGGATACCAACTCAGATCATCATTCCATTGAAAATAGGAATCTAATCCATTTTCAAGGATATATTGAGTAGATCTATAATTGAAAAAAGGATCAAATTCATTTAGTTCCCAACCCCAATCTGCAGGTTGAGATCTTAAAAGAAAAGAAGTTGAAAAACACAGTGAAAGAATTCCCAATATTAAGAGATGATTTAATTTTAAATCAAACTGACCAATAGAAATCAATTTAGTACTAGAATTCAATGATTTTCAACGAAAATCTAGGCTTATTACTCTTTATGAGAAATTTTCAAGTGTCTATTTTATTGAGGAGCATATTTTCCAGTTAATTTTATCTCATCAAGGATGTGACCATCCATGGAAGTTTCAATTTCTTTTTTACTAGAACCTTTGTTTAGATTTAGAATTTTATCTAAAGCATATAATTTGAAAACATAGGTATGTTCTCTATCTGGAGGTGCAGGTCCACCATAACCAATTTCACCAAAGTCGGTTTTTCCTTCAATTGAATTTTCAGGTATTGAATTTTTATCTATTTTTGACACATTATTAGGAATATTCCATAAAATCCAATGAACCCAAACTTTTCCAACAGCACTCACTGCATCAGGATCATCCATTATTAGAGCTAAAGATTTTGTGGATTCAGGAATGTCTCGGATAATTAATGCAGGACTGACATTTCCATTTTTGTAACCATGTTCTTTTGGGATTGTTTCACCATCTTTAAATGATGGACTTTCTAATTTCATACTTAACATAAAATTTTACCTCAAGTTAAATTTTTCTAGGATTCTAAAACTATCCTATCATTTGAAAAAGACATTATGGAACCGCCAACATGTTTAATTTGTTTTTTGAGTGCTTTATCCATTGTACCAATAATAGATTTTTTAGATTTTGCATATTCCAAAATTTCTTTATCTGCAAAAGAACCCGATAGGGGAATTATTTTGAAATTTTTGATATAACTAAGTGTTTTTTCAATATCAAATTTCTTTTCTGGAATCATTTGTAATTTCATTAATTCTGTTTTAACAACCTCAGGAATAACAAATGAAATTGTACCTATTTCTACATCAAGTTTATCAATATTTTTTATTCTTCTTGTAGCAAGATTAATCAGAAAACTAGTATCACAGATAACTTCAACCAACTATTCCTGCACCAATTAGTCTCCATCTTTCATCAATTCTTCTACTTAGGGCCACATTTCCACCTTCAAAAATGCATGCAGGTCTTCTTAATTCAATCTCTGCATTTTTGGATTTCACTTTGGTTACTTTACCTAATAACGGCGCTGTTCCAATGTTAATTCTGAGTAATTCTCCAGTTTGTATTGGTTGTACTTTAATATCTTCTGTAGTACCTACTGCAGAATCAAATAGTGAGACATCTATTTTTAATTGAGTGGAGTTTTCCGGGAGTGTTCCAGGTTTGCCTATAACTGAACCAATAAATGAGTCGCTTCGAGTCATCGAAGGATCTAATTTAGTTCCTATGGCAACCAATCCTCCAGGTTTAACTGACTCAACAATACCTGCGGCAGTTCCTAGTGAAGTAATTTCTGTAACCAATGGTTCATAGGTTTTTTTCTTTTCATTTAGAATTCCAGGCTTGATTTCAATCTCATCTCCAACATTAAAAATTCCTTGAGTTAAGCTTCCGCCTATAACCCCTCCCTTGATATCTTTTAGTTTCGTACCAGGTTTGTTAACATCAAAGGAACGTAAAACATGCATTACTGTATCTTGTTTCTCATTTCTTTCAGGAGTTTTGATACTGGCTTCTATTGAGCCGATTAATGCATCAATATTCAACCCAGATTGAGCTGAAATTGGGATTATAGGTGCTTTTTCAGCGTAGGTTCCCTTGACAAATTTTGTAATGTCTTTATAATTTGCAATTGCGTCTTCATAAGATAGTAAATCAACTTTATTTTGAACAACTACAATCTGTTGAATTCCAAGTGTTTGCAGTGCTAAAAGATGTTCTTTTGTTTGTGGTTTCGGAACTTTTTCGTTTGCTGCAACTAGTAATAATGCACCATCCATTAATGCAGAACCTGATAGCATGTTTGCCATCAGACTCTCGTGTCCAGGACTATCAACAAAACTAACAACCCTTGATAATTCACTTTCTCCACCACAGTTGTTGCATTTTGGTGTTGTAGAGAATCCTAGTGGTTCCTCACAAGATTTGCATTTGTAAAATGCAGCATCAGAATATCCAACTCGAATTGTGATTCCACGTTTTAATTCTTGACTATGTACACTTGTCCATGAACCAGTTAATGCTTGGATTAGAGTAGTTTTACCATGATCTACATGACCCGCAGTACCAATGTTAACACATGGTTGATATCCGTATTTTTTTATGTACCAATCAGGAAGTGTATCTCTCCAATGCATGAGTCAAAATATAGAATCGGTATATGTTAAGTTATTCTTTTTTATCTTCAGTTTTTTCTTCTGTGGATTCTTCTACAGGAGCTTCTTCAACTGGTAATTCGCCATCAAATTTACAATTTATTTGATAAATTTCTTCAGACACTGTATTTCCACGCATTAATTTTCTTACTCTTTGTCCTTTTTCAGCATCTTGTAGTCCTACACCCTTTGAAAGAAGAACATATTTTCTTGCAGCTCCATGAATATCATTTCTCATTGGAACACCAGACTTGTCGCTACCTCCAGTTAGTTTTAGTTTTCCACTTAGTCCCAAGATGGAAGCATCAGTTTCCTGTCCCAATTCTAGACCGAGTAGGGGATTAGCATCGCTATCTTTGAGTTCTTTTGACATTGACTTTCCTTTTGTATCGGAAATGGTAATCTTGAAGTTTGCCAAGTATTCAAAAAAAATCTAGAACGACTAATTAACCTTTTGACATCTTTTTTAAATTAATAGAGATAACGGTGGATATGGATGAGGAGATAAGATGTCCAAGATGCGATAATAAGATGGTGGACATGCAGGCTTGTCATATGTTTTGTCCTAATTGTGGATCACATCTAGATTGTTCTGATAAAGGGAATTATTGGTAGATTAAAGTCCTGGTCTATCTGGAATGTATTCAGAAGACATGTTTATTGCTTGATCTTTCATGATTTCCAGATATGTATCGTAATCTGCTTCAAAATTGCAGTGAGGGCATTTTACGGTAGTAATGTCATCGTCTAAAACTGCAACTTTTTCACATTCAGGACATCTTGCATCCATAAGATAATTTGTAAATCAAGATATTTAATCATAATTAATCAATAGGGCTCAAGCGGAGTTTGTCTAGTCTGGTAAGATGTCAGCTTCCCAAGCTGAAGGTCGCGGGTTCAAATCCCGCACTCCGCATTATAATTCACGAATTGCTTGTTCTATTATTCCTCTATCAGGAGCCTTTGGAAAATATTTCAAATAACTTTTGAGATCTTCTTTTGCTTCACTGTTCTTTTTTTGTTGCTCTCTGAGATAAGCACGATTTTTGTAAATTTTTGCAGAACGTTTTGGATTAATTTCAATTGCTTTTGAATAACAATCCTCTGCTTTTTCAAAATCATTATTTTTTAGATAAAAGTTTCCAAGACCATTATAAGTTAGATACGAACGATCATTGAGTTCTAAACATTTTTCATAAAATTTTATGCATTCTGATGATTTTTGTTCATTCATTATACTACCTATAAGATGAAGAGCAGTTGAATTTTTAGGATTCAATTTTATTGCTTGGTTTAATGAATTGATTGCTTCTGAAGAATTTCTTAGTATATTTTGTCGCTCAGATTCAAAGCATAGTCGATTTGATTTGTTAAAAGAATCATTTTCAAGTTTGATAGAGGACATGATATCTTCAGGAGCAAGTATAATCAATAATTTTCCTTCTTCAGACCATTCTTTTTCAAAAACATCTTCAGGAATTGCTCCTTCTTGCATTTGACCTTCTTGATTTCCCTTCTGAATATAATGTAAAATTGTTTTTTCTTCATCATTGTAACCAGTAATAATTGATGCGTGTTGAGTAACTTCAGGGATTCCTGGAAGAATTACTATTGGAGGAACTCCTGAATCAATAATTTTTTTTAGGTCTTTTAGTGATGAATGAATAATTTTACACACCAAGCCATGTCTTTCGGCAGACTCTATTCCTTCGATTAAAATACTTCCATTAAATCCAGCATATTTTTTTGCAGTTTCTTTTGCTTCAGAGATAGGAAGATCAATGTTCCAATATTTCGAGACTACGTTGATTGGTAATGGAAGGCAAATGTTTTCTTCTTCAACTAACGGTAAGAGTAATTCATGATCCTCTTGTTCCATGAATAAATTCTGTTTTAGAGTAATTAAAATCATTCAAAGCAGACAAAATTTTTCTATCAGATTATTTCCATCCTCGCTCATTTCAGGATGGAATTGAGTTCCAAAAACAGGCTTTCTAATATGCATAATAATTTCATATCTACAGTTTTTGGATTGACCAATAGAAATTAGATCAAGAGGTAATTTTGAAATCTCAAAGCTATGACTTTCAAAAACTTGTAATGATTCATGATTTATAAAATTATTTTTAATGATCTTTACGGTTTCGTTTCCTTTTTGAAGAGAAGGACTTTTTTTTATTGTTCCTCCTAAAGTGAGAGCTAAAATCTCTGCGCCATAACATATTCCAAGTAATTTGCAATTATTTTTTATGGAATAATTAATGATTTTAGAATTTATTTCATTGGTCTTTTTTTCATTTTTCCTTCTTCCAGATAAAATAAAAGAATCATATTTTGATAAGGATTTTAGATCTAAGATATTTGGTGTTTGAATTTCAAATGAAATATTTTTTTCTGCAAGAAAATCAGTTAGAGTTTTTGTATAGATGGAACCATTATCTACAACCAGAAGCAATTAGTTGCCTACCTCAATTGAGACATAGTGAATCTCAGAAATGCCGTCTTTTACATATATGGTTCCAATATTGAGATTGTTTTCCTCTTGCCACATGAAGACTCTATCACTTCTTGGAGTTACAAAGTCATCAATGAACTCTGATAGGAATTGTATTGTTTCCTCACGATCATTTTCGGTAAAGAAGAACAATTCTCCTTCATTAAATGATAATGGAATTTGTATTGATGTAGGTTCTGAAACAGTTATTCCATTTTCCTCAAATAATTGTTTGATGATTTCAATTCTATCATTTCTATCTAATTCAATATAATCAGCATCAGCTACAGTAATAGAACCTGCAACTCCTGAAACTTTCTTCAAGTATGCTTCAAATGCTTTTTCCTGAGTATCACCTAATCCAACAAAATATTCTCCATTGAATGCGGCACCAACTGCAGCAATTGTTCCTAATTGTGCAACCACACCACCAGCACCAGCAGTATAAACTGGAATAAAGTAAACGTCATGAGCGCCTACACGATATAAAATATTATCACCAATTCTTGGATTTCTCAATAATGTCTTTAATTGAGCAAATTCAGGGTCTCTATCTAATGCTTCTCTAACTGCAGTTGGACCAATTAATTTGGTTGTAGAATTTAGAGGAACTTCATAGAATTGTAAATTACCCAAGTTAGTAAGATCATTTTCAACGACCATGTATCCTGCAAGATTTCTTCCTTGAGAACCTCTCAATTCGAGTGACAACAGTCCTAGGAATTCAGTTTGGTCAAATCCTGGTGGCTTTGCCTCTACATAATAGGTATCAAGACCACGTGGAATTTCATAGAACTCATTTGCTTGAATGAATGTTTCAACATTTGTAACATGATAAACATTGTACATTTCAGTTTTCCAGTTAAACAATTCAACAGGATATCTAATTTGTTCTTCTAACCATGCAGGCATTGGTTGGAATTGTTCTGCATATTGACTTGCAAACATTTCTGTAAAGAAATCATCACCAGTTTTTAGTAATTGAATATCACCATCGTATGAATCAACTAGAGCATATCCGACTAGACGTAAGTATGGATTTCCTACAGACCAAGGTACATCTCGTGTGTCAAATCCAATAATTAATGGAATTAACCAATACGAATTTTCCCCATCAGTAACTGGAAGTGAATCTAGTTCTTTTCCAAACAAATCATATAGGAAATAAGGATACAAGATTTCCATTCTGTCATTGACATCTTTGTATCTCATTATGTGAACAGATTCTCCTGGAAATGATAGCAAAAAGTTTGGCTCAAAAATCCAACTCAAAGGTGGTGATACATCTAATCCACCTAAACCAGAATAGGATACGCCACCAAGTTCTGCACTTTCAGAACCTCTGGAACTGGGATAAGCAGACCATGTTTGCTCAAACAATCCACCTTCACCATAGTAAATTTCTCTTTGTTTGAAAAACTGGTCACTTTCAACTATTTGTCCATCTGTAGCTTCCAAAGTTAGGAATCCTTCTGGAACATGAGTGTAAACAAGGTGCTCATTATACCATCTATTTTCAAGACTTACAGAGGTTGGAAGAATTGGTTTCATGGAAGCTGTCCAATACAAAGTATTGTTAAATCTCAGAATATCATTATCTTCAAAGTCAACATAAGGAATCAAACCAATTTCAGGCTTTAGTTTTGCAAAAGCTGCTTCCCAATCCCACACTCTAATTACATCTAGAACATCACTGTTTTGAGCCACATAGTTTTTGATATTATTTGGAGATACTGATGTTAATTGTACATCATGAGTGTTTTCTTGAACATTGTTTAATTCACCAAGATATCGGTTTACACCAATTTGTTGAGCAGTGTAGGGTCCCAAGAATTCAATCTTTTTTGCATCTGCAATGCTATTATTTACAGAAACAACTCCTGCGATAATCATTCCGATTGCAATTATTGTAAGGATTCTAATGTAAACATCTCTTTTGAACATATGAGTTAGAACACGTGCTCTAATTCTATCAACTAATGAAAATGCAATTAATGCAAAACCAATTACTAGTGTACCACCAATTACGTATCTTGTGTTATAGTCAATTTGATCAGTGAAAAAGAGATTAAATCCAGCCCAAACAATTCCAATACCAATCATTCCTTCAATAGAAGAGACATAGTTTAGATAACGTGGTTTGCCTTCATTAGAGTCTTGAACAAATGAAGTGATTACATTAATTATTCTGTGTAATCCTATATACAAAACTAGACGCAATCCGATTGCTGCAAGAATTGGAGGAATCAAAATTACTAAAGCAGGAATCATTGGAACTACATTTTCTGTAGCATAACTTGGATCAGTTTCAGGTGTGATAAATGGTAATGAAAATAATTTTGGCAAGTTTTCTATTCCTAGATAATTTCCGTCAAAGAATGACATTGCGGCAAATCCGAACATAATATTTGCAAAGAATGCACCAAAGAGGAAAATCTTGGTAATTTGCCAAATGACAAATTGTGCAGAACTTAGTTTGTAGTCTCTAAAGCTTGGGACCACGTTTGAAATTGGTTGTTGTCCACTTTTGCCTAAAAATCCAATTGCAGTATTAATGGCATACCAGAAGATAGAAGATCGTCCAGTGATATTTACACGAACTAGAGCAATTGCAGATAAAATCAGGGTAGAAACAAGTGTGTAGTAAAGTGGTTTGGAAAACTGGTCGCCAAATTCTGTAAAATTCATTGATAAAATTACTGCCTGATTACCTACAAGTGCAAAAATTACAATGCCGATTATTGCAACAATGCCTAATCGGATGTATTTTCCTGCATCAGGTGGTGGAGTCTGCTTATCAGTAGAGGCGCTATACAAAATCAGATTGAGTTGAGTTTTGGTAAATTAATGTCTTACCAGCAAAATTAGGCAATTGTTGCTAGTTTTTTGCAAATCATATAGACTGCAGCAAATGTGGGGACACTCACTTTTTCGTTATTGTATGGGCCAAATTTTTTGTTTTTGAGTTTAAACTCTATTGGGCAATTTGCCACTATTTCGACAGATTCGTCACTGATGAAACATGAATCAGAATAAGCATCAAATTTTTCCAGGTCTTGACACAGAATTTTTGTTAAACCGCTTTTACTGTTAATTGATCCCGGAAGTCGAAAAATTCTGTGTATATCCATTGTCACATTGGGATCAATTTTTGTTCCAATTTTTTCAGAAACATCATCCAAAGTTTTTTGGAATGAGGAGTAACCGTTGACTAGTAACTCTGAAATAATTTTGGATCTCTTTGATTTTGAACCATAAACATATTTAGAAAATCTTCCTCGCCATCCAGATTCATTAAAATCTGGAAAAGAGTTTCTATTTGGTTTGAATTTTTTCATTCCAAATTTTTCAGGTATTGCACCATTGAACATTATGTAATCTACAAGTTCTGATCTTTCTCTGGAACCACTTTGTTGAAATTGTGAATCATACACATAGATATGAAATCCTTCATTACCAGAAAAAAATATTTGGATATCATTTTTATTAATTGAGAAATCATTTGTTAAAATTTCTGATAATTTTAAAACTTCAGTTTTAGATGCGTCAATGCAATTTTTACAAGGTAGAGATTTTTTTTCAAGTTTTGTGGAATTGCATTTTGAGCATTGATCAGAATTTTTTGAAATTTGATTGCATTCATTGCAAATCGATATGATGTGATTGGATCTGCAAGACAAATTAAGATCCTTTGCATCAATATCAAAAATAAGATCA
>Ga0222714_10006330_pt1 | contig 11081 bp, 7 predicted proteins | sample C33_3DmetaG_FD_165048 | JGI IMG/M metagenome (GOLD analysis project Ga0222714, IMG submission 165048) | Estuarine water microbial communities from San Francisco Bay, California, United States - C33_3D | ecosystem: Environmental > Aquatic > Marine > Unclassified | place: USA: California... | reverse complement strand
TTGGTTGCTGGGTTGTCAGACACTGCGTCTGCCAACTGAGCCATGCGCACGTTCGTTGCGAACTGCTTCGAACATCATGCAGCGAAATGGGTATAATAATATGTCGGTTTCTGGATGACCCCCCCCCATGCACGCGTGATTACATTGGCATCATCACCCCGGGTGACGGCTTTCGTGAAAATGAGGGGAGTGATGGAACCTCTTGTTGTGGCTGGCGTGGTTGAATCGAAGCAGGAACCATTGTCTTGGGACTTGGGCAAGCGCGGTTAAAATTGGTCTTGTTTCCATTAAATGCGTTGATGTTGAAGGACAGCTTTGCACAAGGCGACGAAACGTCGCTGACAGAAGAGACGGGGTTCAAAGACATTTTATGATATTATACAACATTTTATTTATATCTTAATACAAATTAGTATTTTAATTTCGATAAAATTCATTGAAATTCGACATTTTCAATGAATCATTGTTTGTGCTTGTCGATTTGTATGTTTTTGATGAACCCCTTTATGATTTTTTTGTGGGCATGGTCATCATTCTCGATGTTTTTGTAGAGTTCTTTGCACAGGGCCAAGTACTCGGTTTGCAGTTTTTCCTTGGTCTCCCACCCAGGATGCGCGTCGATCCAATCCTGGATGCGCTTGATTTGATAGCAGGATGTCAGGTATATGAACTTTTTGATGTTGGCAAAGTCTTCATCTTTTTCCCACTCGTCGTTTTTTATGTACATGGTTTCACGCTTCGCGTCGGTGCAATGAATCGGGCGCTTGTGCACGTCCATGCCCTTCAGGTTGTTGACGATGATGGAGCTCACGCCTTCAATGATGCCGTTGTTCTTCGTGAATTCCAAATCCTCGATGGTGATGTTGAGAGATTTTACAAAATCGCTCAGTTTAATTGCATCCTTGCACTCCGTGTTCAAAAACACCTGCAAATTAAATTGTTGGTTTGTGTTGTTCGTCGTGTTATTTATCACTGTGTTTCTCTCTTTGCTCAACTCGATGAGTTGAGTTTGCAGCGTTTTGTTCTGTTCCATCAGCTGTTCCACAATCCGCATCATGTTGAATTCAGTTGATGCAGTTGATGATGCGGTTGATTCAGCGGCTGGTGTGGTGGATGCAGCAACACACGATGCAGTGGCTGGTGCAGCGGTCGATGCACTTGATGCATTATTCAGTTTTTTGATGCACTTGGTGGTGATTTGTTCTTCCATCTCAGATATGATTGCAAGGCTGTTTGGTGGTTCCGTTGCCTTTGCTTTTTGCGCGCACTTCTGCTCATGATACCACAAACTGTTTCGGGCATTATAAATTTTTCCACAATGAACGCATGTGAGCGCCTTTTTGAGCTTGAGATACATTGGATGCATGGGATTTTTTACACACTTCTTCTCATGATACCAATTGCCCGTTCTCGTTGTGTACACCTTGTTGCAGTATTTGCATTTTTTTAAATCGTCATCATCATCAACTAATTCGGCAATGGGTGTCAACACAAGACTCAATTCATTTATTATAATTTCTCTCAAGATGTCTTTTGAAATCTTAAAAAACTCCCGATTGATATCCATGCGATATTGTTTCAGATGATTGTGAATTTGTCTTTCAAGTTTAGGTCCTTCATGTGTAATTATCACCGACTCAACAATGAAAGGCGTTGGAGCACCTGTGTTTAGTTGGGATGCTTTATGCATCGGGTGTCTGCTTGTCCAACCAATTTTAAACACATCGTCAGCATAACATGCGTTTGACATGATGTAAACATAATGTTCTTTTTGTTCTTTTATATCAGTCATTTGTTGTATAATAAACCACTATATTTATTGTTTAAATCACAAATTGTGTTAAAGGTTTTGTTCTATGTTAAATGCATTTGTTCTAGAATGATCATTTAACCGTTAAATAAAACGTTCTGGCGTTAAAGGTTTTGTTCTAAAAACATAGAACGGTTTTTTTAACACTTGGTGCCTTTTTTTAAGTTTTTTTTGGGCCGAAAAATCGCCCTCCGTGGTGCCTTTTTTTAAGCGCTGCATAATGCTCTCGTTTTTTACTACAAATTTTATAATTTAATTTTGTTATTTTCTTAAAAAACTTTGCACAAGAGTCAAAAAAATTTCAGAAAATGGACAAAAAAAATGTCCAAAAATGAGTACGTCGTTACCTTTTTGCGCAAAAAACGCGCGGCACTAGGTAAATTGCGGAACTTTTTGGGAGCGAAACGCATGAGACCATACATGGTGCGAAAATGGTAAAACGCCAATGTTGTCAAAAACACCTAGAGATAAAATGCGAAAAATTAAAAATACATTTCGCATTCCTGAATATTTGAATATATATTAAAACGCATGTATATATTATAAATACGTTCATATGGCAGGCAGAAGAAGGTCTGGTTTGGCAAGCCAATGCAGAGCTTATGGATGTCCCAAACGTGTTTTGATACAACCATCTGCAACCGTAATCACAACCGCAACTGTACCCGCCATTCCATCTTTCAACAGTTTAGTGACTTTGCATCAAATTGCAACCAAAAACGGAAACATTTGGACATTAATTGGCAATGTCACAATTTCGCATGGTGATGTGCTAACAATTCCATTTGGAGAGACGTTATTGATTTCCAATTATAATTTGATTAATAATGGAACCATCATAATTAATGGAACCATTCACAACCAGCAAACCATAACAAACAACGGAACCATTCAGAATAACAACAACACCATCGTCAATGCGGGCACCATCTTCAACAATGACATCATTATCAACAATGGCACCATAACCAACACAGGCACCATAACCAACACCGGCACCATCACCAATAATGGAACCATTTCCAGCAACTCAGTCATTGAAGGGGTGACAGGACCCAGTCCGGTTTCGTCTCTTCCATCTTTTGGTGCTGGTTTTATTGATTTAGAACCCATCGCATTGCAACATGCATCAGATGACACGCACACAGAGCCGGACAATGGTGGCGGGGGTGAAGACACCACAATCAATTTTGATTTATTAACTGCCACCGAGTTGACGTTAATGTCAATGTTTGCATATCAGATGTATCTGCATTTAGATGCAAATAAGACTTTAAATGGTTGGACATTGGGTGTTTTAAAACCCCGTTTTTCTTCAAATTACCCTACTAAGATTATGCATGGTTCATATGAAAAAATTTCTTCTCCAGTGCCAATCGGGTTCATCATTGAAAGCACAAATTCTGCTTATTGGAATTTTGCGCAGAACGAAGACAAAACAAGATTAGTGGGTGGACACGTTGATGTTTATATCACATGGCGTGGCCTTGCGACAGCAAACGAATTGATGCAACATGCTAAAACTGAACTTGTTGAATTTTTAGATGCAAAAATTCACAAAGGGTTTCATGAAATTTACACTGGAACTGGTTTGAATGGTCAACCCAGCCCGCAAATGGTTGTGGCAGAATACATAAATGAACTTTTGGACAAACCTGGCAAATACAGAATCTGGTGTGCAGGTCATAGTATGGGAGGTGCATTGGCTTTAATTAACGCTTATGACATTCTACACACGCTTATGCAAAATGAATATCCATCCAATATTGAATTAGGGATGTATAATTTTGGTGCTGCAGCACCTGGAAATCAAACATTTGCAAACAATTTCAATGATAGAATGCTTGCCGTGGGAATTCCAAGTTGGCGTGTAACCAACAAACACGACGTTGGTCCGCCCTCGGTGACTTGGTTTTTTAACAACCGTTTAGGCTCTGTGAATCCATTTAATCCAGATAAATATGTGTACGTCAAAGGACATTGTGAAATTATATTTGGTGAACCATATTCTATCCTAAAAGGAAATGCAGTTCAAAACCACGTGGTCTATAATTATTTAATAGAATTGTTGAAAAATTTGCGTCCCACAATGTCTATTAAAGACCTCAAGAAAAGAAATATGCCTGGTTTATTAGCGAGTGATGCCGAGATTCGGGCGGCTGCCGCAGCATACGGGCGCTGAAATTTGTGAACCAATGCATTTGGCATTTTTTGCAACGCAACATTTGGAAGATTGGATGCATGAATCCGAGAGAAACCCCATAAATTAAACCCAATAACCAATGAACCACAAATATTATAATAATAATGTGAAATGCGCATAAACACATGGCATGATATCAAAGCATTGCCACAAAATGACTGCTTCAACCCATGATGCATACAAGGACAAGGGTCTGAGCGGTTTAGCCAACATGGGAAACACGTGCTACGTGAATGCATGCCTGCAACTGCTGTCACACACGTATGAATTTAATGATTTTCTCTCGAACAACGGAGGGGAATACAAGACGCGGTTGAACCACAAAGTGGATTCCGTGCTGTTGCACGAGTGGGACAAGCTGCGCTCCATGATGTGGTCCGAAAACTGCATCATTTCGCCGGGTGGCTTTGTGACGGCCATGCAAAAGATTGCGCGCATCAAGAACATGGACCTGTTTTCCGGGTTTCAGCAGAACGACGTCGCCGAGTTCCTGATGTTTTTAATGGACTGCTTCCACACCGCGCTGGCTCGCGAGGTGGAAATGAAGGTGCGCGGAGTTGCGCACAATGAAACCGACCATGCGGCCAAGGAGTGCTACGAGATGATGGCAAGCATGTATAAAAAACAGTATTCGGAAGTGTTGAACATCTTTTATGGGGTGCAAGTGTCTCTCATTGAATCGGTCAGCAAACCCGATTTGAAAAATGATGTGGCGGCGCTGAGCAGAAAGCCGGAACCCTTCTGCATATTGGACTTGTCATTTCCACCCAGCTGCAACGGAACAAATGCATTTAGGGCGGTGTCTCTGTTTGAGTGCATGGACCACCATTGCGCGCCGGAAGTGTTGAGCGGCGAAAACGCGTGGTTCAACGAAGCCACCGGACACAAGCAGGACGTGCAGAAGCGTCTCTCGTTTTGGAGCCTGCCGTCCGTGTTTATCATTGTTCTGAAACGGTTCGAGATGACCGACAGGGGGCACATGCGCAAAATCCAGGTTCCGATTGATGTGCCGTGTTGTCGCGCCGATTTTTCCAAGTACGTTATTGGATACAACAAAGAGAGTTACGTGTATGAATTGTTCGGGGTGTGCAACCATCACGGCGGGTCGCCGATGGGCGGGCATTACACCGCCACCATAAAGAACGCAAACGGGAAGTGGTACGGATGCAACGACACCATTGTCCGGGAAGTGCCTCTGACGGGAGATTCCATAGTGAGTAACCTGCCATATTGCTTGTTCTATCGCAAACTCAAATGACTCAAATAATAATATTTTATAATTTTATACATAAAACACGCGCAACAATAAAAGGGTGAAATGAATGTTTCATACGATTCTGTGACCGGAATTGGACAAAACCCGCTGGAATACATCGATGTTGTCAATAAAACGAGCACCAACGGCAAATTAATCATGCTTGGCGTGTTGTCGCTTACCATATTCATGTATTACATTGTGTTTTCAACAATGCCCGGCGGAAATGGCGCGACCGGCGCCACGCCTTCAACCGGGGGGGCCAAGCTGTTGGAGGTCATCATGTGGGGCACATTCATTGTGTTATTGATGATAAACGGGTACCAGTACTTTTTCAATGTGAATGTCGTGGCAAGCGTGAAGAACTTGTTCAGCGACAAGCCGGAGGTTGACATCACGGTGCAGCAACCGGAGGGCGACTCCGAAACCAGCGTTCCCGAGCTGCGGTATTTTAAGCAAGTGTTCCACGTTCCCGGGAACGAATACACGTATGATGACGCAAAGGACGTGTGCAAGGCGTTTGATGCGCGACTGGCGTCATACGATGAAGTGGAGAAGGCCTACAATAACGGCGGCGAGTGGTGCAGCTACGGATGGTCCGACAATCAGATGGCGCTGTTCCCGACTCAGAAAAATACGTGGGACCGCCTGCAAAAGATTAAGGGGCACGAAAATGATTGCGGGCGTCCCGGCATAAACGGCGGCTTCATTGCAAACCCGGACGTGCGGTTTGGCATTAATTGTTACGGATTCAAGCCGCAGATTACTGCCGCAGAAGCGGACGACATGAAGACCGCCAGCATCTATCCCAAGACATTGAAAGACGTGGAGAAGCAGCGGCGGATTGCGCACTGGCAGACGAAGCTGAGCGACATTCTGGTTGCACCGTTCAACAACGACGTGTGGAGCGCATAGACAGATGCAACGGATGCAACGGATGCAACGGATGCAACGCACAATTCATGAAATTATAATCCATGAATTATGTACATAAATCAGTTCATGATTAAAATCCCAGAATGGGCCAACATTGTTGGTTATCGCACCATGACAGACGCAAAGAAGACGCTTGCTTCAAACGGGAACAAGGTATTTCAATATGAGTGGATGGTGGAAGAAACGAACGAATTTTATGAAGCCGTGCATTTGGGCGATGCAACCGAAGTGCAGGATGAGGCCATGGGCTTGATACGCACAGTGCAGCAGTTCCACGAATCCAAGCGGGTGGTTGCGTTGTGGAAAAAAGTGCGAAAAGATGTTGCGCAAGTGTTTCCAACACGCAAAATCTTTCTAGAGACGTTTGCCAAATGGCACGCAAAAAAAAGGGCAAAAAACCAAGCGGAGGGCGTGGTTGCGGAAGATTTGGCACGAGTTGCCCGTTTGAAATGGTAAAGCCGCCTTCAAATTTGTGGAGCGAGTGATGCAATTGTTTGTTTGCAGACCGGACACTCCCGCGGCTTAATGAGCTGGGTGTAACACTCCCCGCACATGACGTTGTGCGCGCACGGACCAAACCGGATGTTTTTCTTGTTTTCATAACACATGATGCACTGGTCCTCCTCCACGTTGGTTTTTTGTGCAATGAGCCCCGGTGGCAACGACAATGCCGCATGTGAAGGGACATGCAGCGCCACGGCACTCGTCGCCGGCGTCACGATGATGCCCGGGTCCATTGTTATCCGCGTGTAAAATCCGCGAAACCCGGCGCGCGCGCCCTCATGGTCGCATATGCGCACTCGCGTGCTGTGCGCGTCATTTCTCTCGTAATACACACTTCCATTGTCATTCCGAGACACAGAGAAGATGATGTTGGGCGGCAGGCCGTCGATGTCGATGTATGTCACCGTTTGCGTGGATGAGCCGCGCTGGAAAAACAGGTGCGACGAATACTTGGACGCGTAATACTTGCGCACGGGACGCGCCACATCGTAAATGAAATCGCGGAAGGCCCACATTTGATAATTGCGCGCCGGATACCAATTCACTGGTTCCGCGTCTTGCAAAAAGACCTTGACGTCGGCGCAGTCCATGATTGCATAGGTGTCCCCCGTGTCGGAACGCTGGATGCGCGTCGGCATGTAGCAGTTGTTGTCCTCGCGATACACGAGAAACTGGTTATTGTGATTGAACGGAACCTCGGCACCATAAGTGGGACGGCTTTTGTATTGCACGTACGCTTCGGCCCAATCCGGAGGAGCAGGAACCCACTGCACGACGCCATTGACGTCACGAATCACGCGAATGTCTGGATTATGACGGTTCATTGCTCATGTTGTAAAGATGTCATGGACAATGTTTAAATTATTTTAAATCAACTTAAGTTTTCTGGTGGCACGTTTCATGTTGCGCAAAACAATAAAATCAAATCAATGCAAAGAAAATAAACAAATGCACATGATGTGTATTATAATGCATGTATTATAATATACAATGCCCAACATTAAGGAACTGCTAATTTCGCCGCTGTCATTAGTGCCTTGGCCTAACCCAACCCATGCAACCCATGCAACCAAAAAGAATGCAGAACAAAGGTCGTTCCAACCGTGCAAGTGCGATTCGGACAATGAAGACAATGATTTTGGAATGGCACCCGAATGTGCATTCCATTGCACGCCAACACCCCCTTCGCGCAACAGGAACACCAAAAAACGCAAGCAGTCGCAGTCGCAGTCACCGCGCACAAAAACACGAAGAACCATGCATAAATGAAACACATGCTTCATGAATTTAGGCTGATTTAACAAAAGGAGCAGCCCATTTAAATGTATGAATTAAAATCATTTAATGACAAAAGTCATTATATAATATCAATAATTATATAATTGTATTCGTAATAGTTGCATTGGTTTGTTGCATTTGAAATGAGTGCAGATGAGGATGTTGATGTTGATGTTGGTCCGGTTTTCAGGGTGAATGTGATTGATAAAACCCAGACAATCGGCCGGACAATCGTGTTTGGTCCGCCGCCGGCCAAAGACCGCGCATCTCCGAATGAGAGAATAAAACACTCGAACCAGCGCATACATCCAGATGACACAATAGAAGCCATTAAGCGTAAAATATTGATAGAGTTGCCATCCGTGTCGTATGATGAGCTATACCTTTTCACAAGCGTGCACCCGTTTTTGACGGTTGAGCGCATGAAGCAAATATTGATGCGTGGAAACACCATTTCGCACGGACGGCTGATGACGCTGTGCCAAAATTTGAAAAGTCCAGAACTGGCGGAAGAGCTGTGCGCAAGCATTGACATGTCTTCGGGTAAATCCGAATACACGCCCGAAGAGCTGTCCGATTTTTTTCAGACGGTTCAAATGAGCGACGGATTGCAAATGGAAGTGCCCCTGGGCCAATCACTGCAGCACGATTACCCCATGCCCGCGGACCCCATTCGGGAACCCTTGATGGACCCGGAGTTGAAAACATCACCCCCCATGGCCAAAACCAAGAACACCGACGTGTTGCTGGAATGCGGAAGTATGTATGACAGCCAAATAAACGTGTGCTGCGCGGAAGACACGCTGGCCGCGGAGTCCGGTTCAAGCGATGCCGAAATCATAAAACTGTATTACCCTTACTTGCACGAAAAGGGCATTGTGTCGCGGGAGCAGCTGGCAGAACGCAAACAGGAACTGCAGGACAACACCAAGGAGCTGATTGACGCGGCGTTCATTCAGCACAATGAAGCGGTGGATGTCATGTATCGAGTGTACGCCGAACGGCAAAATCCGGCCGAGTTGCGCTACATTGAGCGCGGGATTAAGTCGGTGCACTTCATCATGCGCCCGATTGCGCGGTTTGCAATGCCGCTGGACAGCTTGTTCAAGATTCTGCACAGCACGCATCAAATCCCGTTAATCAAATTGAACCCGGCGGGCCAGCGGGAAAAGGTGTACCGCATGTATGCTCCGGACGCCACCAAAAAAGGGGACCTTGTTCCGCTTTTATCCAAATCCAAAATCATGCGCCTGGATGGTGAAATGGGAAAACGGCGACGGGTTGCAGCCTTTATGGAATGCGACCACGACGGATTCGCGTGCGAAATTGTGTGCGAGTTTGATGCGGAAGCCAACGTGCATGTCAAGGCGCATTTCCGCCGGGCAATCGCTTATGGAAATGCGAAAAATGATTACGACAATCCGGTAAATCATGTGTTGCGCAAGTGTCTGACCCCGTTGTTGGATGAAGCGCGGCGGTTTCTTCAAAGCACGAGCGGAAACAGCATTGAACAGTTTTGCAGCATTGCGGTTCCCACCGTGGAAATTGTGGACATTGGATACGCGTCCTATTTGGCGGATACGCCGATGGTGCGGACCCAAAACATCATGGGGTGCATGTCCGCCGTTTTCACCGTGGTGGACGAAACCGATGGGGAAATCAGCATGCGATACAAGCGCGTGTCCAATTACGATGAGCAGATTGGAGCCGACGCGTACATTGCGGAACGCTTTCGCAAAGAGGCCAGTGTTGCCAGCGTAGTGTCCGGACTTGTCAAAAACCGGCTGGTGAAAACCGAAGAAGCGGCCAGACAGCGCGTGGCGGATTACAAAACGGCCGAAAAAGTGATGGAAGGCGCGCACCGGCGCGTGCGGACGCGGGTGAAACAGCCCGGGTTTTTGACCATTGTGCGTCGCGAAAACCTGGAACTGCACATTGAAATAAGCGACATAAACAGCGTGCGCTACGTTCGGCTGCTGGAAATGTATTTGGATGCCGTTTTGAGGATTGCAATGTGCGGAAAACGCAAGGACGAAATGACCACGCGCGTGCCGATGTCCGTGCTGGAAGCGCTGTGTTCCAAGCGAACGCGGCGCAAGGTTGCGGAAGTGGGAGAGCTGAATGCGGAACCCGAAAAAGAAACCGAAGCGGCTGCATTTGTGGCCGACCTCTCGTTTGACGACCAGCTTGCGCTGGATGAACCAGATGCAGAGGGGCAAGAAGCGGATGTGTATGACATGATGGACACGCTGATGCAAAGCGACAGCGGGGAGGAAGAGGAGGAGGAGGAGGAATTGATTGGTGGTGCGCCTAAAAAAGCCGCTGCCGCTGCCGCTGCTGCTGCAGCTCGTGCGGATTCGGAGTCTTCGGAGTCGGACTCTGATTCGATTGGCTCTGGCACAATGGCTGGTGCGGCGTATGCGCCGCAGTCGTTGAAAAATCCGAACCCGTTTGAATACAAATTGCAGAAGAGCGAACCAATTCTGTTTTTGTCGAAGAAATCAGGGGATTACGACACCTATTCCACCAATTGTCAGTCCAACATCAAGCGCCAACCGGTTGTGTTATCGAAACAGGAATTCGATGATTTGAAAGCCGACCCGAAACACCGCGACATGCTGAAGGATGCACTGGAGTACGGTTCTGACCCCGACAACAAGTATTATTACATGTGTCCTCGCTACTGGAGTTTCAAAGACCGGCGCCCGATGACGGAGCAAGAAGTGAAAGACAAGAATTTGGAACAGCACGTCATCGGTAAAAAAGAAAAGGAGGTGACGCTGGATAAATACATATTTGAATTCAACGACTACGGGAAAGAGCACATGGGTGCAAAGGGGTATATACAACACTACCCCGGGTTTTTGAACACCAGCGTGCACCCGGATGGACTGTGTGTGCCCTGCTGCTTCAAAAAACAGCAAAAGTTTGGCGACTTGAAAGTGTGCGAGGACAAGCTGCGAGTTGCAAAAGGGCAACAGCAGCAAGCGCCGTCTGCCGCGCCACCGTCTGCCATACCGCCGTCTGCCGCAGCGCCGTCTGCCGCGCCACCGTCTGCCATACCGCCGTCTGCCGCGCCACCGTCTACCGCGCCC
>Ga0222714_10006327_pt1 | contig 11084 bp, 11 predicted proteins | sample C33_3DmetaG_FD_165048 | JGI IMG/M metagenome (GOLD analysis project Ga0222714, IMG submission 165048) | Estuarine water microbial communities from San Francisco Bay, California, United States - C33_3D | ecosystem: Environmental > Aquatic > Marine > Unclassified | place: USA: California... | reverse complement strand
TTATGGAAGTTATGAATTTAAACCAGAGCGGGAAAAAGAAATTTGGCAAATTGCCTACCAACGCGTGGAAGACGCGTTAAAGAAAGGTAGAATTGTTTGTCTGGATGCCACCCTTCGGACACCAGAAAATCGCGGAGCAGTCATCAATCGATTTCGCGGATGGCCCATCGTTTATTTTGCCTTTGAAAAGCCCCCGTTATCGTTACTCTTAGAACGTAATCAAAAAAGAACGTGGAAACAATTCCCAGAAGACGTAATCAAAAAAATGCATGAGGATTACCAATATCCAACTGAAAGTGAAAAAACATATTATTATCAAGTCTATGAGGTTACACAAACGAACTTCAACGCTATAATAGAAAAAGGAATTGCCAATCTCGTACAACTCAATGGATAAAAACCAACACCCACAAGATTGTGAAGAAGTCCAAGCTTTAATGGAAATGTTCCTTGAAGATGTTATTTTTGAATATCGTGAAAACGAAATTCATGATTGGTTACAAGGCTTACAACCCCAACAAATTGATGGGATCCTTCATCGTGAAAATCACGAATTATTACTTCAAAATAGTTTTGTTGTTCCTTTTGTCTACTTAAAATATCGCGTGGTTCCGAATCCAAATGTGGTTGGTTATTTAGAAAACCTAATGGAACATAACGAGCTTATTGAAGAAGAAAATGTCGTTTTACAAAACACCAAAAAATATTTCAAGCGTATTTTTTCGGGTAAAACGGAATATATTTATTTTGCTAATACTGACGAGTCAAAATCGTATTAATTAAATCGATAATCGTTGATGATGACAAAGATATTCGTTGAATATCTTTTTTTATTTTTGTCGTTAATGAAGCAATCTTCTGCTGACTTGCATCAAGGCCAAGAATTTTGACAAAGGTTGCTTTTTCAAGAAGATCATCAGATTTTGATTTGCCCATTTTATCACTTGACGTCGTCGCCTCTAAGACATCATCTTGTATTTGAAAGAGGAGTCCTAAATCATGCCCTATTTCTTCCCATATTGCTGCATTTTGAGGGTTCCCCACAAGGGCACCGAGTTGAAATGCGGCCGATAAAAGCATGCCGGTTTTGTGGCGACTAATCGCTTGGAGTTCCTCTTGATTCGGGGTTCTTTTTTCAAATAGTAAATCGAGGTGTTGTCCATAAATCATCCCAGACAAGCCTGCATGACTCGAAAGGATTTGAATGACCTTTACCTTTTGAGCATCGTTTATGCACGTTGTTTTGGCAATGATTTCAAAGGCTAAGGTTAAAAGACCGTCTCCAACAAGAATGGCATTTGCTTCATCAAATGCAAGATGGAGTGTGGGTCTACCATGTCGAAGGGAATCATCATCCATCGCAGGTAAATCATCATGAATAAGCGAGTAGACGTGGATCATCTCTAACGCTACAGCAATATCAAGATATAGAAAGGGATCAAGACCGTAGGATTCTATGAGGCGCAAAACAACTAAAGGCCGAAAACGCTTTGCTTTTCCTTGTAGCGCATATTGGGTTGCCACTTTAAGAAGTGAGGATGGAATGGTTTCCGTCCATGCCATGAGCTTTTGCTCAATGGCTTGCTTTAACGAATCCATAATCCATCTTCAAGGTGATATTCGACTTCAGGGAGTTTATCAATCGTATTGACATTAAGGGTCACCATGATCGCTTTGATTTCTTCGATAAACGTCTGTAATAATGCCACTGCATCTTCATGCGAGTTTTCTGTCACTAATCGTAAAAAATAACGAGACATCCCTACGATTTTTGCTCCTAAAACGAGTGATTTAACAACCTCCATAGGGGTTTGTATCCCACCGCTGGCAATTAAGGTTAATGGAGTTATGGCCTTCCCTCGTAAAAGACTCTCGGGGGTTGTATATCCTACTTCATTAAGCCCTTGTAAAGGGATAGTGCGGCGTTGATTTTCAATCCACGCAAAATTCGTGCCTCCTCGACCGCCCACATTGACATAATCAACACCCCATTGATGTAATCTTTTCATCGTATGTTCATTCATCCCAAAGCCTACTTCCTTCACGATGAAAGGTATTTTTAAAGTTTTTGCGGCGACTTGAATGTTTTTAGACCAGGAAATAAAGTGGCGATCCCCTTCCGGCATCGCTAATTCTTGGGCGACGTTTAAATGATATTCAAACGCATTAGGTTTTAATATTTGAATCACTTTTTCGACATTTTCAATCGGATGATGCGCGCCAAGGTTGGCGATTAGAAACCCTTCAGGGTTGACCTTTTTCACAATCGAGAATGTCTCAACCATTTCGGGATTTTCAAAAAGCGTGGAGGCAGAACCTAATGCCATAGGAAGGTTAAAGGCGTTGGCAAGCATTGCTAAACGTTCATTGATTTTTTTTGCGTTTTCACTACCCCCTGTCATCGCATTAATAAAGATGGGGTAAGGAAAGGTTTGACCAAAGATGGAAACGTCGGTTTTTATGTCGCTCACATTGAATAAAGGTAAGGCTTCATAAGAAAGACGTATTACAGAAAAAGGACTCTCTTTTTGAGGTTGTTCTAATGCATAACGAATATGATCATCTTTACGGTTCATACGGATATTATAGCTTTTAACACTTGATATGGGGGTAGTATGGTTCTGAGAGCTTCTTTTTGTCGAGCTTTAGGGATACGAATAATGACACAATCACCCCCACCAGCCCCAGAAAATTTACCGTCCCATGAGTTGGCTTTCGCCCAAGTGAGCAATTGTTCAATTTCGGGGGTAAACATTTCCACATTAGCATGTGTGGCTAGTGCTCTTAAATGCATTGAAAAAAGAGTGAGTGAACAAGAAGGATCGACTAACCACGCATCAATGAGAGTGTTGGATGCCTGCACCCATTCCTCCGATAAATGCGGTTTTACCTGCGAAATCAAGGGGGTTGAATCGCTGGAAACTCCAGAAAAAATTACAACAAAATCCTTCGTTGGAATCGGAATCGGTTGAATAACCAATCCTTCCCAATGATTTTGGATAAGGGTCGGGATGTGATTGGTATTAAGCATCATATCGACTTTTTCGTTAAACCGTGAATAAAGTAAAGGGACTTTAAAACTACTAATCGCTAAATCCGCAAACGAACTATCCATCATCACATCATGATTCGCTTTGACCGCTAATTTGAATAACGTTAATGCATCAAACTCAAGCGAAAAAAGTGATAAAATCGCACCGATGGTGGCGACAATGACGGCCCCACTACTTCCCAAACCATACTTCATATCTTGGGATGAAATGTTTGATTGAATGATGAGGGAAAAAGGCTGCCATGGATGACCTTGGGATTCAAGATAAAGGCGACTTACCTCCACAGCCAAACGGACCCGTGGATTTATAATTTCGGAGGTCGATGAAAATGATTGGTTTTCTTTCGGTCGTTGCGCATTACGAATGCGAAACCGTTTGCGAAATGCGGCTTGAACACGAATGCCTTTTTTAACGGGAACAAGAATCGCTTTTCCCTCCGGCTTTAAAACCGCATATTCACCGGCAATAAAGAGTTTTCCAGGTGCAAAATAACGCGCACTAGATTTCATCGGCTTTTCCTCCTATTTGTGAGACCATAGTGGTACAGGAGAACGTTTGTTCGAGCAAACGTTGAACATGTTCTACGTTTTGAGCTTGGACAAGAATTTTCACATTCGGCCCTGCGTCCATCGTGGTATATAAAAAGGGAATAGTTTTTCGTAACGATTTGATAAACGCTAAAATCACCAAGGATGACGATTGTTGATAAATAATGGACGGTTGACTATCTTTCATAACTGCATGAAGGGCTTCACTATTGCGTTCCATGATTTGACCTACCGCATGGAAATCTTTTTCTTGAATCGCTCCGAGCATTTCTTTTAAATCCACATTGGATTGTTGGATCCATCTCGGATAACTTGGTGCGGTTTGTTGCGTGATTTTCATAGCATCTCGGCTCGAGATTGCTTTCTTCTTTTTAGAAACGACCACAATGAGCATACGCCAATCAGAAAAGGGATTTGGGAGCGATGAAACATGCCCATCTTGATGCCAAAGTGCGAAACCATCGACTAAACTTCGGACGGCAGATCCCGAACCAACTCGTGTAATTTCGACAAGTTGATCGAAAGAATAACCAGTTTTGAAAAAGCGATCAAGGGCGACCGTTAAGGCGGCAACTCCCGAGGCAGAAGAAGCGAGGCCGGCTGCTGTCGGAAAATTATTGAATGTTTCCAAGGAAAATGAGGTGTTGGGAAAGTGCGATAATACCGGTTTTAATCGTTGTATTTCATCCGCTTTCATCGGTTGATTATTAAGAGTGAAAATTGTTCTTTCACTAGGAGAAATTGCTGTCTCCGTCCATAAATCAGACAGGGTTAACGATAACGAGGTTGTCGTTGGTAATACGCGTTTTTCATCCGCTTTACCCCAATATTTTATGAGCGCAATGTTAATGGGACTTCGGACACGAATGACTTGATTCATGTTACATCACCCAAACCTTCAAATGATGCGATTCAAAATACGATTGAATCGCTTTTGCATCGTTTATTACGGGAACATAAAGTAGGACCGAGCCCCCTAGTCCTCCCCCGGTGATTTTGGCCCCTGTTGCTCCCCGCTTCAAACTTTCTTCGATAATCCATTCCACTTTCTCATGAGAAAGGTTTAATTCTTTGAGATGATAATGCGTTTGATTCATTAAACGAGCAAGATCATTTTCATCATTTTGCATAATAGCCTCTTCTAATAGAGGAACCATAAGTCCAATGGATTCCAAGTGAACTTGTGCGATATTTTTCATGTATAAACCGGCGACATTGGCAACCGCTTGTTTCGTCTTTCCGGCCACACCCGAATCGATAATGACGAATGATCCTTTTAGATTCATGGAGATCGACTTGGGTTGTTTTCCCTTCGCAAACCAAAAAGGGGTCATCGATTGTACCATCAACGCATCAATTCCCGATGGATTTCCATGCACCATTTTTTCACTTTTTTGGGTCCATTCAAAGCGTTCTCCCGGTGAAAGGGGGACCTCCATCCAATCATAGAGAGCCATCGTAATTGCACTTGCAAACGCAGCACTACTCCCTAATCCCGCCGAGGTTGGGATATCGTTATGGATTTGAACATGAACCTGGGGAAATTTTAATACTTCTCGCAACGCATTCACCTGGGCCAATAAAAATAACAACTCATCAGGGAGCTGTTCCATAAAACCTTTAAAAAAAGGCGCCGTTAGATGATCTTGTTGTGCCATTTCCACTTCAACTTGAACTGTTAATGGAATAAATGGAATGGCAATGCCTGGATGGCCATAGACAACAGCGTGCTCACCAATGACGATGACCTTCGCGTGCGCTTTTCCTTGCCCTTTTGCTTTCATGGTATTTATTTTACCTTAATTCTTTACAAAATAGGGGTTTGAACTCATGAAGCAGATGTAGAAAAATATGCGATAATATAGGCGAGGAAAAAATATGAAAAAATCCATTTTTTTAACAACACTTGCACTCTTCGCCCTTGCAGCCTGCGATACACCCGTTACATCAAGTTCCCCTTTGCCCCAAGAAACGATTGACGAAGCGCTCAGTAATCCGAATCGGATGTTACTCGATACGATGATGAAAATGGCCACTGCCCATGATATGGCCACAGAGACGCGCTTTGAAACGAACGGTTCCTTCCGTCAATCGAGTCGGGAAACGACTGCGACCACACAGTCAATCATGACCTCCTTGTTTTCCTTTGACATTGATGCCACGCTTGAAACTAACGATTTACTCGGCAGTACACCTCAAGCTCTTTTAGAGGTGAACATTAACGAACTTCGTATGCTCCAATCGATGTCCATGATGGGCCAATCGATGACCCAAGACGTTTCTTTCGCCGATCAAGTCCTCGCTGCCTATTACGATGAGGGAATGGCCTATATTGATTTGTCGGGTGCAGAAGACTTATTAAGTTCACTAGCCATGGGACAACTTCCCCAATATAAATTAAAGTTCCCGGTAGAAACGCCTGCGGAGCTTGGCTTATCGCCCCAAGAAATGACTAGCGAAGATCAAGAAGCATTCATCAATGATTGGTTGCCCTTCGTGGATACCATTCCTGGTTTAGAAGCGACCATTTCTGGAACTTTCTTGAATATCGCTTATGAAATTACCCAAGAAGATTTCAATCAAATGGTTCGCGATATGTTCTTAGAAGGAACTGAAAATATCACCTTAACCTCCGAAGAAAGTGCCTTCTTAGAAATGGTCATCGAAGATACGATTGCCATGGTCACAATCAACAAGATGATCTTCTCGTTATCCCTCAACTTATTAACGAGTCAACTAACTGCGTTATTAGTGGACATTGACGTGGAAATAAATGATACCTTTACTTCATCCATGATTGTGGACTATGATCCAGAAAACCCCAATGCAGACGAAGACGGTTGGGTTTGGGAAGACATGACCATTGAATCCTTAACCGTTATCGATGTTTTTGCCCAATTGACAATGGAATCATTTGCCGAAAGTCGTCCGCTTGCCATCCTCATCAACAAGGATGAATACGAACTCATTGACGTTCAATAATCTTCTTTAAAAACAAAAAAATAAGTATACAATCTTATTTGGTTCCTTATGGTTCCAAATCTCACACGTATTCAATCGACTCGCTTTCTTAAACTGTCGCTTCCCCTCATCCTGGAAGTGACTTTTGTTATTATCGTCAGTAATTTAGTCGTTTGGATGTTATCAAATTATTCTGACCGTGTCGCCGCAGGCGTTGCCATTGCGGGTCAAGTCAACAATACTATCTTCTTGTTTTTTGCGATTGTTTCGATGGGAACCGGCATTTTAATGGCTCAATCTGCAGGCAACAAAAATAAAACCAAGATGCAATCTATTTTTTCGAATGCCTTGTTTTTCGCGCTACTTTTCTCACTTGTCGGAACTGTGCTTTTCTTTCTTTTTTATCGCGATATATTCTCGTTTTACCAACTCGATGCCGATGTCCAGGCGTATGCTGAAGAATATGGTCTTTGGTTGGCCCCCTTCTTCGTTCTCAATGCCATTTTTCTTGTCTTTAACCAAACCTTGTACGCTAATGGGAAAACATTACAAGCGTTTTACGCCTTATTCCTGTGTGACATAACCATTCTTTTAGGATCGGCAATATTTATTTTTGGGGTGCCTTGGCTTGGCATTCCTTCCCTGGGGGTATTCGGAGCCGCTTTTGGCATCATTCTCGGTCGTTTTGTTTACTTTTTCTCCCTCGCGCTTTTTATTCACAAAGAGTTAAAACTTCGTTTTGTTTTTCCCAAGAAAAATCCATTCAAACAAACCATTACTGGCCTGATTTTTAAAGTTGGTGCCCCTGCAACGTTAGAAAATTTAAGTTACAGTCTTTTCATGATTTTGATTACCCGATTGATTGCAAGTTATGGTACCGAGGCGATTATTGCGAAAGCCTACTTTGATTCCCTTGCCATGTTTACCTTTTTTATCGCCTCCGCATTTGCGAACTCTGGGGCTATTCGTGTCGGACAATTGCTGGGCGAAGAAAACTATATCGAAGCCCAAAGCACGATTCGTTATTCGGTAAAAATCGCATTTCTCTCAACGATGATTCCATCCGCCTTATTAGCCTTCGGTATGAGTGTGATTGCCACGTGGTATACCTCAAACCCTCAAGTCATTGAATATTTGATTTACATTGCAATGGCTGACGTTTTATTGGAATTGGGACGCGTTTTCAACCTGGTGGTTAACCGGGCCATTAAAGCGAGTGGCGATGTACGCTATCCCCTTCTTTCAATCATATTTATTCAATGGATTATCGTGTTACCACTCGCCTTATTCTTTGGGGACTTTCTTGGTTTAGGCGTGATTGGCATTTGGATTGCACTTGCCTTAGATGAAGCGATTCGTGGTCTTAACTTATGGTTACGTTGGCGTGGTTTACGTTGGCAAAGAAAAGCCAAGAAGTTATTTCATTCGATGGCGAATCATCACGAGGAGTAACAATTTGGTATAGTGTACGTATGAACCCCTTTACAGAAAAAGCATTAGCGATGCTCGAAAAACGCGGCGTCACCCTATCCGATATTGTTGATTGTGTTTATTATTTACAAAAACCTTATCATCAAAATCTCCAACATAAAGATCTAGAAGAATCGGTGTTAAAAGTGTTAGACAAACGCGAAGTTTGGCACGCTTTGATGACCGCGATTGAACTCGATATTCTAGCCGAACAAGATCGTTTTTCCAATAAAGAGCTTGAGAAAATTGTTCAAATGGATGAGGGACTTTATGGAATGGATGAAGTACTCGCCTATGGCATTTGTAATCTCTACGGTTCAATTGCGATGACCAACTTTGGTTTCATCGACAAAACCAAATATGGTATTGTTGGAAAACTCAATGAAGATGGCAAAAAACCAGGCATCTGTCACACCTTCCTTGATGACATGGTTGGTGCGATTGCTGCGGCGGCGGCAAGTCGCTTTGCACATCGTTAGAAAGGATTTTTATGAACAAAATACATTCGTTGGTAACCCCACTTATTCTCGTCTTGGCTGCATGTGATGGCATTACCTTCCCTTCGATTAGCGTTCCTGATTCTTCGGTCACGTCAGAAACAACTTCAGAAGCAACCTCGGTAGTGAGCTCAACTTCTGTTGCTTCGAGCACCACAGAAAGTAGCACCACACCTTCTTCCTCTTCGTTACCTTCTAGTTCAGAAACGAATAACGCAGCTCCATTTGTTCCTACTAACTTACAATATGTTCAAGATTTAGCAGATTTTTGGAGTATTCCTTCCATCGGCAATCTGAAAGTTCTTGTCGTTCCTGTGGAGTTCCCCGATTACATTTACGCAAATGCTTCCAGTGTTAAAGCAAATATCAATACCGCATTTAATGGAGCGGGGAGCAGTTCCTTTCAATCCTTAAATAGTTTTTATAAAACCTCATCGTTTAACAAACTTGATCTTGAAGGGGTTGTTTTAGATCCTTTCCGTACGCAATTTCAATCCAGTTATTATGAAAATCTAACAAATGCCGACCCCAACACAGTCATCATCGATGAAATCATGAATTTTTATAATGGCACCATTGATTTTAGTGATTTTGATTACAATAGTGATGGCTATCTCGATGGCATTTACATGATTTACAACCACCCTGCCGGCGCATGGGCATCCTTTTGGTGGGCTTATTTATACTCTTATTTTGGTTCAAGTACTTATGATGGTATTCGTCCTACAAGTTATATTTGGATGCCTTATGAATTTGTTTACTACAACAACACAATTGATTCCGTCACGTTCATTCATGAAACGGGGCATATGCTCGGCTTAGAGGATTATTATGATTACGCTGAAGGTGATGGTTCTAATAATGAACACGGACTTGGTGGTGCAGACATGATGGACTATAACGCAGGTGATCATAATCCGTGGTCCAAAATGATCTTAGGATGGATTGATCCACTGGTTGTAAACACCTCCATGAGTACCACGCTTCTCCCTTATATTTCTTCGGGTCAAGCGCTCATCATTACCAATCAATGGAACGGAACCTTATTCGATGAATTTTTGGTCGCGATGTATTACACGCCGACTGGTTTTTATACCGGTCATAATGACTTTTATTTTGATGGTCAACCCGGTCTCGTCTTATATCACGTCGATGCCCGACTCGGATTTAACAATTCTCAAAATTATCCAACCATGTACGTCAATAACAATACAGACACGACCTACAAGCTTATCAAATACATCGAAGCCGATGGCAATAACTCCCTTTACAATGGAAGTCCCGTGGGTTGGATGTGGGCGGCGGATGTTTATCGACCCGGTAATATTTTCCGACAAAACCGCAATGCCAATTATGCCTGGAATCAAGGTAGTAAACCGGCGATGAACTTTACGATTAACTTTGTTTCGGAAGCAGCCAACTATGGAGGCATCAATCTCTCCATTCTATTTAGCTAATTCATGGAACATCTTCAATCGCTCGATGGACTTAATCTTGTATTCTATCTCGCGAATGGGTTATGGCTTTTTGAATTCATTGTCTTTCGAAATCGTAAAAGAAAAGGTCAATTTAATGACCCTTTTTCTTTTTATGGTCTTACCGCAGTCATCGGAATCACCATCCTGAGTACGATTGTACTAAACCGTGAGGGGATTGGCCGGATGGCTGAAACTTCCCTTTATCCTTGGTTTCAAATTAGCGGAATCATCTTTTATATTCTTGGTTTATACCTTCGTTATCACGCGTCGATGTTGTTAGGCGGGGCTTTTACCCGTCATGTTGCGGTGGAAAGTACGATGAATCTTGTCTCAAAAGGACCCTATACCTATTTAAGACATCCCCTTTACTTGGGATTATTTTTACTCGTGATCGCGTTTCCTTTGTATGCGGGAAATTGGATCGCAGTGTTCGTCTTTTCACCTCTTAATTTATTTGGCCTACTCATACGTATTCGAATTGAAGAAAACGCGTTAGAAAAAATACTACCTCATTACAAAGCATGGAAAAAATCGCGCTACCGCATCATTCCATTCCTTTATTAAGATGGATTCAAAGATTCGTTGTGGTTGGGTCAATCTAAAGAATCCTCGTTCGATTCGTTATCACGACGAGGAATGGGGAAGACCTCTTCATGATGAACAAAAACACTTTGAATTTCTGATGCTTGAAAGCTTTCAGGCAGGACTAAGTTGGGAAACCATTTTAAATCGACGTGAAGGTTTTCGAAATGCATTTGCGGATTTTGATGCGCAAAAAATTGCCAAATATACCGATAAGGAAGTGAAACAACTTTTAGAAAACCCTAACATTATTCGTTCGCGATTAAAGATTGTAAGTGCCATTGAAAACGCGAAAATATTTTTGATGATTCAAAAAGAATGGGGATCATTCGATCGATACATTTGGCACTTTACTGAAGGAAAGATAATAGATCATCATCCTAAGACCCTGAAAGACCTTCCCGCGCGTAATTTGCTATCTGAAATAATCAGTCAAGACTTAAGAAAACGCGGGATGAAATTTATCGGTCCAGTAATTGTCTATGCGCATTTACA
>Ga0222714_10006326_pt1 | contig 11084 bp, 9 predicted proteins | sample C33_3DmetaG_FD_165048 | JGI IMG/M metagenome (GOLD analysis project Ga0222714, IMG submission 165048) | Estuarine water microbial communities from San Francisco Bay, California, United States - C33_3D | ecosystem: Environmental > Aquatic > Marine > Unclassified | place: USA: California... | reverse complement strand
CGTCTCGGCCGAAACCCCGAGGGAGACGAGCCGCTCGGCCATGGAGCGGGCGCTGAAGCCGGCGTCGACGAGCACGCGCGTGTTCCCCCCCTGGACGAACGTCGAGTTTCCGCCGCTGCCGCTCCCCAGGACCGATACCTTCACCGCGTCGACCCGACTACTCGGCGCGCCGTCCGGCGGTGTCGCCCCAGGCGTCGCGGAGAATCCGCTCCACGCCGGGTGTGAGCGTCTGGCCGCGGCGGCCCATCGAGACCTCGGCCGTCTCCAGGAACTGGTCCAGCCGATGATCGCGCAGGTCCATGCCAGCGCCCCAGCTGAACGGCGGAACGACGGTCGGGGGCATGACGCCCCCGTACAGGTTGCTGCCCGCGCCGACCACGGTGCCGGTATTCAGCACCGTGCCGATGCCCGTCTTCACGTGGTCACCGAGGAAGCAGCCGACCTTGAGAAGGCCGGTGTCCTTCTCTCCGTCGGGTGTCCAGACACGAACGGTACGATAGTTGTTCTTGAGGTCGGAGTTGGTCGTGAACGCCCCCAGGTTGACCCAGCGCCCGACGAGCGCGTGGCCGAGGTGCCCGTCATGCGCCTTGTTCACGAAGCCGAGGAGAACCGAGTGAGCGACCTCGCCACGTACCAGGCATACGGGCCCGATCGACGCGGCGCCGACGGTCCCACCGAGCACGGTGGAGTCCCGTCCCACGAAGAGTGGACCCATAATGCGGGCGGGGCCCTCGACGCGGGCGCCGGGCTCGAGGCGCACCGGGCCCGAGCGCACGTCGACGTGGACGCCGGGCTCGATGAACGCACCGTCCCCGAGCGAGACGGGATGGTCCCCCACGCGCAGGATCCCCTCGGGCGCGCTCTCGTCGGGCCAGAGCTCCCTCACGTCCAGGCCGATCCGGTCGTCGTTGGCCGCGACGAGGTCCCAAGGGTGGCCAAGGAGGCGCCCCTGCAGGATCAGGCTCTGGCCCCCCACCGGGGCGGTCGCGGGGTTCCGCAGCCAAAGCTCTGACGGGGCGGGCGCCCCGTCGGGCAGGACCCATCCCGCCGGCGCGCCGTCGACGAAGATCGTCGCCGGACCGTCGGGAAGCTGCACGTCCTGGAAGTCGAGCACGGCACGGCTCGAGAGCAGCACGCGGGCGCCGCGGGTGCCCAGCTCGTCGAGCGCCAGCACCCGGGCCGCGCTCGGCTCGTCGAAACCGATGAGGGCAGATCGGCTGAGGTGGCCGGCGCAGGACACGCCGAGCACCCGTTCCGCGCGCTCGCGAAGTGTGAGACAACCGTGCAGCAGCTCGCCCGCGGGCCGGGTGAGCGTAAACGGCGCCCAGCGTCGGGCGTGTCGGTCGTCGAACAGGAAGAGCCGGACGTCGGGCATGTTCATTCCCCCGTGAGCCGGGCGAGGAGTTCCTTCATCTCCCCCGCACGCGCGCGGGGGAGCACCATGGTCGTTCCGCCGGAGTGGACGACGACGAGGTCCTCGCCGCCCAGCACCACGACGCGACTCCCTTCCTCCGCGTACACGACGTTGCGGGCTCCGTCGGCGATTCGGGCGTCACCGACCACCACGTTGCCGTCGCCGTCCGATCCGCGCGTCCTGGCGAGCGCCTCCCAGCTCCCGACGTCGTCCCAGGTGAAGCGCGCGATGACGGTACCGACGCGGTCGCTCCGCTCCATCACGGCCCGGTCGATGACGCTCACGGGTACCGCGTCGAAGAACGCGGCGTCCCCGGACTCGTCGATCAGGGGCAGCAGCTCGGCGACCTCGGGAGCGTGACGGGCCAGTTCCTCGAGCAGCACGGAGGCCTTCCAGACGAAGATGCCCGTGTTCCAAAGGTATCCCGAGTCGACGTAGCGACGAGCGGTCCGGGCGTCGGGCTTCTCGTGGAAGGCGGCTACGCGGAGCGCGGATGCCCGACCGGCGGGCGGAAGCGGTTCGCCGGGCTCGATGTGACCGTACCCCGTCTCGATGCGGTCCGGTGACACCCCGACGCTGAGCAGGAGCTCGTCGCGCGCCGCGATCTCGACGGCGGTCGCCACGGTCTCGACGAGTCCGTCGAGCGGCTCCACGAGGTGGTCGGCGTGAAGCGAGACCATGACGGCCTCGGGATCCAGGCGCGCGAGCTTCCATGCCGCCCAGGCCAGCACCGGCGCCGTGCCGCGCGCCCTTGGCTCGATCCAGTACACCGATTCGGGAGCGTCGCGGAGCACGCTCCGGAACGGGCCCACGAGATGTTCCCCGGCGAGGATGCGGATCCGCTCGTCCGGCACGAGTGCGCGGGCGCGCTCGAAGGTGTCCACGATCAGCGGACGCTCGCTTCCCAGGGGCAGGAGCTGCTTCGGGCGCTCGGGGGTGCTGGCGGGCCAGAATCGTGACCCGATGCCGCCCGCCAGGATGGTCACCCAGGCTCGGCGATCAACTCCGGCCGAGGATTTCGTCGATTCGGGCAAGGAGCTTCTTCGGGCTGAAGGGCTTGGAGAGGAAGTCGTTGGCCCCCCCGGCGAGGGCGGTCTCCCGGTCGGTGTCCTGCCCCTTCGACGCGAGGATGATCACGGGGGTCTCCGCATGCCGGGGGGCGCTGCGGATCTTGGACAGGATCTCGAGACCGCCGGCACCCGGCATGGCGAGGTCGAGGATGACGAGGTCGAAGGAGGTTCCAGCGAGCGTGTCGAGGCCCTGGATGCCGTCCACGGCCGTCGCGACCTCGTACCCCTCGCTGCTCAGGACGGCGCCGAGCAGGCGCCGGATGTGGGGTTCGCCGTCCACGACCAGGATGCGCCCGTTTCCATGCGTCGACGAAACCTCTGGCACCGCGTGACCTCGAGGAGAGGGGCTTGGGACGCTGTGGCCCGGGGGGATCGGTGAGGGTCGCGGAACCTACCCGCCGGGTGGGGTAAAGTCAAGCAATTACGGGCATTTCCGGGGTTGACCGGGCCCCCGGCGTCCGTGAACTTCCGCCACCCGTTTCGGTACCTGTTCGAGGCCGCTCGACGACATGCATCCCGTAGAACACCCGAGTCCGCGATGGCCTCGTGCCGTGGCCCTCTGCGCCGCGCTCCTCGTCGGCGCGGCCGGCTGTGGAGACGATCCGTTCGCGTTCGACTGGAGTGACACGCCGGACACCGTCCTGCTGTATTCGATGGCCCGTCCGGAGATGAACCTCCAGTCGGCCTTCAACTTCCGTCAGAGGCGGGCCATCGAGGTCGAGGCACCGTCCTCCGCGGGGTCGTGGGATGCGGCGGTCGACACGCGTGGCGGTGAGGTCGTACTTCTGCCCCCGGGTGCCCTGGGGGTGATCGGTGCGGCCCGCATCACCACGCTTGCCGGGCTCAAGCTGGACGACGTGCGCCAGGCACCCGGCGACACGCTCGTGTACGTCGGCGATCGGCCGGTCACCGTGGCGATGGGCAACGTCTACGTGATCCGGACGAACCGTTCCCGCGGTTCCTACGGGACGTCGTGCACATACTACGCCAAGATGGCTCCGGTGGTCATCGACGCGGCCGGAGGCACGCTCACCTTCGAGTACGTCACGAATCCGGTCTGCAACAGCACCGACCTGGTCCCGCCCAAGTGACGGCGGCGTAACCTCGACCCCGACTCTTCATGCTGGACATCCGCCGGATCCGCGCCGAGCCCGACACCATCAGGGCGGCGCTCGCTCGCCGTGATCACGCGCTTCCGGTCATGATCGACCGGATCCTCGCCCTCGACGAGGAGCGTCGTGCAGGGCTGGGCGAGGTCAACGAGCTCAAGGCGGAGCGCAATGCGGCGTCAAGGACGGTGGGCGAGCTCAGGCGCGCCGGCTCGGACGCCGACGAGCTCATCGAGCGGACGCGGGCCCTGGGCGATCGCATCGTGGCGCTCGACGACCGCATCCGTGAGGCCGAGGCGGAACTCCGCGACGCGCTGCTGCGCCTGCCCAATACGCCGCACGAGGCGGTGCCGGAAGGGGGTGAGGAGAACAACCGGGTGCTGTCCAGCTGGGGCCAGCCTCGTGATTTCGGGTTCGAGCCACGCCCCCACTGGGAGATCGGAGAGGCTCTCGGTCTCCTGGATCTCCCGCGCGGCGCGAAGATCACCGGATCCGCGTTCCCCGTCATGCGTGGCCGCGGGGCACGTCTCCAGCGGGCGTTGATCAACTACTTCCTCGACGTCCACACCGGGGAACACGGGTACACCGAGGTGCGCGTGCCCTACCTGGTGAACCCGGACTCGATGACCGGCACCGGGCAGCTGCCCAAGTTCGCCGAGGAGTCGTACTACTCGGAAAGGGACGACCTCTGGCTCATTCCGACCGCCGAGGTCCCGGTCACGAACCTCCATCGGGACGAACTCCTGTCGCTCGAAGATCTGCCCGTTCGCTACACGGCGTATTCGCCCTGCTTCCGCCGGGAGGCGGGCGCCGCGGGCAAGGACACGCGCGGCCTGCTCCGGGTCCACCAGTTCGACAAGGTCGAGCTCGTCCGCTACGAGACGCCGGAACGGAGCCTCGAGGCGCTCGAGGAGCTGACGCGCGAGGCGGAGGTCCTGCTCGAGCGACTCGGGCTTCACTACCGACGCGTCCTGCTCGCGAGCGGGGATCTCGGTCAGAGCGGGGCGATGACCTACGATCTCGAGGTGTGGGCTCCAGGCGTGGGCACGTGGCTCGAGGTATCGAGCTGCACGACGTTCACCGACTACCAGGCGCGGCGCGCGAACATCCGCTTCCGGCGGGCCCAGGCGGAAAAGCCCGAGTTCGTCCATACGCTCAATGGCTCGGCCCTCGCGCTGCCCCGCGTGGTCGCCGCGCTCCTCGAGACTCATCAGCAGGAAGACGGGAGCGTCTCGCTTCCCGAGGTGCTCCACGCGTACGTTGGGGTCCCGAGCCTGATCGCTCCCTGACCTCGCCCTCGCCATGACCCGCATCAAGTGGCCCGTCGCGGTCGCGACGCTCTTCCTGATGCTGCTAGGCTGGTATCTCCTCTACACCCAGCAGGTCTTCCGACGGGCGCAGGAAAACTCCGAACTCCTCTCGCGCATCTACACCGAGGTCCAGCAGGGGCTCGTGTCCCAGGACCCGGCCTCGGAGACGCAGGCGCTTCTGCAGCTCCAGCGCATCGTGACGGAGTCGGGGGTCCCGCTCGTGGTCATGGGGCCGGGCGACACGGTGCTGAGCCACGTCAACCTGCCGTTCACGGTCGACGACGAGACGCCGGAGGGGCAGGAGCGGATCCGCGCGTACGTCCGCCGTCTCGACGAGGTCCACGAACCGATCGGCGATCCCCTCGGTGCGCAGCACATCCACTTCGGGGACTCGTCCGAGGCGCGCAGTCTGAGGTCCGTGCCCTTCCTTCAGGCCGCCGGCCTGCTTCTCACCGCGTTCATCGGATTCCTGGTCATCCGCTACCAGCGCCGCGCCGAAAGCGAGCGCGCGTGGACGGCGATGGCCCGGGAGCTGGCGCACCAGCTCGGCACGCCGCTCTCGTCATTGGCCGGATGGCTCGAGGTGCTGCGTCTTCCGGCGGCGGATCGTCCCGGCGATCTGGACGACATGGAGATCGCCGCCTCCATCGGCGAGGACCTCGAACGGCTCGAGCGCATCAGCCATCGCTTCGAGCTCATCGGTACGGAACCCGAGCTCGAAAGCCTTTCGGTGCGTCAGGTCGTCGAGGACCTCGAGGGGTACCTCGCTGCGCGAATCCCCCGCCTCGCGCGGAAGGGCGTCGAGCTGATCGTCGATATTCCGTACGAGCTTCCCCGCGTGAAGGGCAACGAGGTGCTGCTCGTGTGGGCGCTGGAGAACGTGGTGAAGAACGCGCTGGATGCGCTCGCGGGTCGGGGCGGAAAGATCACGATCTACGCACGCGAGATCAGCGGGAACTGGGTGAGCCTCCGGATCCGGGACACCGGTCCGGGTGTCGATCCGGAGATCCGCGACAAGATCTTCGAACCCGGGATCACGTCGAAGCCCGGAGGGTGGGGTGTCGGTCTCGCCCTGTCGCGCCGGATCGTCGAGGGCGTTCACAAGGGCAAGATCGAGCTCCTCGAATCCATCGAGGGTACGACCTTCCAGATCCGGCTTCCCGTCGCCGATGCCTGACGTGCGAAGCGCGCCGCACCTGAGCGGTCTGAATCCCGAGCAGCTCGAGGCCGCGAAGCACTTCGAGGGTCCGATCCTCGTTCTGGCCGGAGCCGGCTCGGGCAAGACGCGCGTGCTCACGGCCCGCGTGTGCCACCTCATCCACGAACATGGTGTGCCGCCGGACCGCATCCTCGCCGTGACCTTCACGAACAAGGCGGCAGGCGAGATGAAGGAGCGCATCGCGAGGCTCCTTGGATCCGAACCCGCGGGCATGTGGGTCGGGACGTTCCACGCTGTGGGCGCGCGTCTGCTCCGACGTCACGCCGAGCGGCTCGGGTGGGACCGGACCTTCAGCATCTTCGACGCGGAGCAGTCCCTTCGCCTCGTGAAGTCCGTCCAGGATTCCCTCGGACTCGACCCGAAGCGGTGGAGCCCCAAGGGGATCCGCAACGAGATCAGCGGAGCCAAGAACCAGCTCGTCGACGCAGACAGTTTCGCGCGCGAGAACGAGGGATCGTTCGACCTCTTCGTGCGCACCGTGGCACGCGTCTACCCCGAGTACCAACGCGCGCTGTCGGCTCAGAACGCCTTCGATTTCGACGACCTTCTCGTAAAGCCGGTCGAGCTCCTCGAATCAAGCCCCGAGCTCCTGGAACGCTACCGTAGCCAGTTCTCGTTCGTGCTCGTGGACGAGTATCAGGACACCAACCGCGCCCAGTTTCGTTTCGTCCAGCTGATCGCCGGTGGGCACGAAAACCTCATGGTCGTCGGTGACGACGACCAGTCGATCTACGGATGGCGCGGCGCCGATATCCGAAACATCCTCGACTTCGAGGACGCGTTCTCGGCGGCCCGTACGGTGCGGCTCGAGCAGAACTACCGCTCCACGCAGCGCATTCTCGACGCGGCGAACCTCGTGATCTCGGAGAACGTCAACCGGAAGGGCAAGACGCTGCGCACCGAGCGCTCCGGCGGCGAGACGATCACGCTTCTCGAGTCGTTCGACGAGAACGACGAGGCGCGGTGGATCGTCGACGAGATCGAAACGCGCACCCGTGAAACTCCCGGGCTCGCGTACTCGGCGTTCGCGGTGCTGTATCGCACCAACGCGCAGGCGCGAGCGCTCGAAGACGCCTTCCGCCGGGAGGGTGTCCCATACCAGGTCGTGGGCAGCGTGCGCTTTTACGAGCGCCGCGAGATCCAGGACGTGCTCGCCTATCTCAGGCTGATCTCGAACCCGCGGGACGCCGGAGCCTTCGAGCGGGTGGTGAACTACCCGCGCCGCGGTATCGGGCTGACCTCGCAGGAGCACCTCGCCCGCTTCGCCGCGGACCAGGGGATTTCGCTCCTCGAGGCCTGCCAGCGGGCGGACGAGGTGCCGGCAATGCGCGCAGCCAGCGCGAACGGACTCGGTCGTTTCGCAGCGCTGATCCAGCGCTTCAGCGTGCGCGCGACCCAGGCTTCGGTAGGTACGATCCTCGAAGAGCTTGTGGAGGAGCTCGATCTCGTCCGTCACCTCTACGACGAGGGGCCTGACGGCGAAGACCGGGCACGGAACGTGGCGGAGCTCATCGCCGGCGCGGTCGATTTCGACGTATCGATGGTGCAGAGCGTGGCCGACGAGGACGTCGATACGTTCACCGAGCTCGACCTCTTCCTGCAGCAGGTCGCCCTCGTGGCGGACGTGGATCGACTGGATCCGAACGCCGACAGCGTGACCCTCATGACGCTGCACAACGCCAAGGGGCTCGAATTTCCGGCGGTGTTCATCGCGGGCCTGGAGGAGGGCCTCTTCCCCCTGGGCCGCGCGTACGACGACCCCGCGACCCTCGAGGAGGAGCGTCGACTCTTCTACGTGGGCATCACGCGGGCGGAAGACAAGCTCTCGCTCACCTGGGCACGGCAGCGTCGACGGGCGGGTGACTTCAACTACAACACGCTGTCGTCTTTCGTCGACGCGATTCCCGACGAACTGCTCGATTCGAGACGGACGCGCCGGCTCGACCTCGCCGCGACCTCGACGCCGCACCGCGGCGGGCGCCGCGGCTTCGACGACGACTTCGGCGCATACGGCTTCGGGGGAGGCCGTCGCGAAGCTTCGTCCCCGGACTACGAGCCCGAGCCCGAGTCCGATGCCGGCATGAACCAGGACACGCCGCGCTTCGTGAAGGGCGAGCGTGTGGTTCACGCGACTTTCGGATCGGGATCGGTCGTGGAGGTGTCGGGCTTCGGCCGCGACCTCAAGGTGACCGTCGATTTCGATCAGGTAGGTCGAAAGAAGCTGCTCCTGCGCTACGCGGCGCTCGAGAAGGACTGGCCGTGACCGTGGACCGGACGGAGGTGGCGCGGATCGCCGGGTTGGCCCGCCTGCGCCTCGAGGCGGACGAAGTCGATCGATTGACCGGAGACGTGAACCGGATCCTGGAGTACGTAGACCGGCTTCGGGGCGCCGCGGACGGGCGCGATCGAGCGGAGGCGGCCGAGCCACACGCCGGGGAAGGGGCGCGGCAGGACGCCCCGGGCGGGCCCGACCCGCTCACCTCGGGTCCCGGGACGTTCGCCCCCAGCTTCGAGCAGGGCTTCTTCGTCGTCCCGCCGCCTCCGGGCGTGACCGCGGAATGAACCTGGGGCGGGACCTCCTCGCCCGCCTGGCCGGGGCGGAGCGAGGCCCCGGGGGTCTGAACGCCTTCCTCTCTCTCGCCGAACGTCTTCCGCCGGCCGACACGACCGGCGGCGGAAGGCTCCATGGGGTGCCGGTCGCGGTCAAGGACAACATCGTCACGCTGGACCTGCCGACCACGTGTGCGTCCCGGGTACTCGCGGGGTACCGATCTCCGTACGAGGCCACCGTCGTCCGGCGACTCCGTTCCGCGGGTGGCTGGGTGGTGGGAAAGACCAATCTCGACGAGTTCGGGATGGGTTCCTCCACGGAAAACTCCGCTTTCGGGCCCGTGCGGAACCCGCACGACCTCGAGCGCGTCCCGGGCGGGAGTTCCGGGGGGTCGGCGGCCGCCGTCGCCGCGGGCTACGTGCCGATGGCGCTCGGGTCCGACACGGGTGGGTCGATCCGGCAACCGGCGGCGCTTTGCGGTGTCGTCGGGATCAAGCCCACGTACGGGCGCGTGAGCCGCTACGGTCTCGTCGCCTACGCGTCGTCGCTCGATCAGGTGGGCACCTTCGGCCGCTCGGTGCGCGACGCCGCGACACTCCTCGAAGTGATCTCCGGGCACGACCACCGCGACGCGACGTCCGCCGACGTGCCCGTACCGGCCTTCGGGTCCGCGGGTGACCGAGGCGTCCGAGGCCTCGTGGTGGGCGTTCCGGTCGAGTACTTCCCGGAGGCGCTGGATGCCGGCATCCGCGAGCGCGCCGAGGCGGCGCTGGCGGCGCTCGAGGCCGCGGGCGCCGTGCTTCGCCCGGTCTCGCTGCCGTCGACGGGACTCGCGATCCCGTGCTTTTACGTAATCGCACCGGCCGAGGCGTCCAGCAATCTGGCCCGCTATGACGGCGCGCGGTTCGGGCACCGTTCGACAGGCGTCGACGTGGCGGAGATGTACGAGCGGACGCGTGCCGTGCTGGGCGCGGAGGTCAAGCGACGGATCGTGCTCGGGACGTACGTGCTCTCTGCGGGATACCACGAGGAGTACTACCGGACGGCGCAACGCGTGCGGGCGCGGATCCGGGGCGAGTTCCACCGCGTCTTCTCCGACGGCGTCGACGTACTCTTCGCACCGACCACGCCGGAGCCGGCGTTCCGGCTGGGGGAGCGCACCGGCGATCCCCTTCGGATGTACCGCTCGGACGTCTTCACCGTCACCGCCAACCTGGCGGGCATCCCCGCCATTTCCGTGCCGATCGGCCGGGTCCGCGGACTGCCGGTGGGGGGTCAGGTCCTCGCTCCGTGGTGGCACGAGGAACGGATGATCGAGGTAGCGGCGGAGATCGAGCGGCGCCTGGAGCACGACCCCTGATGGGCTGGCAGGCGGTGATCGGGGTCGAGGTGCACGTTCAGCTTCGCACCGGCCGAAAGCTCTTTTGCAGGGACCGCGTCGCCTTCGGCGCGGAGCCGAACACCCTCGTCTGTCCTGTCTGCCTCGGCCTTCCGGGGGCGCTCCCGACGCTGGACCCCCGCGCCGTGGATCTCGCCGTGCGAACGGCCCTCGCGCTCGAATGCACGCTACACGACACGAGCGTCTGGGCGCGGAAAAGCTACTTCTATCCGGATCTTCCCAAGGGCTACCAGATCACTCAGTTCGACCGGCCGCTGGCCACGGGTGGCACGCTGGACTTCGACGGCCCGGCCGGCGCCGGGCGCGTGCGCATCCGTCGCGTCCACATGGAGGAGGATGCCGGCAAGTCGCTGCACGACCGGATCCCCGAGGGTACCGCCGTCGATCTCAACCGAGCCGGCACGCCCCTGGTCGAGATCGTGACCGAGCCGGATCTGCACACGCCGGAGGATGTCCGCTCTTTCCTCGGCGAACTCCGGCAGCTGCTCGAGTTCGCCGACGTCAGCGATTGCAGCATGGAGGAGGGCAGCCTCCGTGTGGACGCGAACGTTTCCGTGCGCCGTGCGGAGAGCGCCGAACTCGGTACGAAGACCGAGATCAAGAACGTGAACTCCTTCTCCGGCATCGAACGGGCGCTCCGGATGGAGATCGACCGCCAGATCGCCGTGCTGGAGGGGGGTGGCTCGGTGCGCGGTGAGACCCTCCTCTGGGACGACCACCGCGCATCGCTTCGCCCCATGCGGTCCAAGGAGGATCGCCACGACTACCGGTATCTTCCGGATCCCGACCTTCCCCCCCTCGTCCTCGGCGCGGCGGTCGTTCGATCGGTACGCGGGATGCTTCGCGAGATGCCCCGTGCCCGCCGGGCCCGCTTTCAGGCGGAGTACGGTCTGTCGTCGTACGACGCCGGCGTCGTGACGCAGTCACGCGCGGGCGCCGACTATTTCGAGACGGTCGCCGAGGGGTGTGCCGACGCGAAGCTCGCGGCGAACTGGATCATGGGCCCGCTGCA
>Ga0222714_10006325_pt1 | contig 11084 bp, 10 predicted proteins | sample C33_3DmetaG_FD_165048 | JGI IMG/M metagenome (GOLD analysis project Ga0222714, IMG submission 165048) | Estuarine water microbial communities from San Francisco Bay, California, United States - C33_3D | ecosystem: Environmental > Aquatic > Marine > Unclassified | place: USA: California... | reverse complement strand
CAATTTGATTTCCTGTAAATGTTACTGAACCTGTAGTTGCTAAAGATCCTGTCTGGGTGCTTATAATGAAGGAACTAGTTTGAGAATTTAATACAAAGCTTGAAGTATTTGAATTTAAAACATATCCCTGAGCAAACGATGCTGTTAAAGCAATAGAAGCGGTTCCTTGTAAAGAACCTGTAAACCCTTGAGTTGATCCTACACTTCCGCTAAATACAGCAGGTCCTATATTTGTAAATGTTGATGAACCCGATACTGTTAATGAACCTGTTATTACTTGATTACCTATAAATGAATTTGAACCAGTTGTTGCAAATGATCCTGTATTTGGAATAGTTCCTGCTGCTCCTTGAGGTCCCGGTATTGCAACTGTTACAACACTTGTTATAGGTTGCGAGGTTGAGACGTTAACATTATTTGCTGTATCTACTACTGTAATTGTATTAGATGCAGCTGTTATACTAACTGAGGTTGTATCTGGATTTATGTTTATTGACATTATTGTGTTACTTCTTTACTCAATGTAACTACTCCTTGTAGGAGTCTTGTTACTGTACTTCCTGATGTTATTTCTAAATCGTATTTTGCTTTTGTAAAAGTAAATGCAGAAGATGATGCTGCAGAAATATAGATACCTATTGAACCGCTTGAAGGAGGATTAGTTCCTGCACTTCCACTAAAATTTAATCCTGTTCCGTCAGATGCTAAAGAGCTTGAAAGAGTTGCATAAGTAGTCGGCTGATCGTTTGCAAAATTTGATCTGATTTGCATTTTACCTGAATAACCTGTTAGGTTTATAGGATTACTTCCTGAATCTGTATATTGTACTTCGAAGTTTATAGTAGTACCTTGCTCAATAGTAAATGAATAATTTCCGGCTGCCATAAGTTTTATTTATAAATAGCAACTTACCTTAGTCCCTAAAATCCTGGTATACCTGTAGAATTGGAGATACGATTTCGTGTCTGTGGTTCTGTTTTAAAGCAAATATTCTAAATCCTTTTACTTGCTCCTCAACTCTTGTTAAAAAAGAGAATCCAGTTTCTTTTTTAAATTTAAGATCTATTTGAGCTAAATCTCCACATATTACCATTTTAGATCCTTTACCTAATCTCCCTAGTACTGTTTCCATTTGGTCTTGGGTAACGTTTTGTGCCTCATCTACTATTACAAAAGAGTTAACAAATGTTCTACCTCTCATAAATGCAAAAGGAACTATTTCAATATTCCCATATTCTATTTCTTTATCTACCTTATCCTTACCATATAACATGTATAAGTTATGATAGATTGGTGCTAACCAAGGGTCCATTTTTTCCTTTAAATCGCCTGGTAAGAATCCTAATTCTTCCTTAGCCACTGTAGGTCTAGTTATAATAATCTTCTCTACCTCTCTGCTAAAAAGCATATCTAGGGCTGCTTGTACTGCGACTAATGTCTTTCCTGAACCTGCCATTCCTTTTAGAACGACTACTGGATTTTCTACAATAAGTGCTTTTGCTAATTTTTGTTCTTCATTAAGTTGGAGTTGGAACTTAATTGGGTTTTTCGGTTTTCTCTTTGGAGTAAAAACCTCATCGGTGTGATGGTTTGAAGCCATAAATATAAACTGTATTTGTTTACAATAAATATACGAAAAAAGCCTAGTAAAAACTAGGCTCTTTATTATTTATTTTAATTTTTATTGTGAACAGATGTTCTGTATACTAGTAATAATTGCTTCTGGAGTAAACGAAGGAGATACTAATCCTCCTGTATTTAGTGCTAGTGTTTCTAGTGGTGCTACTGATGCGGTACTTTGTTTCATAAGTAATACTTTAATTCCTTTTTCATTACAGTCTGTAACCAGTGTGTTTATAAAGGCTATATCTGTTGCATTAGTTGTATCATCATCACCTGATGGGGTAGCATCTGTTATTAGTATTATTAATTTTGATACATTATTTCTAAAAGCTCCTACTAAATCGTAGTTTACTATTCTATCTACTCCCATATCAGAAGGTTCTGGGCCTCCTGCTCCGCTTCCTAATGAGAAACCTGTAGCATTTATAACATTAAGCTGTGTTGTAAAAGTACTTTCATTGTTTTGAGAAAATACTTCCATTGCTGTTATGTACTGCTTTCTATCTTCAGAGTCTCCTGCTACGTCGTATAGGTTTGTGTATTTTTGAGAAGCAGGAAGAGCAACATACGCTGATCCTGTTTCATACCGAGCTTGAGGAGAAACAAGTGGCCTGTATTCATCAAATAAAACTAACCCTAGTCTATAATTATTTGCAGATTCTGTTACAATTGTTGAAACAATAGAGGCTATTACTGCTTTAATAGCGTCAATTTCATCCCCCATACTTCCTGTATAGTCTACTAAGAACACTACATCCATCCCATCTATACAGGTAATTACTGTGTCAAGCTGTTTCAGATTCCCTTTATTTTGGTGACTAATCCAGTCATTTAACTCTACTAAATACCTATAGTAATGCTCTATTTGTTGATTTTCATTAAGATTTCTAATTGAATCTAAACTCTTAAACTGTTGCCAGGTCAATTCTCCTACGATCATATTACTTATTTTATATAAATATACGAAACTTTTTTATAAAAAAAAAGAGAGCCGAAGCTCTCTTAATTCTCTATTCTAAGTCAGATTACACTGTTGTTAAATCTGAAACGAAGATTTTACCATAGAATTCTGGTCTGATCATTTTCTTAGCGTAACGAGTCATGATACCTTTTCTTGGAGTGAAGGTTTCTGGATCGTAGATAAGAGGAGTCATGATTAATGGTACGTATGGAGCATAAACTGCACCAGTTTCTAAGAACTGAGATCCTCTGTAACCCATTAAGATTACGTTTTCAGTCATGTAAGGGTTTTTGTAAACTCTGAAACGAGAATTCAAGTTACCTACTTTCTGAACACCCATTGCAAAGTCCATTTTGTCACCGTTTGTATCAGCAGCATATCCTGGAATTGATTCTAAGATTGTAGCTACAGAAGGAGAACATACTAAGAAGTTAGCTCCACCTCTTAAAGTTTTTTGGTGAATTTTGTTAGATACTTTTTGGATTTTAGTTCCTAAAGTTCCGAACCATTGACCTTGAGTGTTGTAGAAATCTGTTGATGCAGCAGTTCCTGCAGACCAAGCTGTTCCTGTCCAAGTTTTGTTGTTTCTAGCTGACCATCTTTCAGTTGTAGCTGCATCTTGGATCAACATATCTAATAATTCTAAATCGATCTCCATAGAGATATATTCAGATAATAAAGATGTTAATTCTGCTTCAGCATCAATTGAATGGTAAGCGTTTAAGTCTTGTGCGAACTCTGGAGTCCATTGTGCTTTTAATTTTCTTGTTTTAGCAACAATTGCCTCAGAAGCTAATTGAACGTTGATTTCTGGTATTTTTAAAGTACCTGTAGTATCTTCGAAGTCACCTCTTGAGTTATCAGCTGGTTGTTTTTGGTAGTTGATAGTAGCTGTTACTGTAGCAGCTGCTCCAATATTACTAGATACGAAAGCAACATAATCTCCTGCTGCTGATGCAGAGTAGAAAGTTAATTCTGGGTTAGTAGTAACATCTAAAGATGCTGAGAATAATCTGAATGCTCTAATACCTTTAAAGTCAGCTCCTGCTAAACTTCCTGTTCCAACTGGAACAATTCTGTAAGATGATGGAGCAACACCGTCTTGGTATGCAATAGAAGCTGAATTAGCGGCTGTGTGAGTTATCGCACTTGGAGTAACTGATGCAGAGTTGATTGAGTAACCAAATTTACCTGCTCCATATAAACCTCCTGATACCTCTTCGTCAACTGTCATTTTATCTCCTGCAGTAGATACGTTACCGTACATGTTTTCTCCTGCTGCAAATCCTCCAGTGTTAGTTCCGTATTTGAAATCTAAATAGAAAATAAGACCTGAAGGTAAGTTCATTGGTTGAACAGAAACGAAATCTTTAGAAGCGATTTGAGCGAATACTTTACGTACTAATGGTAAAGCTACTCCAGCCCATTGCTCACCTTGTCCAGCTGAGAAAGAAGCTCCTCCTGAATTTGTTGAAGATTGTTCTGATACTAATTGTTTTGCTTGATTCTCAAGAATCATAGCCATGCTATTTTTTTCGATTTCATTAGAAATACCTTCTAATAAACCGGTAGCGCTCCATTTACCAGCTAAACGAGCAGCATCTGCTTGTAAAGACTTGTAATTGTTAGAGCTCTCTAATAATTGATTTAATTCCATTTGTTTAATTAAATTTGTTTTTTGTTATTATTTTATAATTCCTGCTAATTTTTGCCATCTAGCTACTTGTTCAGATACTTCAGAAATAATTTCTTTTTTACCTGCAGTTGCTGCAGTACCTGCTGCTGAAGATGCAAATGATTTGTGTTCTTTAATTGTAGCTGGTTTAGCAACTACGTTTTTAGAAACTGTTTCGAAAACTAATTTTACTTCTTTTACTGTTTCTGCTTTGTCAAATGCTGCAACAACATTTACTTTTTGAGATTCAGTTAAGTTGTTTGCTTTGAATACTTTATTTACATAAAGTAATTTAGCGTTTAGAAGGTTAACTTCTTGTAGTTGAGTTCTTAATTCTGCTACTGTTTCTAAAGCTTCTTCTAATTCTTCAGTTGATTCTTCCATTCCTGGACCTTTTCTTGGTACTCTGTTGAAGCCCATATCTATTTTTCCTTGTAAACCTAGCTTGTCAGCTAATTTTGCAAAACCAAACATTCCTGGAAGTGCTAATACAGCGGTTAATTTATTTGGATCATCTTGGAAAAATTTAGCGATTTCCATACCTGCATCTACAAGTGCGTTTTCATTTAAAGTTCCTTCCAATTTAGGTCCCATTCCGCCTGGTTTGTTCATACCTGTATTTACTTTTCCAATTAACCCTAATTTGTCTGCTAATTTAGCAAAACCTACCATTCCTGGAAGTGCTAATACAGCGGTTAACTTATTTGGATCATCTTGGAAAAATCTAACAATTTCCATACCTGCGTCTACAATTGGATTCTCATTCAACTCTTGAGTTGATTCTTCCATTCCTGGACCTCTTCTTGGTACTCTATTGAATCCCATGTCTACTTTTCCAATTAACCCTAATTTGTCTGCTAATTTAGCAAAACCTACCATTCCTGGTAGAGCTAATACTGCAGTTAATTTGTTAGGATCGTCTTGGAAAAATTTAACAATTTCCATACCTGCGTCTACAATTGCGTTTTCGCTTACTGGTGCTTCGTCTTGGTCCATTTCTTGTAATTCTGCTAATAATTCGTTGATATTGATTTCTTCTTCTTCAGAATCCATTGCTACCATATCTTCTTCTCCTTCTGGAGCTTCTTCACCTGGTATCTCTTCTTCAGAACCTTCTTGACCAATTTCTTGAGCTACGATATCTCTAACTAAGTCTTTGAATTCTTCAACAGACATGTTTTCAAGATCTAACTCTTCTTCTTCGGCTTCTTCGCCTTCTTCTTCAGCTTCTTCACCTTCTACTTCTTCTCCTTCTTCTGTCTCTACCTCTTCTTCTTCAGCTTCGTAGATGTTTTCGTTTTTTACGTTCTCATCTTCTTCCTCACCTTCTTCCATTTCTTGTAGCTTTTGAGCAAGCATTTCTTTCAAGTGTGGAGTCAATGATTCTTCTAGAGCTTCTTTAGCGTTGGTAATTGCAGCTTCACGAATAGTTTTAGCTTCGGCAATTGCTTGCTTAAATAAATCTTTGTTTGACATAATTTGTGTTTGTTTGTCGTACGTCTATTGTAGTGTGTGAGACGTAATAATATTTTACTTTATAGTAGATATCACATAAGGATCGTGATATATTCTTAAATAAATATACATATATTTTCAAAACATAAAAAACCCACCTTTATGGGGTGGGTATGTTCTTATTTTAAAAGTCTTCTTATATAAGTTAAAATGTCTCGTCTTGCCTGAGGGATATCATTTGATACTGTCATAGGTCCGTTTTTCCACTCTTCCCAAGCTGATGTTAATAGCCATACTGCCTCTTCAAAGCCAGGTCCCATTACTTCTACATACCCTTCACTTTCTTGAATTGCAGATTTTTTTTCATCCAATCCAAACGGCTCTCCTAGTACAGAATGAATTACATTTCTAAAAGTTTTTTGCATTTCTGTCTGCATTACTTGCATTACTTGTTGCTGTAATTCTGGACGGTCTTTTAGTATTTGCATTTTACCGTTTTGTCCGCTATGGTACATTGCACTTAGTTGCATAAACACCTTTGGAGAATCTCCTTGTTCGTTATCATCTATTATCTGTAGAGATATTGATGGTATATCGTCAAGCTGTTCTTTATCGTCTAGGGTAGCAAATTCTACTTCTTCTTTTAGAAACTTAGCTTGCCATTTATGTATATCAAAATTACTTTCCATTATGCTCTTAATATATTGTTAATAATAGAATCTAACTTATCGTATTTTCCTACTGACTGTTTTCCTTCGTTTAATGAAATAGGATTCATGAAAGCTCCTTGTGTAGAAGGATTAGAAACGAAATCCCAGCATACTAATTCGAAGTCTGGTTGAACCATTAAAGTTCCTTCGTTTGTTTGTGATACTGATCCTGTTCCTCTTGAAGAGATTCCAATTGTATGACCTCCTCTTAATATTTCTTTTACGATATTTCCTGAAGGTGTGTTTAGTAATTCTACTTTACCCATTAAATCATCTCCATTCCACCATAAGTCTTTCACAACGTGTGAAGCATTCTTTAGAGATACAATTGCTGATTCTGGATGATCTAATTCTCCGTAAGCATTTCCTACTTTAACAAAATTTTCTATGTAGTTTTGAACTTCTTTTTCAAGAATTCTTCTTTCATAAACTCTTCCGTTTTGGTTCTTTGCTCCTGCTCTTTGCATAATACCTGTTACTTCAAAAACACCTGGTTTGGTTTTTGATTCGGTAAGCATTCCTTTAAAAGGAGTTACATTTATTAATAGTGGATTGTTCATTACAATAAGTCTTTTAATGATTTTGATTCAAATAAATCTTCACCATCAATTAAAGGATCCGAAAAGTTTTCATCACCATAATCAATATCATCTTCTCCTCTTGTAGCATTAAAGATGTGCTCTAGTTCTGCTATATCCTCTACTGGTCCAAATTCATCTTCTACAGCTTGTACAAAGTGTTCGAATCTATTATGTTCTTTAGCTATTTGGTAGATGTCTCCCATTGCTGATTCGTCTACATTATCTCCTGCATACATTTCGTAAATGTCCTCTTCATTCTCCATTAATGCTTTTTTAATTAGGTTTTTAATACCTTCTTTTAAAACACTTTCAGATAAGTTTTGTTTTTTGTTTTGTTTATCAGCGTATTCTTTAGCATCTTCTTTTGTAGCAAATCCTTTTACTCTCTTTTCACCTTCCCAAACAGCCCATGGTTCTCCTTTGGTTTTACAAGGTTTCACAGTGTATTTGTCATCTGGATTTTTAGAATGATCTTCTTTCAAGTCTTTTATTTTCTTCATTCCATTGAAAGTGTCTACAGTATTTTTTGCTGTAGCATCTACCATTTTATCATGAAGATCTACTTTTGGATTAACTCCTGCTAATTGATTTGTATAGAAAATAGAATCTTTTGCTAAGTTTTTAGATACTTTTGCTAATGCTTTTGCATATTCTTCCGCTGTTGGAGTTCCATATACTTCCATTACTTCCAATTCAACTCTTAAACCTCTTAAGATTTGTTCGTATGGATACTTATCCATCTCATTGGTTGGTTTGTATCTGTAGTCTGTTAAACTATTTTTAGTAAGTCTAGCTTCTTCGATCTTAACGTCTGAGATCATTCCTTTGTTTTTAAGGATTTGAACAGCATCATCGTATCCGTTGAAACGAGTTACGATATTTGGGTGTTGCATTCTAGCTTCTACTAAAAACTGATCTTTAGAGAATTTTCCCTCTTGAATTGCGTTATATTTTTCTTGTAAAGTTCTCATATTATTTCTTTTTGTGATCTGAGGAGGTTTTTGATGTTTTCTTTGAAGAATTTTTTGGTTTGTTTACTACTTCCATTCCTAATTTTTCTGATATTTTAGTGGCATCATGGTTATACAGTCCTTCTTCTGTTGTAAAAGCATATGGTGCCTCGTAAGCACTTGCTCCTTCCTCGTGTAAGTAGGTAACCATCTTTGTATGTGAAGGCCTTTTAGGTCTTTTAACTGTTTTATACCCTAGTTTTTCAAGATACTTAGTAGCTTTATTCTTCCCTGTTCCTTTTGAAAAAGCATAAGAAGTAGCGTATTGCTCTCCTGCTCCAGGTGTGAAAGAAGCTCCTGTACCTGTTGTTGACATTTCAGATAAGACCTCTTTAATTATCTCTACTACTTGTGATCTTTTCATAGAGCTCTTAATTCATTTACTAGTTCGTAGTATTGCATTAATGAAACTAAGTGATTGTCGTCTACTTTTTGTGTATTTCTTACAGGAACAATTGCTTTTTGAATTTCTTCTAATTTAATTCTTACAACGCTATCAGTTATTTTTGCTTTTAATGTAGAAATGTTTTTACTTAATTTTACCATTTCTTCATTTACTATGTTTCTTAACCTTATAGAGGAGTTAGCAGATACTATAAATTCTTTTAGTATGTTTTTTTGTTCTGGAAGTAAATCTTTATACTGATCGTTAAATTTTTCTAATAAGATCTTATACGTTAAAAGACGTAAATCTTTATCAAATTTAGAATATTCTTCGATCAAAGCATCTTTTACTTGTCCTTCTGAGTGTTTTGTTTGTGTTAAATGCTCTAGAATTGTGGTTTTGTTATTAACAAATACATTTGGGTCTAATAAGTCCGGTGTATTTTGAGCTTCTAGTAAACAGTAAAGAGCAGCTAATGGTTTGTAGGTGTCTACTTTCATAGAGAAAAATTCCTCTAAATCATAATGCTGTTTTAATTCTTTAATCAACTCATACTTTTGTTTCTTTAAAGAATCTAGATCTAATTTTCTAGATATCTCAACAATTGTTGATACTATAGTCTCAGCTTTCTTTGAACCTATTCCTTTATTTTTTAAAATAAAATCATATAATTTGAATTCTTTTACTAAAGTAGTATTTCCTGTATAGAATTTTTTAATTACTTTAATAGCTGGAGACTCTTTTCTAGATAGAGTATCTGCTGCCACTTGCTTTATTAGCAATTCAAATATAAGGCCCGTATTTTTATATTTCGAATGTTTTATTTTCACAATAATAGTGTCTTTGTTATAAATATCTATTAATTATCTAAATCTTTAATATTATCTTCATTTAATAAATCTGAAGATTCTTCGTGCTTCTTTTCGAAGATTAATTTTTTTTCTGATTTAAAAATATCTTTGTTTCTTAAAAAGACTGCTTGTGTACTTCTAGTGTTCTCTCTTACATTCTCATTATCACTTGGATAACCGCCTTTCATTCCATGCACTCCTAATCTATCTCTTCCTCCTAGCGGATCTTCTTGTGTACCTAGTATTGAAACCTTCTCTCTTGGCCTTCCTTCTGGTTTAGGTTCTGTCTCGTCATACCCGGCTGGTAGTTCTCCTCTCTCTCTTCCGTATATAGAAGCTAAATCGTGAGGTGTTCCGTATGATTCTCCAGATACGATTGGATCATTTCCTTCGTTTTCAATTTGAGATAATCTAAATGCTCTCTTACCATCTTCTCTTACAAGTTCTCTCATTTCGTTATAAGTATCCTCTGACATGTTGAAGATATTGTCGTAGATGTAGTCTGAAGAGAATAGTTTGGTTGCTTGCATTTGAGTTGCTAGATCTATCTTCTCTTTCATTAACGCTACTTTCTCTTGTTCGTAAACAATAGATGGAGTAGTTAATTTAATTTCGAAATTAGTTAAAGACTCTCCTGTAAATCCTTGAGCATATAAATGCACTAATCCAATTTTGGTTAATTCACTTTCTACAATTCTTTGAAGTCTTTCTACTGTTCTAGCAAAACGAATATCTTCTGCTGCAAGAGTTGCTTTACCTGTAAGGTCTTTTTCGTATCCAAAATATGCTTTTGGCACTTTCAATGCAGCAAACATTTTATCTCTTAAGTATTCGATATCATTTGTACCATCATACTCAAGTCCTTTTGTAGTATCGATTTTTGTAGAAGTATCTCCTCCACGAACTGGAAGGTAAAAATCTTCCATCATATTCATCATATTGAATCTCAGGTTATATTCACCTGTTTGAGGATCAACATATGGAGTCTTTTTAATACTGTTAATAGTTTTTTGCATGAACTGCTCTACCTCGTTTGGTGGAATTGTTCCTACATTGATGTAGAATGTTCTCTTTTCAGGAGCTCTCATGATTCTATGAATCAACATCGCATCCTCCATTAGAGTTAACTGTTTGTATATCTTACGAGCTGGTTCGATATAAGATCTACCGTATGGTAGGTAGTTTGTATCTGATATTAACCTAAAGTGAGCTACTTCATAATTATCAAGAGTGATAACTGATTTGTTAGCTTTAGGTATGTAGTTTGGATCTGCTGAAGAAGCTAATCCGTCTGGGTCGATAGTAAAGACTACTTTGGTTGGTTCTTTAGGATCTTGTCCTTCATACCTTACCATGTTATAGACTGTGTAAGGAATTACATTGTATACTCCAAATTTTTCTGAGATTTCTAATTTTAAGAAGAAGTCTCCGTATTTACACATATTTCTAATCCAAGACCAAAGATTAAATTCAATATTTAATACATCGTAGTATAGGTTGTATAATACTCTCTGAATATTTTCATCTGAAGATTTAATAGATAAAACCTCGCCTATATCGTTCTTAAGGGTAGCTTCGTCTGCTAGTATATCTAGAGTAGAAGCGATAAGTGGATCTGTATCCATTGCTTCATAATCTGAGTATAGTTGTATTCTTAACGTTTGGTAGTTAAGATTTGGGTTGAATATGTTCTTATTGTTGTAGATGTAAAGACGAGAGAATCTATCCAGTAGGGAGTTTGTTTGGTACTTACCTGTAGTCTGAATTTGATTAACGTCAGCAATCTTTAACTCATCTCCTCCTACATTTCTAACTAATATATCAGTTGCGAAT
>Ga0222714_10006324_pt1 | contig 11084 bp, 11 predicted proteins | sample C33_3DmetaG_FD_165048 | JGI IMG/M metagenome (GOLD analysis project Ga0222714, IMG submission 165048) | Estuarine water microbial communities from San Francisco Bay, California, United States - C33_3D | ecosystem: Environmental > Aquatic > Marine > Unclassified | place: USA: California... | reverse complement strand
GTTTTACAATTGTAGATAGTGGTTCATCTACAACTCAAGCGATTTCAAGCGGTGATACACTAACTTTTACAGGTGATTCGAATATTACAGCGGCTGTAACAGCTACTGATACTGTCACTTTTACTCTAAATAGTTCAATATCAGGACTATCTAGTATAGATTCTGCCTCAATTACAATTAATAGTGTAAGTGTGGCAACACAACCTTTTGCTATTGCTCAGGCAATTGCTTTAGGATAATATTATAAATAGTATAAATATAAGAAGGAATAAAAATGGCAAACGATTTTAAAAGATTTACAGTACCAAGTGTAAACACATCAGCAGGCGCTTCAGCAAGTGCTGTCTATACTGTTCCATCAAGTGGATCAGCTATGGAATCAATCGTTATCGGAATTACTTTAGCAAATAAAACTTCATCTGGTGTAACAGCAAGTGTCTTTTTAGACAACTATGATGGATCAAATGATGTTTACATTGTGAAGGATGCTAGCATACCTGCTGGTTCATCTTTAGAAGTAATGTCAGGTAACAAAATAGTTTTACAAGGTGACGGCACGACCAATGATGCTATTAGAGTATCAGCAAGTACAGGTACGGCTGTTGACGCTACGGTTTCTGTATTAGAAGACGTATAATAAAAGAGAGAAAGTAAATGGCATATTTAGGAGAAGTTCCAAATCCCGTTAATCGAGGATTGACCAGAAAAGATACTTTTACAGGCGATGGTTCTACAACCACGTTTGATCTAACTACGGCAATTCCTAATGTTACGGAAAATGATATTGAAGTTTTTGTTGATAACGTAAGACAAGAACCTGGTTCTTCGGATGCTTATACTTTAGGTTTTGATGGTTCTTCTAACTTTAAAAGAATTACATTTACAGGTGCTCCTGAAAATGGTGCTGAAATTTATGTTTTAAGTGGCTCAGCACAAACTTCTTTATTAACAGTTGCTGATGATTCAATTACAACGGCTAAAATACAAAATGGTGCCATTACAGCAGATAAGATTGCTGATGGTACAGTTATTGCTGCTGATATAGCTGATGGTGCTATTACAACGGCAAAATTAGGAGCTGATGCAGTTGACGGTACAAAAATAGCTGATGACGCTATTGATTCAGAACACATCACGGATGGTTCAGTAGATAACGTTCATTTAGCAGGTTCAATTGCTAATGCTAAATTAGCAAATCCAAGTTTTACATTAAACGGCGTTACAGTCAATTTAGGTGATACAACATCAATTGCTGCTGGTACTGATTGGCAAGCCGTTAAGACAACAGGTTTTACAGCAGTTGCTAGTGAGGGGTATTTTGTAAATACAACTTCAGGAGCAATTACAATGACTTTACCTGCTTCAGCATCCATAGGTGATGAAGTTTCAGTTATTGATTATGCAGGTACTTTTGATACAAATAATTTAACAGTTGGTAGAAACGGACATAACATTCAAGGTTCTGCTGCTGATTTAACAGTTTCAACCGAACGTGCTGGTTTTACATTAGTATATGTAGATGCAACACAAGGATGGTTATTAAAAGATAAGTAGGATAGAATATGGCATATATAGCAAGAACACCAGCATACGGAGCATTTGAAAAACAAACGCTGACAGCAGACGGTAGTACAACTACTTTTGCTTTAAACTTTACGGTTGGTTCATCTTCATCTGTTTTAGTATCAGTTGGTGGTGTTATACAAGAACCTGAAGTTGGTTATTCACTTTCAGGTGGCGGAGTAAATATTGTATTTTCAGAAGCACCTGGCTCTAGTGAAACAGTATTTGTAATCTTTTTAGGTCTTGCTAGAGATGTAGATAATATTGCTAACACAGGAACAATTACAAATAAAACTGAATTAGCAGAAACAAGAGCAGATAATGATTTACTATTAATTTATGATACATCTGCTGGCGAACTTAAAAAAATTCAAGCTTCAAATGTAGCAACACCATTTGATATTACAGGCAGAACAGAATTAGCCGAAGCGGCCGCTGATGATGATGAATTAGTAATCTATGATACATCAGCTGGAACTATTAAAAAAATTCAAAAATCAAATGTTGCTGTATCTTCATTAACATACACAAACGGCACATTTACAGGTGACGGTTCAACAACTACTATTACAATTGATAGTGGTCGAAGTGTTGCTGATGTTATGGTTTCAGTAAACGGATTTATATTTGTACCAACAGACGATTATACAATTTCTGGTACAACATTAACATTTGCAACAGCTCCTGTTTCAGGTGCTGAAATAAGTGTAAGATATTTACCATTAACAGGAAGTGCGACATATACAAATGATACGGCTACTGGTGATGGTTCAACAACAGGATTTACAATTGATAGTGGAAGATCAGTAGAAGATGTAATGGTATCAGTTAACGGAGTGTTATTAGTTCCTTCAGATGACTATTCAATATCAGGAACAACTTTGACCTTTGTTACTGCTCCAGTCTCCTCTGCCGAGATTTCTATTCGTTATTTAAGACAAAATTAATAGGGAGTAACAATGGGTGCAATCACTCGAGGAATAGCAAACAATGTTTTAGGGACAGGTGAAATTGACGCTACAGACGGCGTTAGTGGAACTTTACCTGCATCTAACATAAACAATACTAGTTTTGGTAGTGTTACTTCTCTACCTGCTTTGTCAGGAACAATTACAACCGTTGCTGGCGATCCACCAGCGCCTAGTGAAGGCCAAGTGTGGTACAATTCAGTAGCAGGTGCTTTAAAGTATTATGGTTATTCGAGAGCTTGGTCAACAGGTGGAAATTTAACTACAGCAAGAAATACACTCGCTGGAGGGGGAACTCAAACAGCTGGTTTAACATTTGGTGGAAATAATCCAGGATTATCTCCATCGTCCAGAAACGAAACCGAAGAATATGATGGTAGTTCTTGGAGTAATGGTGGAAATTTAGGAACTGAAAGATTTGGTTTAGCAGGTGCTGGCACTCAAACAGCAGGACTAGGTTTTGGAGGATATAATCCAAGTGGAAATTCAAATTCTACGGAAGAATACAATGGAACAGCTTGGACTGGTGGAGGTAATATGGGAACAGCAAGAAGATACTTAGGTGGATTTGGTATACAAACATCAGGTGTAGTTATGGGTGGTTTTATTACTACAGACGTAGGAAATTCAGAAGAATATGATGGATCGGCTTGGACAACTGGTGGAACTTTAAATCAAGTTAGAAGAGGTATAGCAGGCTCAGGAACTTTAACATCAGGACTTGCTTTTGGTGGACAAATTCCACCTAGCGAACTTGCAAACACGGAAGAATATAATGGAACAAGTTGGACAGCATCAAATAATTTAAATACAGCTAAAACTCGTTTAGCTGGTGGTGGAATACAAACTTCAACAATTGCTTTTGGAAATCCAGCTGTTTCAGAACAATATGATGGAACAAGTTGGACAAATGACGCAAGTTTAGCAACTGCAAGAGCTAATTTAGCAGGCGCAGGAGATACAACAGCGGCATTAGCTATCGCTGGTTCTCCTGTTTTAAATTCATCGGAAGAATATAGTGTAACACAAGCAAATTTAAGTATATCGGAGAGTTAATAAAATGGGAGCAAGAACAAGAGGTATAGCAAATAACATATTGTCAGATGGACTAGACGCTACTGATGGTTTATCAGGCGCTTTATCGTCAGATAATATTGCTAATGCTTCAGTAACAAACGTAACATCTACACCAGCAATTGGTGGAGGATTTGAAAAAGTGGCAAGTGACCCGCCATCTTCAACTGAAGGAGATATTTGGTACAACACCACTACAAATACAGTTAAGGGATATGTTTTTTCTACAACTTCTGCTTCGTGGGCTAGTGGGGGTACTATGCCATACTCTGGATATACTAACGCTGGTGCTGGTACATTAACTGCTGGACTTAGCTGGGGTGGTTCTTTTCCTGTAACCAGTGCCACAGCAGAATATAATGGTTCTACTTGGTCGACTGGTGGTTCATACCCTGTAGCTATAGCAAACCACGGAGGTACAGGTTCACAAACAGCAGCTTTATCTGTTACTGGAATGAATCCAGGTGCTCAACCAGCACGAAGTGATGCTTTTGAGTATGATGGAACTAGTTGGGGAAGTCCAACATCAGTAGGAAGACAAGGTTTTGGTATGAAAGTTTTAGGAACTCAAACATCAGCCGTTGCTACAGGAGGGGGTGCTTTTCCAGCTCCCACTTATAATAATTCTGACACAGAACTATATGATGGAACTACTTGGACAGCTGGAAATTCTTTTTCAACTATAAGATCATTTCACTCAACAGGTGGAGTAAATCAAACTTCAGGTCTTATTGTTGGAGGAAGATCCTCACCTGGAACTGAAACAGCAATTGATCTCGTTGAAGAATATGATGGAACTTCTTGGACTTCAGGAACTGCTTATCCAACAGTCGTTAAAGAGTGTAATGGTTTTGGAGCAGCAAACGATTTTATACAAGTTGGAGGTAGTGTACCTACTGCTACAGCAGCGTGTGCTACATATGATGGATCCGCTTGGACTGCTACGGCATCTATGCCTGCTATAAGAACTTTAAATGCAACAAGTATGGGAACTTATAACACAAGTACAGGTATGACTTTTGGAGGTTCTCCTCCGACTCTAAACACAACAGAAGAATATACGGGAGCTGTAGCAGCGGCACAAGTTAAAACATTAGGATAAAAATATGGGAACAAGAACAAGAAATTTTGCTAATAACATTTTAAGTGGTGGTACGATTGATGGTACTGATTTCTTATCAGGTGCTGTAGCGGCTCCTAATATTGCTAATTCAAGTGCTGTAAACGTAGATAGTATTCCATCTATTTCAAATGTTATTTCACCAGTAGCTGGCGATCCACCAAGTCCATCATTAGGAGATATTTGGTACAATAGTGTGGCTAAAAAATTAAGGTATCAAGGATTCGGTGTTGCTTCTTGGGCAACTGGTGGTAATTTGAATACAGCTAGAGGTTGGGTAGGTTCTGCTGGAAATAAAACAGCAGCTGTAATTTTTGGTGGTTCAATAAATCCTTACCCTACTTTCACTGGAGCAACAGAAGAATACGATGGATCATCTTGGACATCTGGAACAAATGCTCCTTCTCCATTATCTGGTGTTGGTTCTACTGGAGTAGGTTTACAAACAGCGGCATTAAGTTTTGGTGCAAACGGTGCGGCAGTATATACAAATAATTCTGCACATTACGATGGATCAAGTTGGACAGCTGGCGGAAATATGAATAATACTAGTAGAGATAGAAATGGAGCAGGAATTTCAACAGCTGCTTTAGGTGCAAATGCTTATTTACCTGGATCACAAGCTACAACTGCTTCAGAAGAATATGATGGTTCTTCTTGGACAACAATAACTGCAACTGGAAGTGCTAGATATGAGGGAATGGGATTTGGAGTTCAAACATCAGCAATAGTTTGTGGTGGAAGAAATCCACCAACATCAAATTTAACAGCAGCAGAAGAATGGAATGGTTCTTCTTGGACTGCTATCACAAGTTTACCTCAAGGCACTCATAAAGGTCAAGGTGCAGGTACCACAACAGATGGTTGTGTTTTTGGAGGAGTAGGTTCTCCTTTTTATCCAACATACAATTATTTAAATAATAAAGTTGATTATGATGGAAGTACTTGGGCTATATCTCCTGCTACTATGGCTACTTCAAGGTCTTACTTTGGAGGAGATGCTACAACTAGTTCAGATATTTATGCTGCTGGTGGATCACCCACACCATATACTTCTGCTACAGAAGAATTTGAACCAGCAGCACCATTAACTAAAAACTTTGCAAATGATTAATGAATTAATGGTTATAAATAGTAGAAAGAATTTAAAAGGAGAATAAAACAATGGCACATTTATATTGCGTGGCAGAAAGCACAGGTAAAGGTTTCATCACACACGAAGATAGTCGTAACTTCTATCGTTCAGGCCATCCAGGAAACGTATGGGTTATTGAAAATAACACACACGGCCAGGCTTGGGTAACAAGAAAATCAGCGACACTTAAAACATTAGTAGAAGCACAAGCAATTGTTGACGGAGTTATACAAACAGCAATTGATACTTGGGAAGCTGATAATGTAGAGGGTGAAACAGCAGAACAAAAAGTTGTAAGACTTGGTGAAAAACCTGTAAAATACGCTTTACCAAACGCTGGTTAATAAAATTAAAAAGGATAAAAAATGGCACTAACACGAATTGTAACAAACGCTATTACAGATGATGCTATTACTACGGCTAAAATTGCTCCTAATACTGTTATCGCAACAGATATACTAGATGGTACAATTACAGTTGCCAAACTTACATCTACTTTAGATTTATCTTCAAACACAGTTACTTTACCTAGCACGTCTGTAACAAATGATATGTTATCAGGCTCAATTGCCAATGCTAAATTAGCCAATCCTAGTTTTACATTAAATGGTGTTACAGTAAATTTGGGTGACACTACATCTATCGCTGCTGGTACAGACTGGCAAGCTGAAAAAACAGCAAGTTTCACGGCAGTTGCTAGTGAAGGATATTTTGTAAACACCACTTCAGGTGCCATCACAGTTACTTTACCAGCGTCACCAACAATAGGTGATGAAGTTACGATTATAGACGCTTCAGGTACAGCCGACACAAACAATATTACAGTAGGCCGAAATAGTGAAAACATACAAGGTTCAGCGGCTGATTTAACAATATCAACTGAAAGAGCGGCATTTACTTTAGTTTATTTTAATGCGACTCAAGGTTGGTTATTAAAAGACAAGTAAACAATGGCAACATATAACGAAATTAAAGGCGATAATATTGAAGTAAGAGCAACTGATCCTGCTAATCCAGGCGAAGGAGAAATTTGGTACAATTCTACCACAGGTGTTATTAAAGTATATAAAAATATAGGTGGGGCTTGGGCAAGCGGAAATCCAGTTAATACAGCAAGACATAGAATAGGTTCGGCAGGAATTCAAACAGCAGCTCTAATGTTTGGTGGAACAACAGGTTTTCAAACAGAGTCTTATGACGGAACTAATTGGACTAGTTTATCAAATATGAGTAGAACAACTGGAAATCAAATGGGTGCTGGTTGTGGAGAACAAACTGCTGCCTTAGGTTTTGGTGGATATGGTCCTCCTTCTATGAATACTGCTTCAGAGTCTTGGGATGGTACATCTTGGACTTCAACGCCTCCTATTAATACTGCTAGAGCAAGTGGTGGGGGAGCAGGAACACAAACTGCAGCAGCATATTTTGGTGGTTATCGAATTTTACCTCCAGGCAATACATATGGTAGTTTTTCTAATACTGAAGAATATAATGGTTCTGCTTGGACAACAGTTAATTCTTTAGGTACAGGTAGAACAGGTAATGGTGGTGCTGGTATACAAACAGCTGCTTTAGCTGTTGGGGGAGGTGATACTATACCTAGTTCAGGTATAGCAAATACGGAAGAATATGATGGTACTAATTGGACTGCAGGTGGTAATTTAGGAACAGCCAGATATGGTTTAGCAGCAGCTGGTTCTCAAACAGCCACACTTGCTTTTGCTGGATATCCAGTTCCTACAAATGGAACTTTAACAGAATCATATGATGGTAGTTCTTGGACAAGTAAATCTAATATGACAACTCAAAGATATGAACCAGGCGGATTTGGCACACAAACAGCTGCACTAGCAGCATCAGGTAGTCCAGGAGCTGGACCTGCTAGTAATGTTACTGAAGAATGGACTGATCCATCTTTTGGAAAACAATCGGTAACAACAAGTTAAAAAACTATGAGCGAATATAAAGAAATAAAAGGACAAGCAATTCAAAACGTAACGGCTGATCCGTCAGATAATACTGAAGGACAAGTTTGGTATAACTCTACTAGTGGTGCATTTAAATCTGCATTAGCTGGTGCTGCTTGGTCTAGTGGATCGCCTTTAATTACTGCTAGAACACTTTTAGCTGGAGCAGGAACACAAACAGCTGGATTAGCAATAGGTGGATATATAACAACAGGACTTGCTAATACAGAAGAATATAATGGATCTGGATGGGCAAATGGTGGAAATTTAGGAACAGCAAGATATGGATTATCAGGTGCAGGTACTCAAACAGCAGGTTTGGGTTTTGGTGGTTATCAATTAGGGAATAAAAATGAAACAGAAGAATACGATGGAAGTGCTTGGACAGCAGGAGGAAATTTAGGGACAGCACGAAGATATTTAGGAGGTTGTGGAATTCAAACTGCTGGTTTAGCATTTGGTGGTTATACAACAACGAACACAAATGTAACGGAAGAATATAATGGCTCTGCTTGGACAGCAGGAGGTAATTTATCTGTATCCAGAAATGGTGTAACTGGTGCAGGCATACAAACAGCAGGACTTGCAATTAGTGGTAATCAATCTCCAGGCACAAATTTAGTATCCACCACAGAAGAATATGACGGAACATCTTGGACAGCAGGAGGAAATGTAAACACAGCTGTTCGTTCAGCTGCTAGTTCTGGTACACAAACAGATGCTTTAAAATTTGGTGGTGGTCCATCTGCAACAGGTGCAACTGAAAATTATAATGGAACATCTTGGACAACTTCACCTGCAAGTTTAGCAACAGCAAGATCACAATTAGCAGGATCAGGAAATTCAACAACAGCACTTGCTTTTGGAGGATCAACACCTACTACAACAGGTGTAACAGAAGAATACAACAAATCAACAAACGTCATCACACCAGGTGCGTGGGCAAGTGGGGGTAATTTAAATACTGCAAGATTTACAAATACAGGTTCTGGTACTTTAACAGCAGGATTAACATTTGGAGGAACTACATCTGGTGGAACACCAGGAAATATTCCAGGAGCAACAGAAGAATATAATGGAACATCTTGGACAAACGGAGGTACTATGAACACTGGAAGATTTAATGTAGGCGGTTGTGGAACTCAAACTGCTAGTATAGGAGCAACAGGTGGTACAAATGGTGGTAGTCCAGATTCACCTTCAAGTGCTTCAGAAACTTATAATGGTACAAGTTGGACAAGCACAACACCAGTTAATACATCCAGAAGAGGCGCTACTGGTGCTGGAGTTCAAACAGCAGCCATTATTGTAGGTGGTCAAATAGATGGGGCTTCTCCTAATAAATCAGCAGCAACAGAATCTTGGAATGGAACTAGTTGGACAAGTGTAAATAGTTTAAATACTGCTAGAAGAAATATAGGGGGTGCAGGATTACAAACGGCAGCAATTGTTTTTGGAGGAACTACAGCTACTGCTATAACAGCAGCAACAGAATCTTGGAATGGAACTAGTTGGACTAATTTACCTAGTGGAAATTTAAATACGGCAAGAGCTTATTTAGCAGGTTGTGGAACTCAAACTTCAGCATTAGTTTTTGGTGGTTATACTCCAAGTGTTTCTGGTATAACTGAAAGTTGGGACGGTACATCTTGGGTAACAGCAGCTACTATGGCAACAGGAAGATATGATTATGGTGCAGCTGGAACTTCATCAAGTGCTTTTGTTACTGGAGGGACAACAGGATCAATTACAGCAGCAACCGAAGAATTTACAGGCGAAACAAGCGCCGTAAACTTAAAAACATTGACAACAAGTTAGAGTATAAATAGTAATAAAACTTAATTAAGGAGAAATAACAATGGCATTATTCATATATGGTACTGCTACTAACACTGGAAAAGGATTCTTTACTGCTGAAGACAGACGAGCATTCTTTTTAAGAGGCTACCCAGCAAATGTATGGGTAATCGGAAACAACGAAAAAGGTGCACTTTGGTTAGCTGAAAAGAACGGCGTAGAAAAAACTAAAAGTGAAGCTCAAGCACTAGTTACAGCTGAAATTGACGCTGCTAAATCGGCTTGGGATGCTAACAACGTTGAAGGTGAAACAGCAGAACAAAAAATATTAAGATTAGGTGCAAAACCTACTGACATTACACTTCCGTAAATTCAATCTATTCAAAGGAATTAAATGGCTGACTATAACGAAATCAAAGGTCAAAAAGTACAATACTTGTCAAGTGACCCAACCTTAACTTCGGCTAACGAAGGACAAGTTTGGTATAACACGACTACAGGTACACTTAAAGGTTTAAGTCAGATTAAAGCGTGGAGCTCGGGTGGGAATATGGGTACTGCTAGAAGATTTTTAGGAGGTGCAGGAACTCAAACAGCAGCTTTAGGTTTTGGTGGATATGTTACAGGACAATCGACAGCTACAGAAGAATATTCAGGATTTAATTGGACAGCTAGTGGAAATTTAGGAACAGCAAGATATGGTCTAGCAGGAGCTGGAATTCAAACGGCAGCATTAGCTTTTGGTGGAGCAACATTTCCAGGAGCATCTTTACAATCAGCAACAGAAGAATATAACGGATCTGCTTGGACAGCAGGTGGAAGTTTAGGCACAGCAAGAACAAATATAGGTGGAGTAGGTATACAAACTGCAGGATTAATTTTTGGAGGTCAATCTCCTTCCATTAGTTCTGCTACAGAAGAATATGATGGTTCGGCTTGGACAGCTGGAGGAAGTTTAGGTACAGCAAGAAGAACTTTAGGTGGATCAGGTATTCAAACAGCTGCATTAGGTTTTGCAGGTTATTCAACAGCAAATACAAATATAACTGAAGAATATAATGGAACTTCTTGGACAGCTGGTGGTAATATGAATGTTACGAGATTAGGACCAAAAGGTTCAGGTACACAAACTAGTACAGTTGCTTTTGGAGGAGCTACAACAGCTCCAACAGGAAGTGCTACCGAAGAATATGATGGCAGTGTTTGGACAAATAGTACATCAATGACAACTGCTAGATTAGGTTTAGGAAATTCATCAACATCAAGAGCAGCTGGTTTAGCTTTTGGTGGAACAACAGGATCAAACACAGCCGCAACCGAAGAATACAATTCAAGTATAGATACATTTACAGCAGCCGCTTGGTCTTCAGGAGGAAATTTACCTTCTGCAAAAAGAAGTATGGGATCAAGTAAAGGTGGTGATATAAATTCATCTTTATTTTTTGGAGGAGATACGTACC
>Ga0222714_10006322_pt1 | contig 11087 bp, 7 predicted proteins | sample C33_3DmetaG_FD_165048 | JGI IMG/M metagenome (GOLD analysis project Ga0222714, IMG submission 165048) | Estuarine water microbial communities from San Francisco Bay, California, United States - C33_3D | ecosystem: Environmental > Aquatic > Marine > Unclassified | place: USA: California... | reverse complement strand
CGACCATGTGCAGTTCATCCTCGACACCTTCAACGATCGTCGGCAGGCGTATGTCTTCGCGGTGAACCCGCTCGGGGTGCAGGGCGATGGGATCCGGACCGAGGTGGGTGGGGGCGGCCCCGGCCGTGGCGGGGGCGGGGGCGGCGGTGGCGGTGGTGGTGGGTTCTCCCGCGCGACCCTCGGGAATGCTGATCTCAACCAGGATCTCATCTGGCAGTCCAAGGGGGAGATCACCGAGTGGGGCTATCAGGTGGAGCTCCGCATCCCGTATAAGAGTCTCCGCTTCCGCGCGACCGAGCCGCGCAGCTGGGGGCTCAACGTCGTGCGCGTCACGCAGCGCAACAACTACCAGGACACCTGGACCGTCACCAAGCGAGGGCTCTCCTCGTTCCTGATCCAGTCGGGTCGACTCGTCGGGCTCCGCGATCTCAATCGCGGTCTGGTGCTCGATGTCACCCCGGTGGTGACGAGCTCCCTCTCGGGCACCCCGGACGCCGTCTCCACGCAGTGGCGCTACGGCGAGCTCTCGCAGGCGGGGGCCGATGTGCGGTGGGGGGTGACGCCGAGCCTGACGATGAACGCGACGATCAATCCGGACTTCTCGCAGGTGGAGGCGGATGTCGGCCAGATCCCGGGTGACGTGCGCTTCGCGGTGAACTTCCCGGAGCTCCGCCCCTTCTTCGTCGAAGGGAACGAGCAGGTGGATACCCCGAACCAACTCGTCTACACGCGGCGGATCGTCCAGCCGGTCGCCGCCTCGAAGCTCACGGGGAAGGTGGGGCGCTTCGACCTCGGCGTCCTCTCGGCGGTCGACAATGCGACCTACAGCGCGAACGGGAGCGATCAGCCCCTCTTCAACATCCTGCGTCTGCGCCGGGATGTGGGGACGCAGAGCAACATCGGCTTCACCGTCACCGATCGGCGGGAGCGCGGCGACTTCAATCAGGTGCTGAATGCCGACGGCCGTTTCATCATCAGGGATCTCTATCAGGCGAGCTATCAGGTCGCCCACGCGCAGACGCGTACCGACGCCGAGGCGCAGGATGGCACGCTCTGGGAGGTGAGCCTCGATCGCACCGGTCGGAGCTGGGGCTTCCGCAACTCGCTCGAAGGGGTGAGCGCGGACTTCACCTCGCAGTCGGGGTTCATCCCGCGCACCGATTATGCGCAGACCTCGATGAGCCAGCGTTACACCTGGTTCGGCGCCCGTGGGTCGCGGGTGGAGCAGATGACTTACTTCGGTTCGTGGACCGGCACCTGGGCCTATCGGGATCTCTTCGAGCGCGATCGTCCGCTGGAACACCGCACCGCCCTCTTCGCGAGCGCGCAGCTGCGCGGGGGGTGGAACGTGAACCTGACGGTGGCGCGTGAGGGGTTCGGCTTCCTTCCCTCGCAGTACGAGCGCTACTACGTCGAACGGCGGTCGGGGGGCGTGATCACCGATACGGCGAAGTACACGCCGACGGGGCGCGTCCCGGGACGGCAGCTCCAGTTCCGCGTCAGCACGCCGCAGTTCCGGCGTTTCGGGCTCTCCGCCGGGACGACGCTCGGGCGGGATGCGGAGTTCCTCGAAGGGTCGCAGGCGCGCCGCTTCGATTACAACGCCTCACTCGATCTCCGTCCCACCCCACAGCTGCGTGCGAGTCTCATCCTCCTCCATCAGGGGTTCCGCCGCGCCCGCGATGGCTCCACGATCCTGCAGACCGATATCCCGCGGCTCCGGGTGGAGTATCAGCTCTCGCGGGCGATCTTCTTCCGCTTTGTGGGGCAGTACGAGGCGCGGGAGCGCGATGCCTATCGGGATCCGGCCACGGAGGACGCGATCCTCTTTCGAGATGATGGTGGCGTGTTCACGCGGTCCGAGGCGTCGCGGACGAATCGCCTCCGCGCGGATTGGCTCTTCTCCTACTTCCCGAGCCCCGGGCGCGTGCTCTACCTCGGGTACGGCGCGAGCCTCGAGGAGCCGGAGGCCTTCCGCTTCCAACAGGTGCAGCGGACGCGCGACGGCTTCTTCGTGAAGTTCAGCTGGCTCTACCGCGTCCCCTGAGCGCGACCTAGCGGGGCGCGGGCACGGGGGCACTCGCCCCACCGCGCGACTCACGGAGCGCGGCGTCGATGTCCGGCCCGTGATCGATGTACTCCGTCAGATTCTTCGCCCGCTCGCGGTCCACGACCGCGGCCAATCGTGCCGCATGGCGGTTCTTGGCGAGGGTGTCGAGCTGCATCCCGGCGGTGCGCATGGCGAGGATCAGCCCGAGGAGATGATCGGGCGTGGTCATCAGGATCGAATCGGCCTGGGCGCGGGCCATCGCGGCGTCACCGCTGACCATCCCGAGGAGGCCGAGGTCGTAGCGGCGATGGGCGTCGAGCGGGGCGAGAGCGAGCATGCTCTGGATCGCCATCGGGGAGAAGAACTGCACCGAGTCGGCCTTCCCCTCGGCCACATAGGTCATGACGCGCTGGAAGAGGCGGTCGGCGCGCTCCTCGGGGCCCATCTGGGAGATGTCGGGGGCGCGGCCCGGGGTGCCGCCCTGTGCACCGCCCGCGAAGGGGGCGTTGGGGGCGGGCGCGGCGGGGGGCGCCTTCCGGAAGTTCTGGCCCGCGACGAAGGCGACGAGGGAGAGGACGGCGATCCCGGCGATCGTCCAGGGGAGGAGACTCCCGGCGGTGCGCGGGGCCGTGGTGGCGCGGGGGGCTGGGGTGCTGCTCCCATCGGCGGCGGTCCCACAGCGGTGGCAGAAGCGGGCGGCGGCGTCGAGCGAGGCGCCGCAGGAGGCGCAGAAGCGGGCAGAGGACATCTGAAAAAGATAGCGGTCGGCGCGGGCTCCGCCGTGGCGCCTGTGATGGGGAGGGGTCGATATTCCCCGTGATGACCCTCCCCGTCCCGACCGATCTCTCCGGCGCCTCGCCGCAGGACATCCTGCGGCTCTGCGAGACGCAGCAGGTGCGGTTCCTCCGCCTCCAGTTCACCGACATCCTCGGCATCAACAAGAACGTCGAGGTGCCGGCGTCGCAGTTCAGGAAGGCGCTCTCCGGCGACATCATGTTCGACGGGTCGAGCATCGAGGGGTTCGTGCGGGTGGAGGAGTCGGACATGCTCCTGCGTCCCGACTGCGCGACCTTCCGGATCTTCCCTTGGGGAGAGCCGGGGCAGCGGGTGGCGCGTGTGATCTGTGATGTGACGACGCCGGAGGGAGAGCCTTTTGCCGGGGATCCGCGGCAGGTGCTCAAGCGCCAGGTCGCGCGGGCCAGGGCGATGGGCTATGTGATGAATGCGGGGATGGAGGCGGAGTTCTTCCTCTTTCGCCCCGCGCCAGATGGGGGCGCCGCGACGCTGACGCACGATGTCGGCGGCTACTTCGACCTCGCCCCGGTGGATCAGGGGGAGGAGTGCCGGCGCGAGATCGTCGCGACCTTGGAACAGATGGGGTTCGAGGTGGAGGCGGCGCACCATGAAGTGGCGCATGGCCAGCACGAGATCGACTTCCGCTACGCCGATGCGCTGACGACGGCGGACCATATCACGACCTTCCGCTTTGTGGTGAAGCATGTGGCGCAGCGCTTCAATCTCGTGGCCTCGTTCATGCCGAAGCCGGTCTTCGGGCAGAACGGGAGCGGGATGCACACGCATCAGTCGCTCTTCACGAATGGGGAGAACGCCTTCTTCGATCCCAAGGGGGCGTATCAGCTCTCGACGATCGCGCACCATTACCTGGGTGGGTTGCTTCGCCACGCGCGCGGGATGTCGGCGATCACGAACCCGCTGGTGAATTCGTACAAGCGGTTGGTGCCGGGGTTCGAGGCCCCGGTGAACGTGGCCTGGTCGATGCGGAATCGGTCGCCGTTGATCCGCGTCCCGGCGCGTCGCGGGACAGGGACGCGCGTCGAGCTTCGCTCCCCCGATCCGGCGGCGAATCCCTACCTCGCTCTCGCGGTGATGCTCGCGGCGGGGTTGAGTGGGATCGAGACCGAGGCGACGAGCCGCGAGCCGGTGGACGAGAACATCTGGGAGATGAGCCATCGCGAGCGGCGGCGGCTCAGGATCGATGACCTCCCGCACGACCTCAACGAGGCGTGCGACGAGCTCGAGAAGGACGAGGTGATCACGGCGGCGCTGGGCCCGCATGTGACGGAGCAGTTCCTTCACGCCAAGCGGACCGAGTGGCGCGAGTACATCTCGCAGGTCTCGGCGTGGGAGCTCGAGCAGTATCTCGCCAAGTATTGAGATGATGCACCGCGTCTGGTTGGTGATCGGGTGCGCATTGATGAGCAGCGCCTGCGGTGGCGCGCGTGCGGCGGGATCCACGAGCACGCCACCCGATGCGGTAGAACTCGTCGACGAGCGGATCGTCAGTGAGGATGAGTGGGCGGGGGTGAGCTTCGCCGACGAGTTGAATGTCGTGTTGCTCGCGATGACCAAGCATCCCGCTGGCGTGTACTATCGTGATGTGGAGCTCGGCACCGGGGCGGTCGCGACGGCGGGGCGTGAGGTCGTGGTGACGTACATCGCCTATCTCACCGATGGGCGCGAGGTCGATCGCTCGACCCCACGTGGGGCGCCGATGTCGTTCGAGGTCGGGAAGGGGACGGTGATCCGTGGCTGGGATCTCGGGGTACGAGGGATGAAGGTCGGCGGGACGCGGCAGTTGGTGGTGCCGGCGCGGCTCGCGTATGGACGGCGCGCGGTGGGGAAGGTGCCGGCGAATGCGCCGATGGTCTTCTTGGTGCGGTTGGACGCGGTACGATGACCGAACTCCTGGAGCGAATGATGCGGCGACTTCTTCTGATGGTCTTTGGTGTGACTGTCCTGGTCTTCACCCCCTCGGTCAGCACGGCGCAGACGGCGCGCCCCGCCCCCACCGATACCATCTACGAGATCATCCTCACGGACGGCTCGACCCTCTTCGGCCGCGTCGTGGAACAGGACGCCGAGCGGCTGGTGGTGGTGACCGCCTCGGGGACACGGGTGGAGGTGAAGCGCACGCAGATCGAGCGGATGCGGATGACCGCCGGGCGTGCGGCGGGGGAGGCGTACTGGAGCAGTGACCCCAACCTCACACGGCTCCTCTTCACCTCGACGGCGCGGCCACTCCCCAAGGGGGAAGGCTACATCTCGAGCTTCATGCTCTTCTTCCCCTTCGTCGCGTATGGCGTGACCGACCGGCTCACCCTCGCCGGTGGGACGCCGATCATCCCTGAGGCGATCGGGAAAGTCCTCTACTTCGCGCCCAAGTACACGGTGCTCCAGCGCCCCAAGGCGGATTACGCGATCGGGATGCTCGGCTTCGTCGTCCCCGAGAGTCTCGAGGGGGGGAGCGCGGGGATCGTCTATGGCGTGGGCACGTGGGGGACGCCCGATCGCGCGATCACCGCCGGTGCCGGCTGGGGCTACTTCACGAACTGGTCGGACGCGTCATTGAGTAACAACCCGGTGATCGTGCTCGGCGGGGAACAGCGGATCAGCCGTAGCGTGAAGCTCGTCACGGAGAACTGGCTCCCGTTGAGTGCGTCGAGCGTCTTCGCGACCGGCGGGGTGCGCTTCATCGGGGAGCGGATCACCGCCGATCTCGGGATCGGTGGATTTGGCGAGACGGGGTGCTGTATCCCCCTCGTGAACTTCGTCTACAACTTCGGCGGGAAGGCGAAGTAGGATCGGCGCGCGTCGAGGACGTGCGCTCGACCATCGAAGCGCTTACGGGACGCGGCGGCGCGTCCCGGTGAAGGTGGCGCCCCCCCCCATCCCGACGAACTCCACCACACCGGTGAGCTCGGTCGCGGAGCGGATCGCGCCGCGGAAGACCAGGGTGACCGGCGAGTCACCGCCCTCCAGCGCGAAGGAGATCGAATCGCCGGCGATCGTCCCCTTGAGTGCGCGAACACCCATCCGCCCGGACTCGTACGTCCCACTCACCTTGGTGCCCTCCTGCTTGAGCACCACCGTGGGGGTCCCGGTGCCGTTCTCGGTCACGACGGCGAAGTCCCAGGTGCCGGAGAGATCACGGGGTGCGCTCGGCGTGGTCCCCTGTGCTCCCGCGGCGCAGGGAACGAGGAGGGCGATGGCGAGGACGGTGCGCAGGGGACGGAGCGACATATGGCGAGGACGCGAAGGGTGAGCGAACGACATCTCCCGTAACTTAAGGGGATGTCGACCATGGGTCCTCCTGCGCCGCCGTCCGATGACGCGCTGCACCGACGACGGCTCCGCGCCATCGTCGGGGGCTCGATCGGGAATCTCGTCGAGTGGTACGACTGGTATGCCTACTCGGCCTTCGCCCTCTACTTCGCCGGCGCGTTCTTCCCGCGGAGCGACGTCACCGCCCAGCTGCTGCAGACGGCGGCGGTCTTCGCGGTGGGGTTCTTCATGCGGCCGGTGGGGAGCTGGCTCATCGGGCGCTACGCCGACCGCCATGGTCGCCGTGCGGCGCTCACCCTCTCGGTCACGCTGATGTGCGCAGGATCCCTCATGATCGCGGTGACGCCGGGATATGCGACGATCGGGGTGATGGCGCCGGTCCTCCTCGTGGTGGCGCGCCTACTGCAGGGGATCAGCGTGGGGGGAGAGTACGGCGCGAGCGCGACCTATCTCAGTGAGCGAGCCGGTCGCAAGCGGCGTGGGTTCTACTCGAGCTTCCAGTATGTGACCCTGATCATGGGGCAGCTCCTCGCCCTCTCGGTGCTGCTGGTGTTGCAGCGGGTGATGAGCGAGGCGGCGCTGATGGCGTGGGGGTGGCGGATCCCCTTCGTCTTGGGTGCGTTCGCCGCGGTGAGTGCGATCTGGATGCGACGGAGCCTGGACGAGACGACGAGCTTCACCGTGGCCAAGGCGGCGGGGGTGGTGGCGGAGGCGCCATCAGGTCTGCGGGGACTCCTCGCGCATGGGCGCGCGGTGGCGACGGTCTTCGGGCTCACCGCGGGCGGCGCACTCGCCTTCTATGTGTTCACGACCTATGCGCAGAAGTTCCTGGTGAACACCACGGGGTTCAGCAAGGCGACCGCCTCGCAGATCAACGCGGCCACCTTGGTGGTCTTCATGTGCGTGCAGCCGGTGATCGGGGCCTGGTCTGACCGGATCGGCCGGCGCCCGATCCTGATGACCTTCGGGGCGCTCGGAGCGCTCGGGACGGTACCCTTGCTCACCGCGCTCGAGACGGCGCGGAACCCACTGGTCGCCTTCGCCCTCTTGACCGGGGCGTTGCTCGTGGTCTCCTGCTACACCGCGATCAACGCCGTGGTGAAGGCCGAGCTCTTCCCCACCGAGGTCCGGGCGCTGGGGGTGGCCCTCCCCTACTCCATCGCGGTCTCCCTGTTCGGTGGGACGGCGGAGTATGTCGCCCTCTGGCTCAAGGGGGTGGGGCATGAGCGCTGGTTCTATTGGTATGCGGCCGTGGTGATGGGGGCCTCGTTCGCGGTCTACGCCCTGATGCCGGAAACCCGGGATACGTCACGGATCGTGGAGGAGTAGGGAGACTCCACCGGTTTGGGGGCCGCATCGTCCCCCCGTGACCTCTGCCCCTCCTCGTAGGTCTACCGTACGACTCATCAGCGGTCTTTCCTCTTCGCCCGTGCCTCAGATGACCAAGCGTCTGCTCGCCCTATTCACTCTCGTCTCCCTGGTCGCGACCTCCTCATGCATCGACGAGGTACTCGCGCCAGCCGATGCATCAGTTGCGAACCTCGAGATCGTGAGTGGGAACAACCAGTCGGGCCGTCTCACCGGTCCACTCGCGGACCCCGTGGTGGTGAAGGTCACCACGAAGGCGGGACAGCCGATCACGGGCGCGACGGTCGAGTTTAGGCCCGATACCGGCAGTGGGACGGTCAGTTCGTCCTCTTCAGTGAGTGATGCCGAAGGGCTCGCCCGAGTGAATTGGACGCTCGGGAGCTCGTTCGGGACCAAGACCCTCGTGGCGACGGCGGGTGACAACCGAAGGGTGACCATCACCGCGACGCCCGTCCCGGACCGGCTCGAGCTCACCAGTGGGAACAACCAGATCGGTCGTCCCTCGGCGGAGTTGAGCGGCCCGGTGGTCGTGAAGGTGCTCGATCTGGCGGGGCGTCCGGCCGCTGGTGTCGCCGTGACCTTCGCGCCCGAGACGGGGAGCGGGTCGGTGGTCCCGAGCCTCGTCGCGACCGAGTCCGATGGCATCGCGCGTGCGGTCTGGACCCTCGGGGCGGCGCCCGGACCCAAGGTGCTGCGGGTCACCGCGGCCACGGCGACCTCGCCGGTGACGGTGAATGCGACCGCGGCCCTGAATCGGATCATGCTGGTGAGTGGCAGCGGCCAGTCGGCACGGATCAACACGACGTTGGCCGACTCGATCGTGGTGAAAGTGGTGGACCCGAATGGCGCGGCACTGCCGAATGTGTCGGTGACGTTCGCGACGACCTCGGGGAACGTCTCCCCGACGCCACGGTCGACCGATGCGCAGGGCCTCGCGAAGGTGCGGTGGACGCTCGGTACGACGGCCGGCGCCGTCACGCTCTCGGCGTCGGCGACGGGCGCGGATCCGCTCGATGTCTCGGCGCGGGCCCTCAAGGCCGATAGCGTCTTCCTGAGTGCGGGAGGATCGCAGACGGGGCGCGTCGGCTCGGCGCTGCCACAGGAGGTCGTGGTCGAGGTGCGAGACAAGCTCAGTCAGGTCGTGATGCCGGGGATCGCGGTGACCTTCACGCCGACCGCCGGGAGCGGATCGGTCAACAACGGTACCGTCGTCACTGACGCCGCGGGTCTCGCTCGGACGACCTGGACCCTCGGGACCACGAAGGGCACCAAGACCCTGAATGTCGCTACCGTCGATGCGGGGGAGTTGAGCCTCACGGCGACGGCGCTGCAGGATACAAGCCGTTCAATCACATCGACTGGCAGTGGTCAGACCGCCGCCGTCACCGAAGCCTTGCTCAACTCCCTCAGTGTCAGGGTCGTCGATCGATTTGGTAATGCTGTGGTGGGTGATACCATCGTCTGGGATGATCGGGTCACCAATGGGGCCACCGTGGCTCCGCTTCGCTCCATCACCGATGCGAATGGCGATGCGAGCACCTCAGTGCGACTCGGGGTTGCCGTGGATTCGACACTCATTCGGGCTCGCATCTCCAACCGACAGGACACGGTGACGTTCCTGGCGACCGGAACGGTCGCCTATACCGAGGCCCGCGTCGGCAACTTCTTCTCCTGCGCGGTCACCGGGGAGGGACGGAATTATTGCTGGGGCTTCAACGGCAATGGGCAGCTGTCCAAGCAGCCTAGCCTGACCACCCCGACCGCTCGGCCGTCGACGCCGATCACCGCGACCGATAGTCTGAATGGGCCCTTCGTCAACTTCAGAGATCTCTCTCTCGGACGCACCCATGGGTGCGCGATCTCGATCAACCGGCAGCTGCTCTGCTGGGGCAGCGGGAACGGGAACTTCGGAACGGGTGCGCTCGCATCCGTTCCATCGGTGAATGCGGTATCGACGACGGTCGCCGTCACGACCGGTGAGGCCCACACCTGCGTCCTCGACATCGATGGCCGGATTCGCTGTGGCGGCGAGAATCAGCAGGGGCAGTTGGGTGATGGGACGACCACGTCCCAGATCGGGAATGTCTTCACGACGGTGACCACGGCGAGGTTCTCGTCCGTCTCGGCCGGCCGGTCGTTCACCTGCGCCTTCCGGCGCTATGACGGAACGAATGCGACTCGCGTCCCTCAATGCTGGGGCGATAATAGCTTGGGGCAGTTGGGCATCGGGACCACGGTCAATGGTCTCAGCCCCGCCACGGTCTCCGACCCGTTGGCGCAGGCCGCCTTCGATTCCACGAGTTTGGTGACCGGTCTCGCCCATGCTTGTGTCCTCAACACCACAGGCAATGCCTTCTGCTGGGGATCCAACGGGTCGGGCCAGCTCGGGAGCTCCGCGGTCGCCGCCGGCCCTGGCCGGTTTGCGACGACGATGGTCGCGGTCGACATGCCGGTCGGGAAGACCTTCGTCCGGCTCGCGGCAGGCGACAATCACACCTGCGGTCTCACCTCCACGGGCGAGGCGTTCTGCTGGGGGCTCAACTCGCGCGGTCAGCTCGGAGATAATTCGCAGACCAATCGGTCGGTGCCGACCGCGGTGGCCAGTGGTGGCATCCTCTTCAAGTCACTTTCGCTCGGCGAGCTGCACAGCTGTGGCGTGGAAGGGGTCCCGGGGACCTCTGGGACGACGGCCGTCACCGGACGCGTGTTCTGCTGGGGTGATAATGAGTACGGGCAGCTCGGTGACGAGATCACCGCTGGGAAGACCACGCCGATCCTCACACCGAAGCGTGTCGTGAACCAGCCCTGAGTTCGGGTCAGTCGACCGTGAGGGTTCTGACGGCCTCGAGGGTCACTCCCCTCGGGGCCGTCGTGCGATCAGCCCCACCACCGGCCGGTGATCTGACGCCACGGGCTCGGTGATCACCTCGGCGCGCAGCGGGATCCACCGCGTCGCGGCGCGCAAGAAGATGTAATCGATCTCCTGGTCGGGCTTGGTCGACGAGAAGGTGAAGTGATCCTCCATCGGCTTGGGGAGCTCCTGCGCCCGGGCACGGAAGAGCGCGAGGGTGCGCGACGCCGGATCATCGTTGAAATCGCCGAGGAGGATCACGGGGTGCCGGATGGTATCGACCGCTGCCGCCACGACCTGGGCCTGCGCATACCGAAAGGCATCGTCCTCGACCCAGTCGAAGTGCACGACGATCGCCACGACGGTGTCGGCGAATGGCGGGATCGCGATCTCCGCCGCGAGCGCGACGCGCGGCTCGTTCCCGTTAGGGAGACGGATCACCGTCTCACGATGGATCGGGAACCGTGAGAGGATCCCGAGGCCATACTGGCCCCCCTGATACGGCATGAAGGCCCCGAAGGCGGCGTGCATCCCGAGCGAGGCGCCGAGGGAATCGGCTTGCGGGACACCCCCGCTGCGCCGCACACGGTCATCCACCTCTTGGAGGCCGATCAGGTCCGCTTCCAGGCGTCGTAAGACCTCGGTGGTGCGGGTGAGGTTCACCTGGTCGTCCATCCCGCGGCCATGGCGGATGTTGTAGGAGACGATCCGCAGAGGCGGGAGGGCGGCCACTGC
>Ga0222714_10006320_pt1 | contig 11088 bp, 12 predicted proteins | sample C33_3DmetaG_FD_165048 | JGI IMG/M metagenome (GOLD analysis project Ga0222714, IMG submission 165048) | Estuarine water microbial communities from San Francisco Bay, California, United States - C33_3D | ecosystem: Environmental > Aquatic > Marine > Unclassified | place: USA: California... | reverse complement strand
TTCACCGTTAGCTGGCGTTATGTACCTGTCGTAGGACAGTGTTTGCCCGTCAGCTATGTCGGCCGCAGTCCATTGTGTGAACTTCGTGCAACGACAAACCTTGTCATCGGTTTTCCATTCCAGGATTAGTAGACGATTGTCCCAACTGGTTGAAGTAAACTCTGTAGCTAGCGTTGAATTAAAAACGACAACGTCATTCGCATCCACCACAACCAAATCGTGCGCGTGCGTCGGAGTCGGCCATCCGGGTATAGGTGGAACAACGACGCTGCCAAAACCGTACAACCAAGCGACTCGCAGCGGATAAGCTACTTCGTCTTGCAAGTCGTCAAACGATAAGAAAAAGTCGCCAATCAAATACAGTATGTCGCCCGAAGGTGCGACAAAGGGATAAAGTGAACCACCGCCAGGCGGTTGGTTCACACCAATAGGTTGACGACCGCGTGGGTTAGACATGGGTTTTATTCACAGGTTAAGCAACGACGATCACCAAGCCTGGCACCTAGCACAGTTGTGTCGAAAGTTGCGGTTTCTGCTGCCAGTTGGTTGACAAACAATTCCAAGGCTGAGCGTTGCGTGTCAAATCGCACTAAGTCCCTGGTAATCGCTTCCAATTCGTCGCAACCGCAGCACGGTGCGCAACAAGAGTCGCTAAGTTTCAAACCGTTGGTTATGCCGGTAAACGTCAAGCAATCGTCACCGACAAAGTTAAAGTTACCGTCCGTTTCCGGCTTGATGCCGTTGATGGTCTTGATGCAAGGAATTTCAGCTGCGTCGCCTTCGCAAATACATTCCTGAATCGTGCCTTCACCCTGTAAAGCGCTGATGACAATCTTGGTCTCGGTTAAAGTTTGAACGGTTGACAATTGGATATTGGTACCGGCTACCAACTCAATATCGCCGTACATCCTGTCGCTAATGCTGCCGTTTGCTGAAGAGACACGCATGGACGTGATGCTGCGAATCATCGGTCTGACTGCTTGCGGCTCAATGTGAGAGCCGGCCAAGTCAAAAGTAAACAAACCGCTAGGCTGCAACTGGATGGTATCTACTCGCCCAATGACAACTTTTCCAACAATGTCGTCGTAAGGATCGATACCACCAAGAACAAAAACTTTGTTACGAATGGTAGACGTGGTTGGAATCAAACCCGTGGCCACGTCAATGATCGACGTGCCGGTGTCGTATGCGATGATCAGTTGAATGCCAGACGCGAATAAACCTAGCTGACGAATAAAGAATTGGCCGGACTCCATGTTCATTGCGGTCGAAACCGGAATGTCTAGTCCAACCAAAAAATCATCCGGAATCGTGAACGAACCGGTCGTGTCAGTCTTGGTTGCGTCGTCTGTCAGCGGGTAGCTACGCTGCGCATTGTGATTGAGGAACTCTAAGTTCCATTGTGAAAGTGGCATGTTTGACTCCCGTTATCACGCAGATGTCAGGAGACCCACTTGCTGCATGACACCAAGTTCACCAGCGTAAGTGTCACCAACTGCCGCAGGGGTTCGCTGAACTTTGATGTAAACGATGTCGCCAGGAGATACGGCGATAGTCGAACTGGCGGCTTCCACTGCCTGGTTGGCCCCTACGGTAGCCACTGTGACGATGGTCATGGCTGAATAGCTTTGAGTCACGGTTACCGGCGTCACTAAACCGTTAGGCGGTCGTGCGGTCTTGTAATAAGTCACAGTAAGCTGTGGCAACGTACCGGCAGCCCGTCCGATAATTCTTGCCACGTAGCTAAACAGCGAAGATACGGGTGCTGTAAAAGGTACCTCAAACTTGACAACAAAATTGGTTGTCACGTCGTCAGGCATACCCAAGTATAGCACCGGGTAATTTTCTTCCGTCACACCATCCAAACGCACCAGCTGACTAGACAGTTGCTGAGTGCTTTGGCTGACGACACCAACACCAACAGGTCCGTGATAGATCGTATTACCTAATCCGTCTGTAGTGGTGTGTGGAGAAGTTAGCAGCACATTAGACGTCGTGGCATAAAGTCCTTCTGCCACAGGTCCAAGGTTGAAAGTGTTGGTAGTCGCGTTGAAAGTTTTGAATGCCAGATAACCTGTGAGGTTTTGCTGGCCAATCAAAAACGACAAATCCAAATCAATTTCCAACGGACCTGTCGTGGCCGGAGTTGTCGTGCCTTCGCACGTAATGACTAACCGATCGTCCTTTGACCTCAAGCTTGTTACAGTTGAAGTGTCAGTAGCGAAGCCTACCTTTGTGAAGTAAAGCTTCAAAGCGTACTCACGGCCAAGCGGATCACACGGTCCGTAGCTGTCGCTTACAGAGCTATCCGTATCCAAATCAGTCGGCCAAGGAACTTCGTCGTAGCAATCGCTCATCCACCAGATGCCGTTGCGATCAACAACGACTAGGTCAGACATGAGTTGCTGACCGTACCAGCGGTGCTCGTTGGCGGTGTCCCAGACGCTTGGTCTTTGCATCTCGACGCAGGCCGATTGCAACGGCACAGGAGGATAGATGCCGTTTAGCGACACGTCTTGCGGCAGATTGTAGCCAAATTTTGCGCCTGCCGGGGCGTTGCCGTTGAATATGGCATTTGAAGCAGGCAACCAACCCGGCAAGTTAGGATCGGGGTTGGTAATTACGTGAGTACCACCAACAGCCGGCGGCGTCACGTCACCGGCAGGCAGCATCGTCAGATTGAAAACATAGTGACGATGGTTTTCCAGGAAATCAATGAAACGCGTGTTTACATAAACACCGCCATTATTGTTGGTTTTGCATACAGGTATTGTGACAGGTGGTAATTGACGAGTCAGCAAACCAGCGCTAACGCCGGACAGGTACCAGGTGGCCGCAGGTACGCTACCGTCAGGGTTAATCTCGTTACCAATCGCTTCTGCAATATCGATCTGGGCATAGCCGAACAACAGAATGTCAGCCAACGTGGCGTTGTGCTTGACTGCAACAATGCCCCAAACCTGTGCCTGATCAGGAATTACCAGATAACCGGTCGCAGTGTCAGAAACTGCGGCAGCAAATGCCGGTTCAAATCGGCTGGTCGTTGCGTTGAAATAAACCGGTTGGCCTATTTTCAACGTCGAGACTATGGTTTGAGACCGAGCGTAAACCGTGGAACCAAGTTCTGCTGCTTGGATGATATTCCACAGGTACTGGATGTTTTGATCCAGTTGCTGCATCGGTCGATTGGGTGTGCCCGGCGAAACCGGTTCACCTTCCTTGATGAACTTGATAAAGCGTTCCAGGCTCATCCGTGATTATCTCCTGTTATTCGAGTGTCAAAGCCCACTCGATGCCGACTTGACTGGTTGCCAGCTTTTGTTGCTGGTCCGGTACGTCGAAGTAAAAGCTGCTGAACAGTAAGTCTTGAGTCGCGTCAGTGGCATCAACAAAAGCTACAAGCGAGGCTCCGAAGACTACTGAATTCGCAGCATAGGAGAACGGCTTGCCATGCACGCCAACCACGCCGCTAGTGCGAGCGAAGAAAATCAATTCGTTGTTAACCAGACCTGAGCCGGTTGACAGTGTCTGACTGGCAATTAGCGGAACACGCAAATAATCGGTATTCGAGCTACCGGCAAGATCGTCGTAATACTGAACTGTTCTAGTGCGGTCAAAAATTGGCGGGCTAACCGGATCGCCAGGGCTGGCAACGTTTTGAAATTCCAGATACATGCCGCCAATACGGTAGCGAGCATCACCTAGAGTCAAAAGTTTTGATGTAATCTCGGCCCACTGATACAGGACTAAATTTTTCTTTAGCTCGGTAGTCGGCGTCCAGACGTCATCCTTGACGCTATATGCGCGAACTTTGCCAAAAATCTTGTTAAGTCCTATGGAATCCATGATTTATGGTCCCTTATACGCAGCGGCCGCCGATTGTGCTGATACGTACCTGCTCTGAGATATAAGCACCTGGATTCATGGTCTCGGCTATGACCATGCAGGGAAAACCGGTAAATGCTTCCTCATAACCAGGAGCCAATTCAGTTCCTGGATTTTCCATGATAACAGGGTTGTCGGTATAGCCCAATTCAACAATTAGCATCATTAACGATTGCGGCGGCTGTATTTTTCTAAGCTGCTCAACCGGCACAAACTTAAGTTGATTTGTCAGCTGGCTACCGGGCTTTACTTTCACAATGTAAGCATTGTTTCGCAACAAGTTGCTGGTCAGGAATTGCAAAGGATTGATTGTTGAAGGCAACGAGGCAGCCGTAGGTTGGCCGATAGGGTTAGGTCTGACATCCAAGAGCATTGCCAATGTTTGATTTTTGGCAATACCGGCAGCGTGAACATCATCCCAAAACTTGCTAACGTCGTAAGGAAAACCGCCAAGTTCCCAGGAAACTTTCGTATAACCATCGACGTCCGGTTCGACAATAACCGGCGTTGTCTTGTTTTCAAATGTTATGTCGCCCCAAAAACCCCAAGCCAACACACCTGAGCCAACAGTTAAGGCTGAAACGTCGGTGGCGCTTAAAGCAGTGCCACGGTTTAGTTCAAAGACTTGGAAAAGATCGGTTAAAGCGTCACCAGCTTTAATCGTCTGACCTTCTGTGACTATTGCAGTGGCAGTCAACGGGAACTGATAAACGTGTTGATCTGTAATTATGTTTAACTTGTCAGCGTCTTTTATAATTTTTTCAACGACTTCCGTGACTTCAACCACAAGCGGCACACCGAAAGCCGCTGACAAGGCAAGTTGTTGCGTCTTGGCACTAGTTCCCTGACAAAACGCGTCAAAGATTGCGTTTATGAATTGCTTGTAACCTTCGCTAGATTGCAAACGCAACCGCAAGGCATAGCCAAACTGTTCGTAAATAACGTTCCAATCCCACTGTCCGCGATAAAGCCACAAGACCATTTCACGGTCAACGATTTGACCCGAACTGTTAAGGATATCTTTGCGAGCTATCAACGTGTTGTTGAACGGGTTATCTCTGAAAACAAGGACCGAGTCGTCCAGCCAAAAATCAATACCTTGAGTTAATTGCACCGACGGATCAATCAAGCGATTAAACACCAACTTGACGTCAACTAAATTTGCCGGCTTGGTTATGGAGTAATAAGGCTGGGTTTGCGTTACGCCGTAATAGATTTCTGCCGGATTTGTGTAAGCGTAGTCGCTTGGCGTCCGGTACTTGGCTAGCAACGTCGGGTCCGTGTTTATCTCAGATTCTCTGACCGTGAGGCTGTACCAATTGTCTTGGTGATACAGCGGCACGTTAAATCTTGAAACCGTGTTTATCAGTTCCAGAAGCTGGCTGTAAGTTTGTTGCGCGGCTCGGCCTGTTACCGTAGCCAGTTGCTCGATCAGAGTGTTGCCTTGGTATGTGGTTGCCCAATAACTACCGAGCACGTTTAAAAGTGCGTCAGGTATGTCAAAGTCGTTCTGAGGGTACCGGTACAGTGCCATGCAATTACCCTTACTTACTGAACAACTTGTCAAGCAACCACTCAATCGCCATTTTTGTAACGACTGAGAGTAGCGCGTAAATCAACAATGAAAGAATGACGCTTCCAGTTATGTTTCTGTAAGCTGCTTTCTTTATCTCTTCCCTAGAGCCGTTTGGGTTAGCTTCGTAAGCTTTTTGCACCGCATCAACGGCTTTCTTTATTTCTTTTTGTTTTTTCTCCATCTCACGAACTTCCAGCCTGGCGCTAATAGGTTTTGTTCCTTCCAAAACCTGCCGCATCAGTTCAACTTGATCGTCAGCTGAACACTTGTTTTCAGCGCACAGTTGATCAGACCATTCTGCCCAATTGGGATTATTCATTTGGCCTGATCTCCATATCGACTGGTGAATTATTGATTTCTATTTTAATTCCACCAGGCTTTGCCGTCATAGTGGACAATGTTGTTTTCACACGCATTAATCCGTAATTGATCGTGACTTTCGCAGGAGGCTCCAACGTTGCCGTGCCGTCTGCTATTGTTATTGTTTGCACTGGCGAAAAATCTATTCTTTTGCCATCGTGCTCAACGACACCTGTCGTCAACAGGTCTCTAAGCAGACCGTAAAGCACCGGGTCAATTTTTAAGGGGTAGTTCATGGCAACGGACAACTTTCTTCATCGTGCAAGTGACGACTACGAAAAAACAGTCCACGATGACGCGGTTTCACTTGTTCCTGCGGAGTCTCGGGAAATGCTTGTGGCAACTCCTGTTGTGCCGGCGGAGTCGGAGTTAATTCCGGTGCTGGAACCTTTGGAAGAGATTGTTTCACTTGATCCCGCAGTTTTTGCTGCGATTCAGCCATTTTTTGCTTATGCTCTTCCTGGCTTTTCAGAGCCTGTTGCCGTTCAATTTCAAACTGAAAGTTAATAAGCGTTTCGCTAAATTCCGGATTTGAAGCCTTTGGTTTACTTGGCAAAAGAAGCGCAAGGCTAATTGCAAAAGCAACTAGCCCTGCGCTTAGTCTAATCACATCTTTGCCGTTCATGCGCTGCTTTACTCAGGTTTTTGCTGTAACTTGTAGTACGGTGAATTCTCGTACCAGTTGATAGGCTTGGCTTCTTTGTTGCCCATCAAACCGATTGCAGCAGTATACGAATAAGACAGCATCTGCGCCCAGGCTTCAGGTGTGATCAAATAACCGCCATCTGCGTGAGAGTTAGCCGCACGCAGGTTGCCGTTTTTGTCGTAACCCAAAACGCACATCGCATGACCGCCACCGCCTCGCCCTGGATTGTAGCTGCGCACAACCCTGTCGGACGGGATCATGCTGCTGTACCAGCGAATGCCGAAGTTGATTCCACCGCCGCCACCGATGAAGTCCAAGGTGGCGTTGTGGTCGCGAGGTACTTTCCAAGCAGAAAGCGCTTTATAAGGCGCACCTGCCGCGTAATTTTCTTTGCTGAGAATTTTGGCACGCTCAGCCGAACCAGGATAGCTACGAGGATATCCGGTCAAAGATTCCGGCGGGCAGCCGTATTCCAAGGCCATCTTGCAGCCGCCGGAGATCGTCGATCCGTCGTCGGCTCCAAGTAACCCATCAATCTTTTGCGAAGCCAAGTACGCAAAGATTTCAGAAAGTTGGACGCGTTCGCCGTTTACGAATGCCAAGCGTTCCAGCACTGAACTGACTGAGTGACCTTGGCAGCTACCAATCGGACCTTGGTTTTCAGTCTTGTGCCAGTTGATATCAATCTCTTCAGGTCGCTTGAAGTTTTGCCACTCCGACGATTGCATGGGAGCTTCAGGCAATGAATCCAAGAAACTAAAGTCTTCGTTATCGATGGCGTAATCGCCAGTCATTTCAGGCTCGCTCATTTCACGTAACTCCTCAACAAGGTTTCATGTGTCTTGGCTGACCAGCCGCCGTTTTTAGTGAAGTAGTCTTGCTCGGATTTTGCCAATTCGTCAAAGGCAACTTTACGAGCAGGTGCTTGAGATGTCGCCAAGAAATCCCAAACTTTTTGTTCGGTGTTAAGCTCGCCGGATGCAATCTTGTCAGCCGCATCCTTGGCAGACTTACGCCAAAGTTTTTCGTAAGTGTCGAAGGCTTTTGCCGGCAAGTCCTGGGCAGGCAACGGTGTATCTTTGTCGCCTGTAGGCCACAACAGCAAAAGAATACCAAGAACACCACACAACAATCCAATAAATCTAGAACTCATTGTTGGCACTCCTTAAACCGCTTTTTCAGGATCAGGACGCCGCGCCAGCTTGGCTTCGGCAATGGCTACCTCAGCTTCAGTCATTTCAGCCTTGGCGTATTCCCACCAGACCTTGGCGTCAGCATTGGGCGCAGTAGCCTCGATAATTTTCAGATGGTTGGAAAAGCCGTTTGGCGGCGGCGTGTCGCTGCTACGATCCACGTCACGACGCTTCAATTTCGGGCTCAACCCGGCTGGTTGTGCTGCGGGCTTGTTGACATTAACCGGCAAATTGACCCCGCCAACTTTAGAAGTCAGCCAAGGCCACACAAAGCTACCCACCGCAACTGCCAGCAGAATCAAGGCAAGAAGATTCTTTCCAGAAAAGAAACTTCCAAGATCGATATCAATTTGACCGAAAAGCATGGCAACCTCCTAGTTAACCAGAACAGTGAGCTTCTGTCCGGCTTCAAGCTCGACCGTCAAATTCTTTCCAACTTTCCGGACATTCTGCACGATCGCTGCCGGATTTGTGTTAGGTCCGTACAGCTTTTGAATTCTTGGAATATCGTTGTCACCCTGAGGTACAGCGACAAACGGGTTGTAATACGGGGCCATCAGCGCATTAGGCTTACCAGAATGCGTCAATCCAAGGATGTGCCCAAACTCGTGGCAAGCCACATTACTCAAAAGAATTCCACGATCCTTGGGATGTTCAATCCAAGTTTCGTCCAAATCAAACTTCATCAACAACTGCGTGTCTGAACCTGTCGGCAAATAAGCCCAGGCTAATGTTCCACCGCGACCGTCAAAGTTGTGTTGCGGACCGCGCCCTGTGGAAACCAAAATGTCTGCGGACTTGGCGTCCTTGGCTGGACTGATATTCAAACCACAAACATCATCCCAAGCTTTGAAAGCTAAAGCAAGAATCTTTGTTTGGACATCTTTGCTCAGTTTTCCTGGCAAAAAATCTTGAATAAAGTAAGTTAAACCTTTTTTATTCCACTGGTTTCGCCGCTTTGATGCAATTTCTTGCGCCTGTATGAATTGAATATGGCTCTTGTTCTTGCTATCAACCTTATCCGGGCACCCGCATCGCGGCGTCTCCATAGCCCGTAAGGTTTTTGGTCCAACAATTCCGTCTTGCTTTAAACCAAACGTACGCTGAAAACCTTTAACAGACTTATGCAACTCTGTTTCGTCGAGGTGGTTTAAAAGCTCCACACCGATATACCCGAAATAGTTCAGGTAGTTTACGGCGAAGTTCATTTCTTCTTTGTTAGCCAGCCCGCTACCGTTTTTCTTGAGAAGGCGTACCGCTTCTAAGCGACCGCTGGCGCGCTTCCTTGCCATTGCTAACCTCCATGTCAGGTAGCTGTGGGTATCGTGGAAGCCACGTTTACCGACACACCTGCAACCTCAGCAAAGAATTGCACGGTCTTTGCTGTCACCATCTTGGCGGGTTGATCTTCTATGACTAGAGAATCAGGATCACGCAGATATTGTAATGTACCGTCAGGCCTGCGTATACGCCCAAACAAATCCAAGTCTGTGACACTCAAATTGTCTGTCAGGTAGTTGTGGACCGCGTCAATTATTCTTGAGCCGTCCAGCCTACCGCAAAAATCTGTTTGATTGATAACGTTCACAATAGCATTCTTGATGCCGGCAATGTCAGGATCAGCATCACCAGCAGTTTTGTTGATGGTCAGAGTAACTTCAACAAAGCAAGGAACCGGAGCTTTTACCAGGGCATCAGCGGCATAGCTCCTAATATCTCGACTAGACACTAGGTCTTGAATTTCACGAATTAGCGGAGTTTTAGTGATGTCGCAAACATAGCTAGCCGTTGAAACATTCACGGCTAAACCGGCAACTGGAGTGACCGTGTCTACAAAACGAATAGTTGCGGTTTGGAATGCGGTGTAAGCTCCTTCGGCAACGGTAGCAATGTCTGGAATAAAACCACCGCCGGTCAGGTCATTACCCCGGCTATCCAGAACGACCTCAAATCCGGAATTTAAATTGGCATCTACCTGCCTGCGAATCTTGTTGACCTCGTAAAAACCTGGCGCAGCGTCTTTGTCCAAAGAAAACTGCCAAGTGCTTGAGTTGTCTCCAATGGCAACACAAACAGCAGTTATTGTTTTCGTCAAACGTTGCAGCGGTTCCTGACCACGAATGTACCAATCAACGCGACCACCGTAGCTTATTGGGAAGATAGTATGCTGATCCCGCAGCATCTCAGCGTCACCGTAACCGACAATAGATTGATTTGTGACAGATGCAAAAGTAGGGATGGTCCGCAAGTAGGCTCGCATGTTTGTCCGGTTCGACAAAGCTTTGGCAGCAAGGCCCAACTGAAGTTCATCAATTAGTTCTGCGTTGGTTTCAGTATTGGTACCGTCGCTGAAACTGGAAGTAGCGTAACTGGTGACATAGCTGGAGATGGATTTGACGGGAATAATCAAATCACCAGAGTTTAACTTGTAGTTCGTGCCGATATTTTCGGCTTCGACTTCAATGACAAAAGCCCAGTTGCCGTTGCTTAGTTGCACAAGCAACCTGTCGTTAGGGCCGGATACTTGATTTTCGGCAGTTCTTGCGGTGAAGTTTGCTGTCGATACGTACTGGTTGCCGTTGGCTTGAAAAGTGAAACCAACTGGAATAACGACAGAAATTTTTGATGACAATTCAATCGTTACAGGACCTGTTGCTTTGGTGCCGATTCTGCGGGTCACGCCCCAGTTCGACAAGACCTCATTGACGACAGTCTCGTCGGCCAAAGTTGGGTCGGCTTCAATCTGCTGCAAGCTTCTAGCTGACTGGTACCTTTCCAGGTTTGTGCGAATAGCTGTTTCCAAGACAGCGTGGTAATAGGCAAGCATGTCGTGAAACACGCCGCGCCTTAGGTCCAAATCCGGATTTAACTCTTGTAACTGTGTGGCCAAATTTTCCAGCAATTGCTGAACATTGGCGCTGTCCAGTTGAGTGAGGCTAGGCAGTTCAAAATCAGAAATTGTCAAAGCCATGTCTAATTCCTCAAACAGTTGCAACGCGCAGAGGGTAAATAACTTTTCGTGTGGTTCCGGCCATGCTTGTGACTTCAATCGTCAGTGTGGCCGTATCGCCAAACAAAGAAACGGCAGATAACGTGGCAGAGCGATATTGCTCATCTGTCGGATCATTTGCCACATCGTCTTCAAGTCTAAGATTGTTACGCAGTTCAATTTCTGCCGTGCTGAACGCAGTAAACAAATCCTGAGACGTGCGAATGATGCCGGCACGAATTTGCGTAATGAAAAACGTACCACGCTCTGGTAGGTACTCCAACGAGCCTCGCTCGGTAAGCAGTTCGATCAGAAATCTTTGAGCCAGTTTTTGAATGCCAGTAGTCAAAGCGCCGCTCTGTCCAGGCGATACCAGAGTTTGGCTGAGCTTGGCCTCGCCGCTGGCTTTCGCATTGTCAAAAGCCAGCATGTCTACAGT
>Ga0222714_10006318_pt1 | contig 11089 bp, 10 predicted proteins | sample C33_3DmetaG_FD_165048 | JGI IMG/M metagenome (GOLD analysis project Ga0222714, IMG submission 165048) | Estuarine water microbial communities from San Francisco Bay, California, United States - C33_3D | ecosystem: Environmental > Aquatic > Marine > Unclassified | place: USA: California... | reverse complement strand
TGTGCTCCCAGGTGGGTTTTCCTATGGTGATTATCTAAGGTCTGGTGCCATTGCAAGATTTTCCCCGATTATGAATGAAGTAATTACGCATGTGAATCGAGGAGGGTATGTGCTAGGGATTTGTAATGGATTTCAGATTTTAACGGAAAGTGGTTTATTGCCCGGTGCATTATTACACAATACAGAGCGAAAGTTTATTTGTAAAAATGTATATATAACACCCACCTCTACATCTTCAGCTATTACAGCGGATTTATCGATGGATGAAGTGTATAAGATTCCAATTGCACATGGAGAAGGCAGGTATTATGCCTCCAAAGACACCATTGAAGAATTAACCGATAATGATCAAATTTTATTTCAATACGCTCGTGTTGATGGCAAAGTAGATGAGGCCAATAATCCGAATGGTTCCGTAATGAATATCGCGGGAATCACTAACAAAAACAAACGTGTGTTTGGTATGATGCCACACCCCGAACGCGCTTCAGATCTTGACTTAAATAATCGAGACGGACTAGCGTTTTTTAACTCGCTATTAACCCATTGTGCAATATGAGGGTCTTATTAATTGGTTCCGGCGGACGTGAATCGGCTATTTCTTGGAAAATATCTCAAAGTTCTATGTTAGAATCGCTTTTTATTGCTCCGGGAAATGCCGGAACGAAGCAATATGGCAAAAATATTGCTCTGAATGTAACAGATTTTGAGGCGGTTAAATCTTTCGTAATTGAGCAAAAGATAGAAATGGTTATAGTTGGGCCGGAAGAACCATTGGTTTTAGGAATTGCCGATTTTTTTAAAAAAGATCCCCAATTGAAAACCGTTTCGTTAATTGGACCAACTCAAGCGGGCGCAGCCTTAGAGGGAAGCAAGACCTTCGCAAAAGAATTTATGAATCGGCATAATATTCCTACCGCGAAATATGGATCCTTTACGCTATCCACGTTACGCGAGGGCATTGAGTTTTTGCGCAATATGAAAGCCCCATATGTGTTGAAAGCCGATGGATTAGCTGCGGGGAAAGGAGTGTTAATACTTGATGATCTAAAAAGGGCTGAAGATGAGCTCACCCAGATACTATTGGATGAAAAATTTGGTGCAGCAGGCAAAAAGGTAGTCATTGAACAATTTCTAAAAGGCATTGAGCTTTCCGTATTTGTTGTAACGGATGGTATTTCATTTAAATTATTACCGGAAGCCAAAGACTATAAACGTATTGGCGAACAGGACACAGGAGAAAATACCGGTGGAATGGGGGCGATTTCCCCTGTGCCATTTGCTAATGATACATTTATGGATAAGGTCCTCAACCAAGTTATTATCCCAACTGTTAAAGGAATTAAGAAAGAGGAAATAGATTATCAAGGATTTATTTTCTTTGGATTAATCAATGTTAAGGGAGATCCCTATGTAATAGAATATAACTGTAGAATGGGAGACCCTGAAACAGAAGTGGTAATCCCGCGAATCAAATCAGACCTTTTGGATTTATTAGAAGGTGTGGCTACAAAAACGCTTTCTGAACGTGATGTGCAATTTTCTGAGCACTCCGCGGCTACAGTAATGATGGTTTCTGGTGGTTATCCAGCGAGCTATCACACCGGCAAGATTATTTATGGGTTAAATGCGGTGATGGATGCATTAGTTTTTCATGCGGGAACCACCTCGGATGGGCCACAAGTTTTAACGAGTGGGGGTCGAGTGCTCGCAGTGACTTCATTCGGAAAAACCCTTGAACAAGCAATAGACCGCTCCTATTCTAACATCTCAAAAATTTCCTTCGAAAATGCTTATTTTCGTAGAGATATAGGAAAAGACGTTATCTGATGGGTGAACAATTATACATCATACTTTTTATCTTGTCACTTATTGGATCAGCCTTCTTCTCCGGAATGGAGCAGGCGTATCTTTCGTCAAATCGGTTAATGGTTGAAGTTGAGCGCACACGTGGAAGTATGCGAGGAAAAATAAATGCTATCTTTTACCGAAACCAATCTACCATGATAGCCATGATGCTACTTGGGAATAACATTTCATTAGTGATTTATGGAATAACTTTTGGTCATTTGCTAATCGGGGAGTCCGCGCAATTATGGGGTATTGAAAATGAAGTTTTAATCTTAATTATTCAAACCATCCTTTCTACTTTATTGGTGTTAATTGGAGCGGAGTTTTTCCCAAAAGCAATTGCATCTATTAATCCGAATCGCATTTTAAATATCGGAACTTATCCCCTATTGGTTGTTTATGGAATTCTATATTTACCAACCCAATTCATTTTGTTTTTAAGCTTACTCTTGTTAAAAGTAACAGGGTCAAAAATGAAATCCTCAGAAAAAGTTTTTTCTAAAATTGATCTAGAGCACTACGTTGAAGATCTAAATGCTCGTATCGCCCCGGAGCAGGAATTAAAACATGAGATGACTATTTTGCAAAATGCACTCGAGTTTAATCATGTAAAAGCAAGAGACTGTATGATTCCGCGTACGGAAATTATTGCGGTTGATGTAAATGAGTCTATGGAATCCACATTGGCCCTATTTCAACAAAAAGGCTTATCAAAGATTGTAATCTATCGCAACTCCATTGATAATATTATTGGCTATGTTCATTCATATGATTTCTTTAGTAATCCAAAATCAATCACACAAATATTAAAACCCATTGGCTTTGTTCCTGGTGTGCTTTCCGGTTCGGAACTATTAGAAACTTTTTCAAAACAAACTGGAAATATCGCCGTGGTTAATGATGAATATGGCGGTACCGCTGGGATAATTACGATTGAGGACGTTATTGAGGAAATATTTGGCGACATTGTCGATGAGCATGACAAAGAGGATTGGCTCGAGGAACAAATTTCTGATCATGAATTTATTTTCTCAGCACGAGTAGAAATTGATTACATCAATGAGAATTACCCCATAAATCTACCGGATTCTGAAGAATACGATACATTAGGCGGCCTAATTACCTATAGACTTGAACGTATTCCTGAGAAGAACACTACCTTGGAATTGAATAATGATGTTAAATTGATCATTGAAGAGGCTAGCGAGCGTAGAATCGAAAAAGTTCGCATATTTCTTCGATAATGCTAATACCTTATAATCAATCTAACTTTCAAGCCGTAATATTTGATATGGACGGGGTCTTAATTGACTCGGAACCGCTTTGGAAATTGGCGATGTATGATGTATTTAGTTCCTATGGGAGCTCCTTAAACGCGCAAGATTTTCAACGAACCGTAGGATTACGTATTGACCAAGTTGTTGAATTTTGGAATCGCGAGAGTAATTGGGGGATTATCGATTGTACAGCCGTGGTAAATCAAATCATCGATTGTATGGTTGAGTTAGTGGCTAAAAATCCAGTTCCTTTACCCGGTGTGCTGGAAACCCTCAAGTACCTTAATCAAACCCATATGAGAATCGGGCTCGCTACCTCCTCACCTCAACGATTAATCGATGCGGTTCTAAAACACCTTAACATTTTACATTATTTTCACGCTATTCACTCTGCTGAGTATGAACGATACGGCAAACCTCATCCCGATGTATACCTTAAAACGGCGGAATCCCTTGGGGTAAATCCAAGCCAATGCCTCGTAATTGAAGACTCCCTAAATGGTGTGATTTCAGCTAAGGCCGCAATGATGAGCGTGGTATGTATTCCTGAAAAAACCCACATCCCAAATCCAAAATTAATTATCGCAGATTATCACTTTGAAAACATGTGTGATTTTCTTGCTGATTTTCGGTCTTCCGTTTAGTCCACCAATTCAAATGGATTGGTAAATTTGTAATTCAAAGTATACTTTTTGGAAGATTCATTTAATTATAGAGAACAAGCAGAAAACCAAGACCAAGATTACGACAAGGTCTTAAGGCCAAAAACATTGGCTGATTTTGCTGGTCAACCTGCCGTGGTTGAGAATCTTAATGTTTTCGTTAAAGCAGCTAAGCTACGAAACGAACCCCTGGATCATGTATTATTACACGGCCCTCCCGGTTTAGGGAAAACAACCCTTGCCAACATAATAGCGAATGAAATGGGTGTTGGTTTTAAGGTCACGAGTGGGCCTGTACTAGATAAACCCGGAGATTTAGCTGGCCTCTTAACAAACCTCAGTGAAGGAGATGTGCTATTTATTGATGAAATTCACCGCTTAAGTCCAGTTGTTGAAGAATACCTGTATTCTGCCATGGAGGATTATTTGATTGACATCCTCCTAGATTCAGGACCGAATGCAAGAACCATACAAATCACATTAAATCCGTTTACCTTAATCGGTGCAACGACACGCTCTGGATTACTTACCTCTCCATTAAGAGCAAGATTCGGAATCAATTCTAGACTTGAGTATTATGATGCAAAAACGCTTACTCATATTGTAGAACGATCTTCAAGTCTATTAAATATTCCAATCGATGAATCTGCGGCGTTTATGATTGCCAGTAGAAGTCGCGGTACCCCAAGAATTGCAAATGCTTTGTTACGTAGAGTACGGGATTTTGCCCAGATTAAAGGTACAGGCACAATCGATGATGCAATTACTGATGTTGCATTAAAAGCATTGAATGTAGACTCAAGTGGTTTAGATGATATGGACTTGCGAATATTGAAAGTTATCATGGATAAATTTAGTGGTGGGCCTGTTGGATTAACAACAATTGCTACGGCCATCGGTGAAAACGCAGGCACACTAGAAGAAGTTTACGAACCCTTCCTAATCCAAGAAGGATTCTTAATGCGCACACCTCGAGGAAGAAAAGTAACTGAAAAAACTTACAAACACCTCGGTAGAGATATGGGATATTTTCAAGGTGGATTGTTCTAAAGATGAATGCCGATCGATACAAATCGTTCATTAAACAAAAAGCAAGCGAACTCGGATTTTTTTATTGTGGGTTTTCCAAAGCCGGTTTTCTAGCTGAAGAAGCTCCAAAACTAGAACAATGGCTTACCGAAGGGTTTCATGGAAAAATGACCTATATGGAAAATCATTTTGATAAGCGCTTGAATCCTACTCGCTTAGTGGATGGATCTAACAGCGTCATATCATTACTATTAAATTATTTCCCTTACGAAACTCAACTTGAAGGTGCTCCAAAGATTTCAAAATACGCCTATGGAGAAGACTATCATATGGTAATCAAAGACAAATTAAAATTGCTGGTTGAAGCCATGAAAGAAGAAATTGGAGAGATTCAAGGAAGAGTTTTTGTGGATTCAGCACCCGTGATGGACAAGGCCTGGGCAAAGAAGGCAGGCTTGGGTTGGATTGGAAAAAATACAAATTTAATTCACCCAAAAGAGGGTAGTTTCTTTTTCATTGCAGAGATTATTTCAGACTTATTATTCACCCAGGATCCCCCTATGCGTGATTATTGCGGGACCTGTACAAAATGTATAGATGCATGTCCTACCAACGCCCTAGCTACTCCTTATCAGATTGATGCCTCGCGTTGTATTTCCTATTTAACCATTGAATTAAAAGACCAACTCATCCCAGACCAGTTCAACCAATCGATGGATAATTGGGTTTTCGGGTGTGATGTCTGCCAGGACGTTTGTCCATGGAATAGATTTTCAAAAACTCACCAAGAACTCCGATTCAAAGCTGACTTTGAGTTATTGAATCTTAACCTAGACGAGTGGCAGGACTTAACCTCTGATCATTTTGAAATTCTATTTAAAAACAGCGCAGTCAAGCGTACCGGATTTCAGGGATTAAAGCGTAATATCAATTTTTTGAAACCCATTGAAAAGCCTTAACTTTGAGCCATGTCAGGATCAACTTTTGGTAAGGTATTTCAATTAACTACGTTTGGTGAATCACACGGAGCAGCCATGGGTGGTATTATTCAAGGATGCCCATCAAACATGACCATAGATTTCGAGGGTATTCAAACCACTTTGAATCGGCGAAGGCCCGGACAATCAACATTAGTTAGCCCGAGAAATGAAAAAGATGAAGTCGAATTTCTTTCGGGAATTTACCAAGGAAAAACTACGGGCACACCCATCGGGTTCATCCTTCGAAATCATGACCAACGGTCGGAAGATTACGAACAACTCCATGACGCATATCGTCCATCCCATGCTGATTTTACCTATGACCAAAAGTACGGCCACAGAGATCCTCGCGGTGGAGGCAGATCAAGTGCCAGAGAAACGGTATGTCGCGTGGTAGCTGGAGCCATTGCAGAACAACTGTTAGCGCAAGTAGGTATTACATTTTCAACCTATGTGGATCAAATTGGAAGTTGTCGATTTATTTCATCGGACTTTTTTAGTACCTCACATATTGACCAATCGTTAGTTCGTTGTCCAGATCAAACCTCAACAGACCAAATGGTTGCCTTAATTGAAGAAACGAAACGTGAAGGAGATACTTTGGGCGGCGCTATTCGAGGTATTATTCATGGCGTTCCCGCGGGTTTAGGCGAACCTGTATTTGATAAATTACACGCGGAATTGGGTAAAGCTATGTTATCAATAAATGCAGTAAAAGGCGTTGAATTCGGAAGTGGATTTGAGGCGATTCACATGACTGGAAGTAATCATAACGATTTATTTATTAATGGATTTAATACCCAAACTAATCATTCGGGTGGAATCCAAGGGGGTATTTCAAATGGAATGCCGATTACCTTCCGCGTAGCATTTAAACCGGTTGCAACACTCATGAAAACTCAACAAACGATTGATGCTCAGGGCGAAGCAATTACACTCGAAGCACGTGGGAGACATGATGTTTGTGTCGTACCTCGTGCAGTTCCAATTGTACAGGCGATGGCTGCCCTCGTAATCCTTGATGCTTATTTGTTAAATAAGCGCTTATCTTTGTAAAAATCCTTGTTATGTTACAACGCATTCAAACTGTTTACTTTGCAATTACTATGTTGTTGTTTAGTTTAATGTTTACGGGGCTGAGTCTTTTAAAATTCGAACAACGAGGAGGTGAAAAAACCCAGTTCATTAATATTTTTGGACGTTCAACGTATGCACAAACCGATTCAAAAGAAATACTTGTTGTTGCCAATGAATCGATCCCGTTGTTTGTGTTGGCAATTGCTATGATCTTACTATTATTTATTACACTAATGGCTTATAAAAATGTACATCGCCAACTCAGTTTAGCTCGAATATCAATGTTCATCAATGTAGTACTTATAGTTCTTTTCGTAATTTGGAGTACATATTTATTCATTATCGCACCAACCGGTTCATCGAATTCTGTTCAGGTTGGTTTTTACTTACTTGCGAGCACTGCGCCTTTATCTTATTTTGGTTATAAGGGTGTGCTCAAAGACAAAATGTTATTAGACTCGATTGATCGCTTGCGATAAGCACAAACACGATGAATGTACTATCCGTTGAAAACCTCTCTAAATCGTTTGGAGAACGCAACCTATTTGAACAACTCACCTTTGGAATCGACCAAGGTCAGAAGGTAGCGCTTGTTGCAAAAAATGGAGCAGGAAAAACCACCCTCTTGCGTTGCTTGTATGGTAAAGAATCTGCGGATTCGGGTACAGTAGTTTTTCGTAAAGAAATTCGCATTGCATGGATGGATCAAACGGATGCATATACCCCGGATTCCACGGTTTGGGATGTCGTTTCAGATAATTATAACGAGAGTCATAGACTACTTTCCACCTACAATAAGGCCTTAGAAGCGGAGGACCATGTTGAAGTTGAACGACTCAGTAACGAAATAACAGCCATTGACGGCTGGGGAACCGAAGCAGAAATATCACGAATTCTAGGGATACTAAAATTGGATGCTGACGCCCTGATTAAGACCCTGTCCGGTGGACAAAAAAAACGTATTTCCTTAGCAAAAGTACTGTTAGCTGGGGCAGACTTTTTAGTGCTGGATGAGCCAACCAATCACTTAGATTTAGACATGATCGAGTGGCTTGAATCCTATTTATCGGCAAGTAAAGCCACCGTGTTTATGGTTACTCACGACCGCTATTTTCTAGAAGCAGTATGCGATGTAATACTTGAACTTGAAGATAAAACACTGTATAAATACAACGGGAATTTCTCCTACTACTTATACAAAAAAGCAGAACGTCAAGAACAACTCGCTTCTAGCATAGAGAAGGCTAAAAACACCTTCCGAACTGAATTAGAATGGATTAGAAGGCAGCCCAAAGCACGAGGCACTAAGCAAAAAGCGCGCATTGACGCCTTTTTAGATGTAAAGAACGCAGCCTCGAGAAAAGTAGGCACTGAAGAATTACAGCTTGGCATTAAAATGGAGCGCTTAGGGACAAAAATTGTAGAATTCCACAACGTAAAAAAATCCTATGGAGAGAAGAAAATCCTGGATGGATTCTCTTATAATTTCCAACGGCGAGAACGCCTGGGAATCGTTGGTAATAACGGGACAGGAAAAACCACATTTATCAAGTTGCTGCTTGGTGAATTAGCGCCCGATGGCGGTAAAATTGTAGTGGGAGACACGCTGTTTTTTGGGCATTACACCCAAGACATTATTGAATTCAAGGCGGATGCCAAAGTGATAGATATTGTAAAAGAGGTCGCGGAATTTATCCCCTTAGAAAAAGGTAGGCAACTTTCGGCAGCACACCTGCTTGAGCGCTTTCTCTTCCCAAGAGATATGCATTATCAATTTGTATCAAAGTTGAGTGGCGGAGAAAAACGTCGATTGAAATTACTGCGCGTGCTGATGGCAAACCCCAATTTCTTGGTGTTGGATGAACCCACCAATGATTTGGATATTTTCTCCATGGCGGCGCTTGAAAGTTATTTATCCTTATTTGAAGGAAGTTTGGTCGTGATTTCCCATGATCGTTACTTCATGGATAAGATCACGGATCATTTATTCGTTTTTGAAGGCGAAGGTAAGATTGTGGATATTACAGGGAATTACTCCGCTTATCGCGTCGAACAACGCAAACCTAAACCGAGTGAATCCCCAATCGAAAAACCAAAAGAAACCAAGCAAAATTCGGAGAAAAAACGAATGAGCTATAAGGAACAAGTGGAGTTCAACCAACTTGAAAAAGACATCGCCCTGCTTGAAACTGAGAAAGAAGAGCTTACCGCAACCTTATCTAAAGGTGATTTATCGAATGAAGAACTCATGACTTTGGGACAGCGCATCGGGATAGTGGTTGAACACCTAGATACCAAGACCAATCGATGGATAGAATTGGCCGAAATGGTATAAAAAAAGGGCCCGAAGGCCCTTAATACGATTATTAACCGAAATTATGCTTGTTTCACAAACTGCGCTTCGCTTATCAAAGTGATTTCGTCACCTACTACAATATTCCCAGCTTCCGTTACAGCAGACCATGTTAATCCAAAATCAGAACGCTTAATTCTTCCAGTAATCGTTAACCCTGTTTTTGTTTGACCGTAAGGATCTACCGCTATACCCGCAAATTCCGCATTCAACGAAATTGGATGTGAAACGCCTTTAATGGTCATGTTTCCTTTAATGGTCCAATCGCTGCCGTTTTGAATCACTTCAGTAGATTTAAACAATAAAGTTGGGTGAGAAGCAGCATCAAAGAAATCTCCTGACTTCAAGTGCCCGTCTCTATCTGCAACTCCAGTTTGAATGCTATCAATTGCAGCAGAAAAGTCAAAGGATGCATCAGAAAAGTTATCATCCGTTGCATTTAAGGTAGCATCAAACGAAGCAAAATTTCCCGATACGTTTGAAATCATCATGTGGCGCACTTTGAAGCCTACTTCGCTATGCATGTTGTCAATTTTCCAAGTTGTCATATTTTATTTTTTTTAAAGCACAAAGATAGAACCGAATGAAGAAAAACCCTATTGATGTAGGTTAAGCATTCTTTCGTAAATTTACTCCATGTTTAGATATCCATTGTTTTGTAGTCTTTTTCTTATCTTTTCTATCGAATCATGTGTCGCTCAACTCGAAATAACTCAATCCTCAAAAAAGAAAAGTGGATGGCAACATGAGAAAATGTCTACCCAGGCATCCCTTGAAATCATAAGGAATCAATCTTATCGAACACTGATTCCTAATGCCAATTTTCTTAATACACCAGTAGCTGAACGAGCGAATGAAACTCCATTAACCCTTTGGAGCTATGGCCTAGGGTTACAGACGGGATTAGGCAAATGGGTACGGGTTGAAACCGGACTCGTATGGCTTCAGCAGGGAGAACAATATCGATATAATGACCCAAACAGTGATAGCAGCTTAAACTACACAAATAAATATAGATATCTAGGCATGCCACTTTCTTTGAATCTACAATATGGTAGAGCAATTCGGGTGTTTTCTGGCGTTGGAATTGCCCCTTTGATTTTTAACCGAAGCATACAGCAAATTAATTGGTCATCTGCCATAGGAACCAATGAAAAAGAAACGATTAAAATCAAGAATAACGATTTTTCATCTGCCGTTTTCCAAGTGTATTATCAAGGAGGAATTCAGTACACTGGAGAACATGGTTGGGGAACGATTTTAAAAGTTATATACCGACATCAACTAACCAATACCTATAGTAAATACAACGCCTACATTCACAAGGCAAATGCAATGGGTATCACCTTTGGAATTTCTAAAACAATCTAATGAAACTATTTCAACTAACGGCATATTTAGAGGAACGATTTCCGTTAAACCTTCAAGAAGACTATGACAATTCCGGATTACAACTTGGAGATCTAAGCATGGAGATAACTCGCGCACTGGTGGCACTTGACTGTACAGAAGTGATTGTAGAAGAAGCCATTCGAAATGGAAGTAACCTAATTATAGTGCATCATCCTATTTTGTTTAAAGGTATAAAGCGAATTGGTGTTTCATCGGAAATTGAGCGTATGTTGCGCCGTTGTATTAAACATGACATTGCGATTTATGCCATACATACTAACTTAGACAATCACATCGATGGAGTTAACGCCAAAATCGCCTCAAAACTAGGTCTTACAAAATGCCGCATCCTCCAATCATTGCCACATTCCCTATTAAAGTTGGTCGTCTATGCCCCATTAGAAGCGCAAGAAAGCGTACATGAAGCAATCTGTTCCGCTGGAGCTGGAAATATCGGGAATTACTACA
>Ga0222714_10006317_pt1 | contig 11089 bp, 11 predicted proteins | sample C33_3DmetaG_FD_165048 | JGI IMG/M metagenome (GOLD analysis project Ga0222714, IMG submission 165048) | Estuarine water microbial communities from San Francisco Bay, California, United States - C33_3D | ecosystem: Environmental > Aquatic > Marine > Unclassified | place: USA: California... | reverse complement strand
ATCATCGGGCTCCCCGTGGCCGATGTGGCCACGCTGCTGCGCGGGGCCGGCCTGTTTCCCCCGTGATGCAACGGCCCGTGCAGCGGGGCCCCTGTGATTCGCGCACGTAGCGGGGTGGGATACCCTTTCCGGCGGCGTCGATGGGCGCCCGGCAGGACCATCGCGATCGGCACCGGAGGCCCCCGATCGGCTTCATGAGCTACCTCAGCGGGTTCGGCGGCCGCGACATGGCCGTGGACCTCGGCACGGCGAACACCCTTGTGTACGTCAAGGGCCGCGGCATCGTGCTCTCGGAGCCGTCGGTGGTGGCCATCGACCAGCGCACCGGGGACGTTCACGCCGTGGGCATCGAGGCCAAGCGCATGCTGGGCCGCACCCCCGGGAACATCACGGCCATCCGGCCGCTGAAGGATGGCGTCATCGCCGACTTCGACGTCACCGAGACCATGCTCCGCCACTTCATCCAGAAGGTGCACCAGAACAGGTGGGCGCACCCCCGCGTGGTGGTGTGCGTTCCGTCGGGCGTCACCGGCGTGGAGAAGCGCGCGGTGGAGGAGGCCACGCTATCGGCCGGAGCGCGCCAGGCGTACCTCATCGAAGAGCCCATGGCGGCTGCGATCGGCGCGGGCCTCCCGGTCGGGGAGCCCACCGGCAACATGATCGTTGACATCGGCGGGGGCACCACCGAGGTGGCCGTCATCTCCCTCGGCGGCATCGTGGTGGCGCAGTCGATCCGCGTGGGTGGCGATGAGCTCGATGAGGCCATCGTCAACTACGTGAAGCGCGAGGAGAAGCTGATGATCGGCTCGCAGACCGCCGAGGAGGTCAAGCTCGAGATCGGCACCGCCTTCGAGATGAAGGATGAGATCGAGGCCGAGATCCGCGGGCGCGACATGATCAGCGGCCTGCCCAAGACCGTTGTGCTGTCGTCGGAGCAGGTGCGCGAGGCGCTCGAGGAGCCCGTGTCGCAGATCGTCGACGCCGTGAAGGCCACGCTCGACCGCACGCCGCCCGAGTTGGCATCCGACATCATGGACCGCGGCATCGTGCTCGCCGGCGGCGGTTCGCTGCTGGGCGGGCTCGACGAGCGCCTGCGCGCCGAGACCGAGATGCCGATCCACCTCGCCGATAGCCCGCTCACGTGCGTGGCCGTTGGCTCGGGCCGCTCCCTCGAGGAGTTCGAGGTCATGCGCCGCTCCTCCCAGGGCGGGCGCCGCGGGCGCCGCCCCCGATACTGAGTGATGGCGGCCCCGGCATCGGCGAAATGGCTGCCCACGTGGCATATCGTGGGCCGATAGCCGGCCCGGCCGCGTCGTAGGAGGCCCGAGATTCCCCGAACCCCGCGCAAGAACGACCTCGAGAGGCGCCGGACGATCATCCGCCGCAGCGTCATCGGCGGCCTGGTGGCCGTGTGCCTGATCCTCTTCACGGTCTACTTCCGCGAGGGCGGCGACGGCCCGGCGCATGGCACCCAGCGCCTGGCGGGCACCGTCGTGGCGCCGCTGCAGTCGGTGGGCAGCCGGATCGTGGAGCCCTTCACGGGCGCGTGGGACTGGGTGACCGGTCTCTTTGACGCCCGCGGCGAGAACGAGCGCCTCAAGGAGGAGAACGCCGCGCTGCGCGCCCAGGTACTGGCGGCAACTGACCAGGCCGCCGAGGTAGCGCGCCTGCGCGCCCTGCTGCGCATAACCGATGACGTGCCCGGCGGCTACAAGCCCGTGGTCGCATCGATCATCGGGCGCTCGCCGACCAACTGGTACTCGCGTGCGCGCATCGACGCGGGCACGAATGACGGCGTGGTGGTGAACAGCCCGGTGGTGGCCGCGGCCGCACCCGGGGCGTCGCTCGTCGGCGTGATCACCTCGGCGTCTGTGGGCAGCAGCATCGTCAGCTTCATCACCGACTCCTCCACGCGCGTCGGGGCGACGGTCGATGGCTCCGGTGGTGCGCTTGGCGTGCTGCGGCCGACCGTGGGCGGGCAGCTGATGCTCGACAACGTGCCCCGCGACTTCCGCGTGCGCGATGGTGCGGTGGTGCGCACAGCCGGCTTCGTCGCCGACCTCCGCCTGCCGTCGGTATTCCCGCGCGGCATCCCGATTGGCCAGGTGGCCGGGGCCGGGTCACAGCCGGTCGACACCTTCCTCACCATCCAGGTGACGCCCTTCGCCGACGTGCGCGAGCTGGCGTCGGTGGCGGTGCTCACTCCGCAGTCGGCGGCGGCGAAGCGCCGCGCCGAGGGCTGAGGCCACGGTGGCCGAGCAGATCACGGGGGACATCCCGGGGGCCCGCCCGCTGCCAGTCGGGCGCATCCGCAGCCTGCCGCAGCGCCCCGCCCACATCGGGCGCATCGTGTTGATGGGCGTGCTCGCCGTGCTGCTGCAGATCACGCTCATGCCGTACCTCACGGTGGCAGATGGTGCACCTGACATCTGCATCGCGCTCATCGTCATCATCGCCGTGTTCCGCGGCCCGTTCGTGGGAGCCATCCTCGGCTTCGCGTGCGGCCTCGCCGTGGAACTGACCACGCCGGTGGGCACGCTGGGCGTGCTCGCCCTCCTCTGCCTCGCGGCGGGCTACTGGTGCGGCCGGTTCGTCGATCGCCCCGAGGCCGAGAGCCTGGGGCTGCCGGTTGCGCTCGCCGTGGCGGCGTGCGCCTTCGTGCAGGTGGGATACGCGGTGTTCCAGCTGCTTCTCGGCACGGAGTTCGTGGTGTCCGCGGTGGCCGTGCAGGTGATCGTGCCCACCATCCTGCTCACCGGGCTGTTGTCGTTTCCGCTCCTGCTCGTCGTGAGGCGACTCCTCGGGGCCCCGGTGGACGTCGAGCCGGGGATGCTTCACTCGTGAGCACAACGAGCCCGATCCCTCCCGACCTGCCGTCCGGCGACGAGCCCGGCCCGCCGCGCCGCCGCATCCGCCGCCCACCGCGTCCCGTGCTGCGCATGGCGTCGTTCACCATGGCCGTGCTGCTGCTGCTCGGTGTGCTCGTGGCGCGCCTGTGGTTCCTGCAGGTGATCGGCGGCGGTGACTACCAGGAGCGCGCCGAGGCCAACAGGCTGCGCACGGTCATCACGGAGGCGCCACGCGGGGCGATCACCGATCGCAATGGCGCGCCGCTCGTCACGAGCCGTGAGGTGCTGAACCTCGTCGCCGAGCCGAGCCAGCTCACCGGGACGAAGGGCGCGGGGGCTCTCAGGCGGCTCTCCGTGGCGCTCGGGCATCCCCCGGGCTACTTCGCGGCGAAGGTGAAGAAGTCCGGCGAGTCACGGCCGTTCGAAGCCGTGGTCCTCGAGGAGGACACGACCCCTGAGCTGCAGGCGTACGTCGAAGAGCGCCGTGCGCAGTTGCCCGGGATCAGCCTGGAGGCCGCATACGTGCGCGACTACCCGGAGGGCACCGCGGCCGCGCACGTGCTCGGCTACACCGGGCCGATTCCCGCCGAGAAGGCGGAGGAGTACGGCAGCCGCGGCTACCTCGGCAATGAGACCGTGGGCCGCGCCGGGATGGAGGCCGAATACGAGGAGTACCTGCGCGGGATCGCCGGCCGCGAGCAGGTGGAGGTGGATGCCCGCGGGGAGGTGGTGGGGCGCGGCATCCTCTCCCAGACCCCGCCGCGCCCGGGCCAGACGCTGCGCCTGTCAATCGACGTGAAGGTGCAGAAGGCGCTCGAGGCGGCGCTGCGCGACGAGGTGCGTGGGTCGGGCACGTCCACGGGGGCCGCGGGCGTCGCGATCGACCCGACGACCGGCGCCGTGCTGGCGCTGGCGTCATACCCCACGTACGACCCGGATGTCTTCCAGTCGGGCAGCCCGCGCGAGGTGCGACGGCTGCTCACGAGCCCGGCCCGGCCGCTGCTCGACCGCGCGATCGGGGGCGAGTACCCCGCCGCGTCCACGTTCAAGGCCATCACCGCGACCGCGGCGATCGAGAGCGGGCTGTACAAGCCGGGGGAGATCATCGAGTCCCCCGGTTCCGTGGTGCTCTACAAGACCCGCTTCAAGGGCTTCAACGAGACCGACCACGGGAAGATCGGTGTGTCCGAGGCGCTCGAGGTATCGAGCGACACGTTCTTCTACGAGATCGGTGACCGCTCGTATCGCGTGCGCGGGTGGCCCCTGCAGGACTGGTCCCGCAAGTTCGGCCTGGGTCGCCCGACCGGCCTCGACACCGTGGAGGGCGAGAGCGCGGGACTGGTACCCGATCTGGCCTACAAGCGCCGTACCTGCGATCGCGCGGTCGACCCCATCAACTGCTCGTGGCGCCCCGGTGACTCGATCAACATGTCGATCGGGCAGGGCAACGTGCTCGTCACGCCGATCCAGATGGCGGTGGCCTACGCGGCCATCGCCAACGGCGGCACGGTGGTGACGCCGACCCTCGGGCGGGCGGTGGTGGACGCCGACGGCCGCGTGCTGCGCGACCTGCTGAGCGCACGGGCGAAGCGCCCGCTCGGCATCTCGGAGCAGAGCCTGCGGCTCGTGCGCACGGGGCTCCGCCGGGCGGCGAATGGAAATGGGGGCACGGCCACGCCGGTCTTCGGGGGTCTGCCGGAGCAGTTCCGGGTGGAGGGCAAGACGGGCACCGCCGAGAACCCCAGCGGCATCGATCACGCGTGGTACGTGGGCTACGCGCCGGCCGACGACCCGAAGATCCTCGTGGCCGTGGTGGTGGAGCGTGGTGGGCAGGGCGCGAACTCCGCGGCCCCGGTCGTGTGCCGGGCCATCGGCGCGTACGTGGGCTTCTCCGCCGACACCTGCGGCACCGGGGCGAAGGTCAACTGATGGCGACGTTCCCCGGGGAGATCGGGGGTGGATCCGCCCGCGCACGCACGCAGTCGGCGGTGGCCGGGCTCGACTGGTGGCTGCTCGGCAGCGCGATCGCCGTCTCGGGATTCGGTGTCTACGTGGTGAGGGTCGCCACTGATGGCGACATCCCGTCAGACCCCGGGTACTTCTTCACCCGTCAGGTGGCGTACACGCTCATCGGCCTCGTGGCGCTCTTCTTCACGCTGCGGCTCGACCTCGAGCGACTCTCGCGCTACGTCTGGACCCTCTACGCGATGCTCATCGCGGCGGTGGGCATCGTCCTCGTGCTCGGGTCGTCCGCCCGGGGGTCCACGCGATGGATCGAGCTCGGACCCCTGCGCCTCCAGCCATCCGAGCTGGGCAAGGTGATCATCGCCTTCGTGCTCGCGGTCATCGTGGTGGAGCGCATCCGCTCGATGGACTCCGCGCGTCTCTCGCTGTTCGTCGCCGGCATCGCGGCAGTGCCCGCGGGCATCGTGTTCCTGCAGCCAGACCTTGGCACGTCGCTGGTGTACGCCGCGATCACCGTGGCCATCCTTTGGGTGGCGGGGCAGCCCATCACGCACTTCATCGTGGCGGGCACCGTCGTTGTCACGCTGGTGGCGCTTGTGCTGTACATCCTCCCGGCGGCGGGGGTGAACGTGCTGAAGCCCTACCAGGTCGATCGCCTCACGGCATTCGTGGACTCCGGCGCCGATCGCTCCGAGACCGGGTACCAGCTCGAGCAGAGCAAGGTGGCCATCGGATCGGGCGGCGCGTTCGGCAAGGGGCCTTCCGGCGCCACCCAGACGATCAACGACTTCCTGCCGGAGCATCACACCGACTTCATCTTCGCCGTCGTCGCCGAGATGTTCGGCTTCCTCGGCGCAGGCCTGCTGATCGCCCTGTACTTCGTCGTCATCTGGCGGTGCCTGGTGATCATGCGACAAGCCCATACCGAGCTCGAGCGCCTCGTGGCCGCCGGGCTCACGGCGATGCTCGCGTTCGAGGTGTTCGTTAACATCGGCATGAACGTGGGGATCATGCCGATCACAGGAATCCCGCTGCCATTCATGTCGTACGGCGGGAGCCACACTCTGACCAACCTCGTGGCGGTCGGCGTGCTCCTTCGCATCGGCCGACGCGGGCGCGAGCTCGGGCCGCGGACGAGATAGCCGTGGGCGCCATCACCACGCTCGCGAAGCGGGTCAACACCTTCGCGAAGGACACGCGCAAGCATCACGAAGATGCCCTCGAGGGAGGGGTCATCGCGATCCTCCCGGGCGACCCCGTGCTCACCGGCGCCCTGTCCGACCTGCTGGGCGTCCCCGTGGGTGACCGCCCGCATGCCGATCTCGTCATCATCCCGCTGGGGATGGCCGACGACGCCACCTCGGCAGCGCGCGAGGCCGCGGCCCGCGCACGGCAGGACCTGCGGACGCTCGTGGTGGTCATCTGCCCCGACGCCCGCCGCGGCGGGCGCGAGGCGGAGGTGCTGGCCGAGCCGGACGTGACCATCGGCGACCTCGTGTTCGCCCCCGACGCCACCAGCGAGGCGTCGCTCGCCGCCATCACGGACGGCATCATCCGGGTCCTCGGGGCCCATAAGGTGCCGGCCGCGCGTCGGTACCCGCCGCTGCGCGACGCCGTGCGCCGCAGCATCGTGTCCTCTGCCGCGCGGGAGTCCGCCGTGGCGGGGGCGCTCAACTGGTTTCCCGGCGCCTCGGCCTCGCAGTTGGCCATGGTCGTCAAGACGGGCTCGGCCGAGGGGCATCAGCTCGATGTCCGCCGGGTCCCCGAAGTCGCCGCGGCCGTCGCCAGCGGCCTTGTCATCGCTGCCGTCGCCCGTGGCGCGTCGCGCGTGGTCCCCGCTCCGCGGTGGCTCGTGCGCGGCGCAGTCGCATGGGGCGCGACGGTAGCCCTCGCCGCCGCGACCGATCGCATCTCGCATCAGATGGGAGAGGACAACCTCCCCGCCGATCCGCGAAGCGCGCTCAGGTCGCTGCTCACCCGCGTCCGGAAGGGACGCAAGGAGAAGAGCTGATCAAGCAGATCCTGGTTTCCGTGGATCGCGCCGAGACACGCGTTGCCATCGTTGAGGATGGCCGCGTCGCCGAGGTGCAGATCGAACGACGTGGCAAGGCCTCCGTGGTGGGGCACATCTGGAAGGGCCGCGTCGAGTCAGTGCTCGCTGGGATGGAGGCCGCCTTCATCGAGGTCGGCATCGGCAAGAACGGGTTCCTCCACGTCGATGACGTGGTGGCCATGGGCGTGCCCAAGCGCAAGCGCCTCATCGCAGAGCTGCTGAAGAAGGGCGATCAGATCATCGTCCAGGCCGTGAAGGACCCCATGGGCACGAAGGGGGCGCGCCTGACCATGCAGCTGTCGCTGGCGGGCCGGTTCCTCGTGTACGTGCCCTTCGGCGATGGCATCGGCATCAGCAAGCGACTGGACGACGACGAGCGCCACCGCCTGCGTGACATCTGCAAGCGCCTGCCCACCGACGGCGGGGGCATCATCGTGCGCACCGCCGCAGCCGGCGCATCGGCACAGGAGCTCGCGCGCGACCTGGCGTCGCTCAACCTTCTCTGGAAGGCCATCCGCGAGCGCTCCGACAAGGTCGACACCCCGTCGCTGCTCTACAGCGAGGCCGACTCATCGCTCAAGGTGATCCGGGACATCCTCAACGAGACCGTCGACGAGGTGCTCGTGGACGACCCGCGCCAGCACGAGCGCATCACGGGCTTCCTCCGGCGCACCTCGCCGGAGTTGGCCGACCGCGTGCGCCTCTACGAGGGCGACAAGCCCCTCATGGAGGCCCACGGGGTGGAGGCGGCCATCCGTTCCACGCTCAGCCGGCGCGTGCCGCTGGCGTCGGGGGGCTCGCTGGTGATCGACGACACCGAGGCGATGACGGTGATCGACGTCAACTCGGGCAAGAACGTCGGCCGCGGCAACACCCAGCTCGAGGCCACCATCACGCGCACCAACCTCGAGGCCGCCGAGGAGGTCGTGCGCCAGCTGCGCCTGCGCGACATCGGCGGCATCATCGTCATCGACTTCATCGACATGGACGACGCCAAGAACCGGCGTGCGGTCACGAAGGCGCTCAACGACGCGCTCGCGGGCGATCGCAGCCGCACCTTCGTGGTGGAGATCTCTCCGCTGGGCCTGGTGCAGATGACCCGCCAGAACATCAGCGACGGCGCGCGGGAGATCATGACCCGGGCCTGCCCAACATGCGGGGGGCAGGGCTTCGTGGTGAGCGCCGAGACCCACGCGATCGACGCCGAGCGGCAGATCCGCCTGCTCATCGGTGCTTCCCCGGAGTCGCCGGTGTCGGTGGCCGTGCACCCGGAGGTGGCTGATTTCCTGCAGGCCGACGGCAACGCTGCGCTCTCGGAGATCGAGGAGGACCTCGGGGTCTCCATCGCGCTTGAACGCGATGGTTCGATGGCGCCGGGGTCGGCACGCGTGGCGGGCGCGGCGGCAAAGTCGTCGGCCTCGGGGCGCACCCGCGCCCGTAGTCGGTCGAAGGCCCCGGCGGATGCCGCCGCCGAGTAGAGGGGGCGGGCACCGCGGGCCGTGGCGCGTGAGGGGCGGTTTCGCTACTGTCCCCGATCGCGTCCGGAGCCGGGCGCATCGACGTACGTGGAGAGAACGTGGCTGATTACGCCGTGATCGCCCTTGGGGGCAAGCAATACAGGGTGCGCGAGGGTGAGCGCATCGTCGTCGACCGCGTGGCCGCGGAGCCGGGCGAGACCATCTCGCCGCGGGTGCTCGCCACCGGTGGCACCGACGGCATCAGCGACGGCGGCACGGTGACCGCCGAGGTCGAGGAGCATGTGCTCGGCCCGAAGATCACCGTGTTCACCTACCGCGCCAAGAAGGACAGCAAGCGCAAGATGGGCCACCGCTCGCGCCTCTCGCGCGTGCGCATCACCGGGATCGGGGGCTAGGAATGGCTCACAAGAAGGGTGGCGGCTCCAGCCGCAACGGTCGTGATTCCAACTCCAAGCGCCTCGGCGTGAAGGTGTTCGCGGGCCAGGTCGTGCCGGCCGGCTCCATCATCGTGCGCCAGCGCGGCACCGTGTTCAGGCCTGGCAACGGCGCGGGCCTTGGTCGCGACCACACGATCTTCGCGACCGTCTCCGGCCGCGTGGAGTTCAGCAACGGCCACAAGGGGCGCTTCGTGTCGGTGCATCCCGTGGAGGCCCCGGCGGGCTGAGCCGGGTCGGGGCGGATCCGCCCCGCGCCGTGTCCTTCACCGACCGGGTCAAGATCCACGTCCAGGGCGGACGCGGCGGCCACGGCTGCCTGTCGTTCCGCCGCGAGGCGCACACGCCGAAGGGTGGCCCCGATGGGGGCAACGGCGGGCGCGGCGGTGACGTGCTGCTCATCGCGGATGACCAGCTGACCGACCTCACCCCGTTCCGCACGCGCGTGCACCACAAGGCGCAGGCGGGGGCGGCGGGGGAGGGGCGCAACCGGCACGGGCGAAATGGCGACGCCCTCGAAGTGCACGTGCCGCCGGGCACCCGGGTGCTGCGTGATGGCCACGAGGTTGCCATGCTCATGGAGCCGGGCGAGGTCGTGCCCGTGGCCCGCGGCGGCATCGGCGGCGTGGGTAATCGCGCGTTCAGGTCGTCCACGCACCGCGCGCCGCGCACCACGATCCCCGGTGAGGACGGCGAGGAGGCCTGGATCATCCTCGAGATGCGCCTGCCGGTTGCCGTGGCCATCATCGGGCTGCCCAACTCGGGGAAGACCGCCCTGCTCAACGCGCTCACGGGTGCGAGCGCCACGGTGGCCCCGTACCCGCACACCACAGACGAGCCGGCATTCGGGCCGCTCGAGGACGCCTTCGGGGTCATCCACCTCGTGGCCGACCTGCCGGGCCTCGCGGCCGACGGCACCGAGCGCCGCGGGGCGGCCCTCGGCCAGCTGGAGCGCGCATCGGTGGTGGTCCACTGCCTCGACGCATCCGACCCCGAGGACCCTGCCGCGCGCCTCGCGCGCGTGCGTGAGGGCGTGGCGCCCTACGTGCCCGAGGCCGGCCGCGAGGTGGTGGTGGCGACCAAGTGCGACCTGGCGCCCGCCCCGCCCCAGGCAGATTTCGCGACATCCGCCGAGACCGGGGAGGGGATCGCGGAGCTCCGCGACGAACTCATCCGGTGGCTGTCATGAGCGACGTCATCGTCATCAAGCTGGGCTCGTCCACGCTGGTGGACGAGCGGGGGGGCCTGCGCGAGGAGGTCCTCGCGCGCCGCGTGGCCGAGGTCGCACGCCTGAGGGCCGAGGGCGCGAGCCCCGTCCTGGTGTCGAGCGGCGCCATCGCATGCGGTCTCGGGACACTGGGCTTTGCGTCGCGCCCTGAAGCGCTGCCCGACCTGCAGGCGGCATCCGCCGTGGGGCAGGGCGCGCTCTTCTCGCGGTACATCACCGAGTTTGGCCGCCACGGCGTGGTGCCGGGGCAGGTGCTCCTGACGTCGGCCGACCTCGAGCATCGGGCGTCGTACCTCAACGCCCGCAACACGCTCGAGCGCCTGGTGGCGCTGGGCGCCGTCCCGGTGATCAACGAGAACGACACCACGGCGACCGACGAGCTCACGTTCGGGGATAACGACGTCCTCGCCGCGCAGGTGGCGATCCTCCTGCGCGCCCGCCTGCTGGTCCTGCTCACCGACCGCGACGGCCTCTACGCCCCCGGCGCGGACGGTCCGGTGCGCATCGACGCCCTGGCGGCGGACACCGCCCTCGATGACATCGCGCTGGCCGACCTCCCCGGGTCGGGCCGGGGTCGCGGCGGCATCGCGAGCAAGCTGGCCGCGGTGGCGATGGCCACCGGCAGCGGCACCGAGTGCGTCATCGCGAGCGGCGAGCACGACGGCGTCATCCCCGCCGCGGCGGCGGGCGGCGCGGTGGGCACGCGCTTCGCGGCGTCCGATCGGTCGGACGGCGCCTTCAAGATGTGGCTGCGCCACGCCAAGCCCGCGCAGGGGCGCGTGGTGGTGGACGCCGGCGCCGTGCGGGCGCTGATCGACAAGGGCACGTCGCTCCTTCCGGTGGGCGTGGTGGCCTGCGACGGGGCGTTCGCGGCGGGCGAGGCCGTGCTGGTGGTGGGGCCCGACGGCCGCGAGGTGGGCAAGGGCATCGCCGACCTGTCGGCCGATGAGATACGCACGGTGCGCGGCATGCACTCCGAGGATGCCCTGGTGCTGCTCTCCAGCGGTTCGGCCGAGGTGATCCACCGCGACCGCTTCGCGCCGTCCGTGCGCTAGCGTGGCCCGGTGATGACGACCACGAAC
>Ga0222714_10006316_pt1 | contig 11090 bp, 12 predicted proteins | sample C33_3DmetaG_FD_165048 | JGI IMG/M metagenome (GOLD analysis project Ga0222714, IMG submission 165048) | Estuarine water microbial communities from San Francisco Bay, California, United States - C33_3D | ecosystem: Environmental > Aquatic > Marine > Unclassified | place: USA: California... | reverse complement strand
TTTGCTCCTTTAGGTTGGTTATCGTGGTTTAGGGTTGTAACCCAGCCCAGCTATGTACCGGGCAGTTTCGGCGCGGTATACGCCGTTGGCTTGCTTGTGGTGGGCTACACTTGTGTACTTGTTCCCACCTTTACCATTCGAGCCTTGCTCGTATGCGGTGACCTTTTTTGCTATCACCTCGCCACAGTCTAGGCATACGTGGTAGCCCAGTCTGGTTTTTCGCTCGCGCGGGTACAACCCGTCGCACAAAGCGCACACGGCGCTTTCTTCCAGCACAACTTGTTTAACTTTCATCGCTTCGCTCCTTTTGTGTTTCCGGACAACGTTGTCCGGATTTGGAATAGCAGGTAACTACCAACAAAAATAAATGAGATACATAAACTAAATTAACCTATCTTTTTTGCAGGCAATAACTGCCGTAACGAGCGTCTATTATAGCACATTAAATATGTTTTGTCAAGTTTGTGGGTGTTCAGTGTTGTTGCGTGGCGTTTTGTTTAGTTGTACAGGCGGAGGGTTTGTTACTTTTTTGTTGGCGGCGCAAGTGCTTGATATGCCTAGTGAAATTGGCATTTTTGGGCGTTTTGTTACTTTTCTGTTACTTTTTGTTTTTCGTAAGTTGTTGAATATAAAGGAATGTTACTTTGTTACCTCTGTTACCTCATTTTTTTTACCTTCCTACGTTTGGTTTTTGCAAAAGGTGGGTAAGACAGGCGGAGTTGGTACAAAGTCAGGTCGGCCCTGAGAGATTCACAGGGAAGCCAAAAGTTGAGGTAACAGAGGTAACAAAGTAACAAACAAAATATATATATATATATAATATAATATAATTAATAATAATAATAATAACTAAACTAAACTAACATTCTAACTAGTAAAAAACCCACGAACTTGAAAAGTTCTCTGTTACCTTTTGCCTACTGAAAAAGTAACAAAAAAGTAACATCTTTAACTTCGTGTGCTAAGTTGTTGAATTGATTGCGATTCAAGGTTTTCCATTTCCGGACAACTTTGTCCGGATTTGTCTAATGCACCTACTAGCAGAGCGCCGATTGAGAACTGGTGACGCGCGGTGAGACTTTGTGAATCCGGACAACTTTGTCCGGAAATGGAAAACGTAGCCGGGTGCGGTCGGGTGGTAGGTGAGGTGGTAGAACAGACAAGTTTAGCCAGTAGCAGAGCGCCGATTGAGAACTGGTGATGAAAATCACGGGCAAAAAAAAAGCCCCGACCGAAGTCGGGGCCAAGTGAGCGGGGACTACTTTTTCTTGGATATGGCGAACGAGCCTTTGTATTTCTGCCCGTAGCCGGTCTTGATGGCTTTCGCCTTTCCGTGCTTAGACGATAATTCGTCAATTACAGGTTTTAACTGCTTTTGAATGTCGCACATGAATTGCGTTTGCGGCACTTTATCAGTGCCGGACAGTGCATCGTGCATTGCCATCAAACCACCGATTATCCTCTCCTCTATCGACCACGTAGCGCGGTCTCCCTTACCACCAGTGCCGTCGGCACCCTGCGCAGCGTTGCCGCGCAGCACGTAAACCACCTGAGTTAAAAACGCCATCACAAGGCGGCGGATAGTCCGCCGTGCGTTCTCAAGCACGTCCTTTTCGTCGTCGCTGAGTTTGGCCCTTTCTTGTTTGGTCATTTTAAGAATTTCAGCGAGCCTTGCGTTGCCGTCAGCGTAACCGCGACCGACTTCGTTAAAGACGGCAACGTGCACGACGTTGCCCTCCACAAACTGGTCAATTGGTACCCATTCTGGTTTTATACCCAATTCAGTAAATGCGGCGGCCTGAGCCTGAATCGCTTCCGCGCTTGCGCGGTGCGCTTTGCCAAAATTGAAAGCGTGACCGGTTGCTACAGATTTTGCGATTGTGATTTGGTTTTCCATAAAAATTACCTTTTTAAAAGAGTCGAGCGGAATTGCTCGACTTGGGACGTATGCTAAACGAGTTTACCCTAGATTGCAGCTCGTTTTTCCGGAACCGGACAACGTTGTCCGGATTCGATACCCACCGCCCCCCTATGGCCCCATAATTGGTTTGGTTCCATACACGTCTATATACAAACTATTCCGCGCAAATGACCCCCACCCCCTAACTTTCCAAAATCCCAACTTAGCTACCCCACCCCCCTGTTTTACGGGAACCCCCCGTCAGGAGTCCCAAGGTACTTAGCGAATATCGAAAACCTCAACACATTCCAAAAACTATTGTTTTTTCTCATTTATATCCTATACTTGCGCCAACAGCTTTATGCTTGCGAAAAAGGTTAGTTTCTTGATCGAAATTACCGTAACTCCAGAGTTTGGGATTGAAATCCCGAGCAACGTCTCGTACATGGACCTAAGAACCCGTGCAGAAGCGGCGTGTAAGACCATAAACGAGCTACAAAACCACGGTTTGGACGTCAAAGTCACCGAAGAAGACCGAGATGTGGCGAGTACGCTACTAACTACCTACGCCGGGGACCCCGATACCACCTCAAAAGCCGCCACTGACCGGCGAATAGCCAAGCTAACCACGGGCGCTTTGTTAGAAACCCACCGAATACTAGACGAGTACGGCAGAGTTATCGTCGGCCACGCCGCAGAAATACGAAATACTGTCGTAAACAAGTTGGTTATAGAGTCAGAAAACACCGATCCGCGAGTACGGCTTAAGGCTTTGGAACTTCTTGGCAAGATGTCTGACGTAGGATTGTTCACCGACCGTAAAGAAGTAACCGTTACCCACAAAACTACTGAATCTCTGCGCGATAAACTTCGTGAGAAGCTGGAGATACTGAAAAGCGAGGTTGAAATAACCGATGCCGAGTACGAAGTAGTGAAAGAAAAGTAGCGGGGGGAAACCAGTGAACACCGAAGCTGACGCCAAACCGGGAAAACCAGATTTTACCCCCGAAGAGATAGAACTACTCCTACAAAACTTAAATTCGTACTCCCCAGAAGAACAGTACGAGCTGTACAGGATTGTGAGCGAGCTGGAGGCTAAAAAGAAAGCAGAAGCAGCCAAAGACGACCTCATTGAGTTCTGTAAGTTCCTTCAACCTGACTATAAAGTAGGTAAACATCATCGAATTTTGGCCGATCTTTTGATGGAAATTGAGCGTGGCCGCGAGTACAACGACGAGGGAAACCCCCTAAAAGGGACTGGAAAAGACCGAATATGTGTCAATATGCCGCCCCGTCATGGCAAATCTCAGCTTGTTTCTATCTATTTTCCGGCGTGGTTTTTGGGGCGAAACCCAGATAAAAAGGTGCTGATGGTGTCCCACACGACAGACCTCGCTGTAGATTTTGGTAGGAAAGTGCGAAATATAATCTCAAGCCCAGCCTACCAAGAAGTATTCCCCAGCGTACAGCTTGCCCAAGACAGCAAAAGCGCGGGCAGATGGAATACAAATCTGGGTGGTGAGTATTTTGCCTGTGGTGTTGGTTCAGCCCTTGCGGGACGCGGCGCGCACTTACTTTTGGTGGACGACCCCCACAACGAACAAGACATTATTAACGGAAATTTGGATGTTTTTGATAAAGCGTACGAATGGTTTACGTACGGCGCACGTACACGTCTAATGCCCCAAGGTCGTGTAGCAATTATCCAAACCCGGTGGCACATGGATGACCTGACTGGTCGCGTAACCCGCGATATGGCCCAAAACCACTTAGCCGACCAGTACGAAGTTGTTGAATTTCCAGCTATTTTAGAAGTAGAACGGGACGTAGAAGACCCCGAAAACAACAATAAAATAGTAAGAAAACTCGTTGACGTACCCCTATGGCCTGAGTTTTTTGATCTGGACGCGCTATACCGCACTAAGGCTTCAATGCCTGCGTTCCAATGGAATTCTCAGTACCAACAGCACCCAACGTCAGAAGAAAGCTCTATAATAAAGCGCGAGTGGTGGCAATCATGGACAAGAGAAGACCCGCCACGGTGCGAATATATTATAATGACGCTAGACGCCGCTGCTGAAGCTAACAACCGGGCGGACTTTTCTGCGTTTACTATTTGGGGTGTGTTTTTCTACGAGGGCGGCATTTACGAGCGTGGCGTAGATAAAGACGGGAACACAAGCAACACAAGCAACACAAGCAATGAAGACAACCAGAACACCAGAAAACTCCTTGGTGTACCCAACACTTACAATATAGTGCTGCTTAATTCGGTCAAGCGGCGGTTGGAGTTTCCAGAGCTAAAAGACCTAGCTATACAACTGTATACAGAGTGGAAGCCAGACGCGTTTATTGTCGAGAAGAAGAGCAGCGGAACGCCGTTGTACCAAGAACTTCGTAGAACAGGTATGCTATTGCAAGAGTATACGCCGACGCGCGGTACTTCTAATAACCCTAATACAAAGATGGCGCGGTTGAATTCCGTTGCTGATATAGTACGTTCTGGGTTGGTATGGGTACCACAAACACGTTGGGCCGAAGAGCTAGTAGAAGAAGTGGCTGGATTTCCTTTTATGTCCCACGACGACCTTGTGGATACTATGATAATGGCACTGATGCGGTTCCGGCAAGGTGGGTTTATTTCTTTGCCGTCTGACGAAGACCAAGGTGTGCAATATTTTAAAGGTAGGCGCGGCGGCGCGTACTACTAAAGGTAATTAATCATGGCAATCGAAAAGAGCATATATCCTGAACAGGGCGAGTACCCACAAGAAGTAAGCCTCATAGACATAATGTCCAGTGAACCGGTTGAAGTAGAACTGGAAGACGGCAGTGTCGAGATAACTTTTGGTGGGGGAGAAAATGAAGATGTTGATTCCGCGCCGTTCGATGCCAATCTTGCGGACTACATGGATGAGAAAGCACTGCAAACCCTTTCGTCCGACCTTATGGGCTACGTCGATACTGATATAGAAAGCCGTAAGGATTGGGCCGATACGTTTGTCAAAGGCTTAGAGGTACTGGGTTTCTCGTACGAAGAGCGCACTGAGCCGTGGGAAAATGCTTGCGGGGTGTACAGTAACGTGCTGGCCGAAGCAGCAATCCGGTTCCAAGCCGAGACCATGAGCGAAACGTTCCCTGCCGCAGGGCCAGTAAAGACAAAGATTATTGGCGAAATAACCCGCGAAAAAGAAGATGCCGCTATGCGGGTTAAGGCGGATATGAACTACGAACTGACTGAGGTGATGGTTGAGTATCGCCCAGAGCATGAAAGGATGCTTTATAGCCTTGGTCTTGCAGGTTCTGCGTTTAAGAAAGTTCACTTTGACCCAAACATTGGGCGACAAGTTGCTACTTATATACCTGCCGAAGACGTAATTGTTCCCTATGGCGCGTCTAATATTGAGAGCGCAGAGCGTGTTACGCACATCATCCGTAGGACCAAGAATGATTTAGTTAAGCTGCAAGTTGCAGGTTTCTATCGAGATATAGACCTTGGCGACCCCGTTTCGTTCCATACAGATATCGAAGAGAAGAAAGCCGAGGAAGGTGGGTACACGCTAACTTCCGATGACCGGTATGTTCTACTTGAGATACACGCTGATTTGATTATTAACGGCGTAGATGGGGGAGATGAGGACGAAGAAGAGCTGCAAATTGCCAAGCCCTACGTTGTTACTATCGAGCAGGGTTCAGGCGAAGTTCTTGCTGTCCGCCGCAACTGGAATCCCGAAGACCCACTGATGTTGAAGCGTCAGCATTTTGTACATTACGTATATGTACCGGGTTTTGGTTTTTACGGTTTAGGTTTAATTCACATTATCGGTGGCTACGCGCGCGCCGGTACATCCTTGATACGTCAGCTCGTTGATGCTGGAACTTTGTCGAATCTGCCGGGTGGCTTGAAGAGCCGTGGTATGCGGGTTAAGGGCGACGATACTCCGATTGGCCCCGGCGAGTTCCGTGATGTAGACGTGCCCAGCGGTAGCATTAAAGAAAATATTATGACGCTCCCTTATAAGGAGCCGAGCCAGACTTTGTTAGCGCTTCTACAGCGTATTACTGAGGAAGGCCGACGGCTGGGGGCTATTAGTGATATGAACATAAGCGACATGAGCGCGAATGCCCCGGTTGGCACAACGCTTGCGTTGCTGGAAAGAACACTCAAACCGATGGCGGCGGTCCAAGCCCGCGTTCACTATGCCATGAAGCAGGAGTTCAAGTTGCTCCGCGCTATCATTGCTGAGTACGCCCCGGAAGAGTATATGTACGTGCCTGACCGTGGTGAGCCGCGCGCCCGACGCGCCGATTACGCTATGGTGGAAGTAATTCCCGTCAGCGACCCCAACAGCAGCACAATGGCCCAGCGAGTGGTCCAGTATCAAACCGTGTTGCAGATGGCGCAGGCCGCCCCACAGATATACGACTTACCACAGCTTCACCGGCAGATGATCGAAGTACTTGGTATTAAAAACGCCGATAAGCTTGTACCAACAATAGATGACGTTAAACCTGTTGACCCGGTAAGCGAGAATATGAGCGCCATAACCGGTAAACCCATAAAAGCGTTTATCTATCAAGATCACGACGCGCACATTGCTACCCACCAAGCGTTTATGCAAGACCCGCAGATTGCCGCAACTATTGGGCAAAACCCAGCCGCGCAGCGGATTATTGGGGCGTTGCAGGCTCACGTTGCAGAACACGTAGCATTTAGCTATCGGGCGCAGATGGAACAGAAACTCGGCGTACCGTTACCGGCACCGAACGAAGAGCTGCCAAAAGAAATCGAGGTTCTGCTGTCACAAACTATGGCTAAAGCCGGGATACAACTTTCTCAGCAGAAACAACAAGCTGCCGCCCAGCAGCAGATTCAGCAACAGATGCAAGACCCTGTTATCCAGATGCAGAAGCAGGAACTGGATATCAGAGCCGCCGATCAGCAACGTAAGGCCCAGAAAGACCAAGCTGATGCACAGCTTGCAGCGGCAAAACTCCAGCTTGATAAGGAGAAAGCCGATAAAACTGCGGCTATTGAGTCCGCGCGGGTTGCATCTCAAACACAGCAAGCCAACGCTAAACAAGATTTGGACGAAGCCAAAGCAATTCTTGACTTGGTGAAGGCACAACAAGGACCGTCCCGTGGCTAAGAAGAAAGAATCCGAACCGTTAAAGCTCCACCTTGGGAAGAAAGGCACCAGCATTGGTGATGGCGCAATAAAGCTGGCATCAATGAACAAGCATAAGAAACGTAGTTTCAAATTCTACAGGGGGCAAGGCAGATAACATGGCTAAAACCGTCTTTGACGTGCTTATTGAAAAAATTACGACATCAAGAGAAACACACGAACAGGCATTACTTACCGGTTCTGCAAAGGATTTCGCGCAATATCGCGAAATATGTGGGGTTATTCGGGGTCTTAACGCCGCATTGATAGAAATACACGACCTCTCGCGCAACTATATGGAAGACAATGATGGCTGAAACAGCGTTAGAAAAACGGCGGAAGGAAAAGATTGCTGAAGAAGAAGCTAGACAAGCGGAACTTGAAAAAGCTATTCCGAAGCCTACCGGGTACCATGTTCTTATTGCTTTGCCCAACATCGAGGAAACTTACGGTGAAAGTGGGCTGCTTAAGTCAAATCAGACCGTAAGAGACGAGTATATCTTGTCTACTATAGGCTTGGTTTTGGACATGGGAGACCAAGCGTACAACGATACAGAACGTTTCCCCACCGGGGCATGGTGTAAACCGGGGGATTATGTGATGTTTCGCGCCAATACCGGTACTCGGTTCAAGATTGGCACCCAAGAATACCGATTGATGAACGATGATTCGATTCAGGCAATCGTGCCCGACCCACGAGCGGTCTCTCGCGCATAGGAGCTAAATTATGGCGCTGCAACAAGTAGAGTTTGAATTTCCCGACCCTGACAAAGACGTGGAAGGAACCGTAGTAGAGGTAGACCTAGGACCGGAAGAACACGAAGTTATACAAGTAGACGGGGCTGTAGGACGAAAAACCGTTGATAAAAGCAAAGTTGTTGAATCTGAAGAAGAAACAGTCACTATTGTTGACGATACGCCCCCCAAAGATCGTAACAGGGTTCCGTCCGCCCCACCAAGAGACGTTACTGATGATGAACTTAAGAACTATTCTGAGTCTGTTCAGCAACGAATTAAGCATTTTAGTAAGGGCTACCATGACGAACGTCGAGCTAAAGAAACAGCCGAGCGTGAAAGGGTTGCTATTGAGCAATTTGCTAAGAGCTTAATTGAAGAGAATAAGCGGCTAAAAGGCGACTACGGCAGAAGCCAAGAAGCGTTGCTCGCACAGGCTAAGAAAACCGTAGAGGGGCAGATAGAAACTGCCAAGCGGCAGTATAAACAAGCTTATGATACCGGTGATTCAGACGCTATTGTTGCTGCACAATCGGCCCTTAATGATGCCCAAATTCGGATGTCTAAACTGGCTAGTTTTAAACCACAAAAAGCGGAAGTTACTGATACTTCTTTACAAATTCCAGCCAATGAAGTACAACGGCAAGTACAAGTACCTGCGAATTCGGTACAAAGAGACACTAAAGCTGAAACATGGCGCGATAATAACCCGTGGTTTGGCTCAGACGATGAGATGACAGCCTTTGCGTTAGGCTTGCATAATAAACTCGTCAACGAGGGTGTAGACCCTCAATCCGATAATTACTACGAGCGTATAAATACTCGTATGCGACAAGTGTTCCCCGATCAATTTGACGATGGGGGTAACGAAACGCCGGAACCCACGCCTCGTAAGCGTAGTAATGTTGTTGCGCCCGCTACTCGTAGCACAGCACCTAAACAATATGTGCTGTCCAAAACACAACAAGCTATTGCTAAACGATTGGGGGTAAGCCCGGTGGAATACGCCAAACAGGTTGCAATTTTAGAGAGGAAGCAAAATGGTTGAGAATAGAGTGAGCAGAGACGAAACGAATAGGGACAAGTCTACACGCAGAAAGGCATGGGAACGCCCAGAAACCTTACCCCGTTTTGACCCCGGTCCGGGCTGGGTACCGCGCTGGATTCGTTTGAGTACTCTCGGCCAACTAGACGCCACCAATATTTCCTCAAAGCTGCGTGAAGGTTGGGAACCCGTACTAGCTAGTGATTACCCCGAGATATTGTCTGACCCCGTTGTAGACCAGCGGTTTAAAGACAATGTAATTGTGGGTGGACTGATAGCTTGTAAGGCACCACAGGAAATGGTTGAAGAGCGCAACGCTTACTATAATAAGCAAGCGCATGGTCAAATGCAGTCCGTGGACAACAACCTGATGCGTGAAAACGACCCGAGGATGCCCCTGTTTAACGACAGAAAATCCACGGTTACTTTTGGTAAAGGTTAATTTTTAGGAGCTAACAATGGCTTATCCGACTGTATCTGCCCCTTACGGGCTTGTACCGGTTAAGATGGTTAGCGGCACTCCGTATGCTGGCGTTACTCGTTTGTATTCTATTGCAAGCGGTTATGCGTCCAACATTTTCAAAGGCGATGCCGTTAAGCTCGTAACCGCTGGTACCGTTGAAGTTGACACCGCTGATGCGGCTATGACTCCAATCGGTGTTTTTATGGGCTGTACATACACAGACCCAACAACTGGGCAAAAACTGTTCAGCAACTACTGGCCTACTGGCACAGTTGCTTCAGACGCTCAGGCTTACGTTGTTGACGCAACAGACGTTCTGTTCAAAGTTGCCGTGGTATCTTCTGGTACTACTATTGGTGACCTTGCACTGACTGATCTGGGTGCCAACGTCGCAGGCGTACAGAATGCTGGTAGCACTGCTAACGGTAATTCTAAAGTGGCAATCTCTGATACTTCCGCTACCACAAATACACTGCCTTTCCGCATTGTAGAGCTAGTTGAAGAGACCAAAAACTCATCTGGTGGATACACTGAAGCCCTCGTTAAGTGGAACGCAGGTCATCAGATGTCCAACACAACTGGCGTTTAACGGGAGGTCTGACTAATGGCTATTTCACGCGCCCAGCTCCTCAAGGAACTGCTCCCGGGTCTTAACGCCCTGTTCGGCCTTGAGTATGCTAAGTATGGTGAAGAACACGCTGAGATTTTCGAAACAGAATCTTCAGATCGTTCTTTTGAAGAAGAAACCAAGTTGTCCGGTTTCAGTGCTGCCCCTGTAAAAGGTGAAGGCGCTGCAATCGTATACGACAACGCACAAGAAGCGTGGTCTGCTCGGTACAACCACGAGACAATTTCTATGGGCTTTTCAATCACTGAAGAAGCGATTGAAGACAACCTGTATGATTCTCTGTCTTCACGTTATACCAAAGCTCTGGCCCGCGCTATGGCTTACACCAAGCAGGTTAAAGCCGCTAACATCCTGAACAATGCGTTCAGCGGTTCTGGCGTAACCTACGGTGACGGCAAGACATTGTGTGCCACTGACCACCCGCTGGTTTCTGGCGGCACAAACGGCAACACTCCTTCAGTAGCTGCTGACCTTAACGAGACTTCTCTGGAAGCCGCCGTTATCGCTATTGCTGGCTGGACTGATGAACGTGGTTTGCTGATCGCTGCCAAGCCCAAGAAGCTGGTAATCCCGCCTGCTCTGATGTTCACTGCAACTCGTTTGCTGGACACTGAACTGCGCGTAGGTACCGCTGATAACGACATCAACGCCCTCAAGACCAATGGTTCAATCCCCGGTGGCTACACAGTTAACCACTACCTGACTGATACCAATGCTTGGTTCCTGTTGACTGACGTTCCTAACGGCCTGAAGCACTTTGTCCGTACTCCGATGCAGACATCTATGGATGCTGACTTCGATACTGGCAACAGCCGCTACAAAGCTCGTGAGCGTTATTCCTTCGGTGTCTCTGACCCGCTGGGAATCTACGGCTCTCCCGGAGCTTAATAACGTAGTAAATAGATTGGGGGCTTCGGCCCCCTTTCTTTTTGGGGAAGCAGTATGCCAGACACAAAAACCTGTAAAGACTGCAAAAAAACTTTACCAGTAGAAGATTTCGAAATACTTGAATCTCGGTACGGTAACGGCAAAATATATCGCCGTTCCGTCTGTAGACCTTGCAAAACCAACAATAAAGCCAAACAAATTTCTTCTTCTCCAGAAGCGTATTTAAAAACTTTATCTATACAGCTCCGTTCCAGCCGCCGTAA
>Ga0222714_10006315_pt1 | contig 11090 bp, 11 predicted proteins | sample C33_3DmetaG_FD_165048 | JGI IMG/M metagenome (GOLD analysis project Ga0222714, IMG submission 165048) | Estuarine water microbial communities from San Francisco Bay, California, United States - C33_3D | ecosystem: Environmental > Aquatic > Marine > Unclassified | place: USA: California... | reverse complement strand
GACTTGAGCAACGGCGCGGGCCTACTGCTTTCAAGTCAGGTTCGTGGATACGCCGGGATGTGTTGGAGAAACGCACCGGCGATACCGACGACAGACACTAATATTACGAGCGGAGGAACAGGCATGATCGAGGGCGGATGCTTCTGTGGCAAGATTCAGTTCACGATCGACGAGAAGCAGGATGGCAGCTATCTGGTGGCGAACTGTCACTGCTCGATGTGTCGTCGCACCAGTGCCGCGCCCTTCGTCACCTGGATCATCGTACCACGGACTGCGCTGCACCTGCGCGAAGGCAACCCCGCCGTGCTGCATTCCTCCGAGAAAGGCACGCGGCATTTCTGTCGTGACTGCGGCACGCCGCTGTTCTTTCACACGACAGACCGGCCGCAAGACGTCGACGTTACCACCTGCTGCCTCGACAATCCGGACAAGTACGTGCCTACAGTGAATGTCTACGAGGAATCCCGACTCCAGTGGTTACCTCTGACCTGATGCGGTAATGTGTGCTCTGCCCTGCTACCACCGAGATCCGATCCATGCCTACCCTGATTCATCAACGTGTTCGTGAGTGCCAGGCAGGCACTTACCCGAAGAGTATCGCTCGTCTCAGCTCTGGCTGGGTCGTGTTGGGCGATGTCCAGTTTGTGCGCGGCTATTGCTTGTTACTTCCGGATCCGGTGGTCGCCAATCTCAATGCCATGCCTGAGCCCGATCGCAAGGTGTTTCTCTACGAGATGTCTGTGGTAGGGGACGTACTGCTTGAACTGACAGGAGCGCTGCGCATCAACTACGAGATGATTGGCAATGTGGAACCGGCGCTGCATGCCCACCTGTTCCCGCGCTATGCCGATGAACCGGAAACACTGCGGTTAAAACCGGTATGGTTCTATAACTGGGAACAGGCCCCCGGGTTTGATCCGGAGCGCGACGGCCCACTCATGCAAGCGATCCGGGAGCGACTCGTGACTCGCGGGCTCGTCATACCGGACTGAGTCAGGGCCGCGTCGCGAGACGTTTCTCCAGCCAGGGACCCAACGTCGACCAATCCATACGAAACATGTGAGGAGCGCCTTCAAGTATCTCAGCATCGAGATCGACACCGGCCGAGGTCAGGCTCTCGACAGTTTCGTTGAAGTTGTCTGCCCAGCCCAGCTGGTCGTCACCACCGATGCGCAAATACACGGAGAATCCTTTCAGGCTGTCGTTCTTCGTGCGGCCAGTTGAGATCGCCGGTACCGCGGCGACACCCAGATAACGATCGGGATCGCGGCGCGCGATCTCAAGTGCTGACATACCCCCATTGGACACACCTGCGAGCAGCACCTTACCCGCCGCCACCTCTTCCCGTTTCTCAAGCGTTCCGATCAGTGACGCGATCAGTGCATTGCTGGCCGGGCCGCGAAAGGAACGATTATCCGGCGAGATTGGCACCGCCACATACCAGCCTCGGGCCGCGAAGCCCGAACCCAGCCAGCGCGAAGTATCCGCAGAGATGGTGGCATTGCCCGGGCCACCGCCCATGAGGATGACCAGGGGATGGGGAGCTGTGCCTGTCGTAGGCGCCACGATGAAGACATTCAATACTGTGCCATCATCGAGTGTGATGCGCTCCTGCGCCTGCACGAGTGCAGCAGCACCGAGTGCGAAACCCACGCTCAGGCCCATCAGAATTTTTCGAAGTAACATTTTCGCCCTCCCGATTCCATCAAGGAAAGTGTGAGCTCGCGCAGCTACCGCCGCCTATTGCTGGCGCCTGCGGTAGATGTCCTGAAATTTCTCGTGCAGCCGGCGCATGCCACCGAGCCAACGATCGTAGTCATCAGTCTTGCGGCGCATATAAGTCAGGACTTCCGGGTGCGGTAACACCAAGAAGCGCTCTTCGGCGAGTGTGGCAACGACGGTTTCGGCCAGTTGCTCAGGCTCCAGCATGCCATCCAGTCCCGCCACTCCGCCATCACCATCGCCGACCGCAGTCATTTTCGTGCGCACCGCCTGCGGACACAAGACGGATACCTTGATTCCTCGATTGCCGTAGGTGATCGACAACCATTCAGCAAATCCGATGGCGGCATGTTTTGTCACAGAATACGGTGCCGAGCCAACCTGGCTTAACAGGCCAGCCGCAGAAGAGGTGTTGAGCAGATAGCCTTCTCCCCGCTCCAGCATGGCAGGCAATACGGCACGCGCCGCATAGATGTGGGCCATCACGTTGATGTCCCAGATCGTCTGCCATTGCGCATTGGAAACCGTCTCATCGCCGGCGGTAAAGATGCCAGCATTGGAACAGAACAGGTCGATCTGGCGAAAACGGGCAATGGCCTGTCGAACCAGTTCCTTCACATCGTCCTCGCGTCCGACATCGCAGCGGACAGCCAGAGTCGCGGAGATGGGCGCGAGACTGGCGGCGACAGTATCGATACCAGCCTGGTCGATATCCGATAACACGATGGCCTTCGCGCCTTCCCGGGCAAAGCGTTCGCACAATGCCTTGCCGATGCCACTGGCCGCGCCGGTTACTACTACTACTTTGTCTTTAATTTGCATGCTCTGTCCTGTTTGCGGGTGATATCAGGCGATCATTCGCTCGAGTCGATCACTGATGATGTGTTCGGCCTCTCTGACGATACGGGAAATCAATTCGGCGCAAGTGGGAATGTCGTCGATGAGACCAACGACCATGCCGGCCGACCAGATGCCCTTGTCGAGGTCACCGTCATTAAACAATTCCCTGCCCTTGACGCCGGCAACGAGATGCTTGATGTCTTCAAAATTGGTCTCACCCGCGCGCGCCTCGATGGCCATGACCTGTTCGGCGACACTGTTCTTGAACACGCGCGCGGTATTGCGCAGGGATCGATAAATCAGCGCGGTATCCAGCTCTGAAGCCTCCACCATCCGCTGTTTAACGTTGTGGTGAATCGGTGCTTCCTGGGTGACCATGAAGCGCGTGCCCATATTAATGCCATCTGCCCCCATCGCCAGAGCTGCAGCGAGACCGCGACCATCACCGAACCCGCCGGAGGCAAGAAAGGGAATCTTCAGGCGTCGCGCCGCCAGTGGTAGCAGAATCATGTTGGTCACATCATCTTCGCCCGGGTGACCGGCGCACTCGAAACCGTCCACGCTCACCATATCGCAGCCGATCTTTTCGGCTTTCAGCGAATGCCGGATCGAAGTGCACTTGTGGATGACCTTGATACCGGCGGCCTTGAACAACGGCAGGAACGGCTCCGGATTGCGGCCCGCTGTCTCTACGATCTTGACGCCGGAGTCGACGATGGCCTGCGCGTATTCTTCGTAAGGCACCGGTTTGATCGTAGGCAGAATCGTCAGGTTGACCGCGAAGGGCTTGTCAGTCATGTCACGGCAGCGTGCCACTTCCTTGAGCAGTGCTTCCGGAGTAGGTTGGGTGAGCCCGGTGATGATGCCGAGCCCTCCGGCATTGGATACGGCGGAGGCCAATTCCGCCAGCCCGACCCATTGCATGCCCCCTTGTACGACCGGATGCTCGATCCCGAGCAGTTCAGTAACCCTGGTCCGCATATGCCTTCTCTCCCCCCATCGGAATTACCGCTCGCGCGCCCGATTTTTCGGGTGCGCAGAGCAAAACGAGGGCTAGTTTACGTGCTCTGGCGACCGGGTGCAAAGACAGGGGATTCAAGGGCTTTTGTATGCTATATTGTGCCGCTTTCACGCTATCCGCCTAGCTGAAATCCCGGAGATTTGTCCGGGGGAACAAAAGGTCTGGAGGGTCTGGTCCGCGCTACTTTATTCCTGCGGCCGACTATTGAGACTACAAAAACCAAAGTATCGGGACAGCATCCTGGCCAGAGAGCCGAGACACAGGGATCGCCCCCGACGGAGTACGTTATCCCTACCTGGAGAGAGATATGATTCGCAAGTTACTGTTCACAGCGATCGCATTCAGCACGGCAGCAACGGCAGTTCCTGCACTGGCGCAAAGCGGTCGTGACGCGATCCAAGAGATCAAGGTTACTTCCAACAGCAGGCGGTCTGAAGGACTGTCAGACATCAATGCCGCTGTTTCCGTTTTGGGCCAGCAGGATCTGGATCTGATTGCGCACACCCACTACCAGGAAGCACTCAACCGCCTCCCCGGCGTCAATATTAATCGCAACAATGGCCAGGAGAGCCTGATCGCGATTCGCTCTCCCGTATTCACCGGAGGCGGCGCCTGTGGCGCATTCCTCACGGCCGAGAATGGTATCCCTCTGCGGTCGGCAGGCTTCTGTAACGTCAACGAGATGTTCGACGCGCATAGCGAAAACGCCGCCAGCATCGAGGTCGTCCGCGGTCCGGGCAGCGCCTTCTGGGGCTCCAATGCGATGCATGGCCTGATCAATGTGGTGTTGCCTGAGCCGGGTGAAGCTGGTGAGGTAACGCTTGAGAGCGGTCCCGAAGGGTCCTGGCGCGTGAAAGGTCGTCTGGGCCATGACTACGGTAATTTCAAGCAGCTGCTGCTCGTCAATGGTGTCAGTGAAGAAGGCTATCGCGACGATAGCGGCGTCGATCAGCAGAAGGTGTCATGGCTGTACCATTACGCGACGGCGAAAGGCGCGACACTCGATGGCGGTTTCACCTTCAGCAACCTGAATCAGGAAACTGCCGGTTACGTGGTCGGCCCGAAAGCCTACAAGGGTTCACTGCGCGATACCAACCCAAACCCTGAAGCGTATCGCGATAGCGTCAATAACCGCGTGTGGACCCGGTTCACCCAGCACGTGGACGATTGGGACATCGTACTGACGCCCTATTTCCGCGAAGCCAACATGAACTTCATCCAGCACTTCCTGCCCGGCTTGCCGATCGAGGACTCCGAACACCGCAGTGTTGGTTTACAGACGGCGGGTTATCGCACGCTGGCCAACAACGCGCGACTGGCGATGGGCATCGATATCGAGTCCACCAATGGCAAGCTGAAACAGTTCCAGCCGAATCCGACTGTGGGATCAGCGTTCCTGCGCAACACGATTCCACAGGGACGCCAGTATGACTACGAAGTTGACGCGCGGCAGATGGGTGCCTTTATCAGCTACGAGCAGAGTCTCAGCGAGAACTGGGATCTGTCGCTGGGTTTGCGTCTCGAAGACATCAACTATGACTACGACAACCTGATGGTGGATGGTCGCGTCAAGGAAAATGGCGTGCCCTGTGGCTTTGGTGGCTGCCGTTACAATCGCCCGGCCGATCGCGACGATAGTTTTACCGACCTCTCGCCAAAACTGGGACTGAGCTATTCCTTTGACGACAGCAATAGCCTGCAACTGCGCGTGCAGAATGGCTTCCGCGCCCCCCAGGCGACCGAACTTTATCGTTTACAGAACAACCAGAATGTCGCGGACCTCGAATCGGTCGAGCTCGAGAGCTACGAGATTGCCTTCGTCGGGGCTGGCAGTGACTGGGATTATTCCGCCACGGTCTATTACATGGACAAGACCAATGAAATCATCACTGACAGCAATCGCATCAACCTGAATGGGGTACACACGAAGCATCGCGGTCTCGAATTGGGTGCCGGCTATGACATCACCGCCACCCTGTCAGTACGCGGCACCTTCAATCTCGCCAGCCACACGGTAGAGAACTCGGAAGACTCCAATGGTGCTGCCCTGCGCGGCAACGATGTCGATGGTGCACCGAATGCCTTCGGTAACCTGCACCTGCAATGGCGTCCGAATGCGAAGCTGCTGACCGAACTGGAATGGGTGAACATGGGCAAGTACTACACAAACCCAGAAAACACCGCCTCCTACGACGGCCACGACCTGTTGAACCTGCGCACCCAGTATCAGGTCAATGACACTATCAACGTGTCGCTGAACCTGTTAAACATCACCGATGTGGAGTACGCAGAGCGGGCTGACTGGACTGCCTTCACCGGTGATCGTTATTTCCCTGGTGAACCGGCGCGCGCCTTCCTGGCTGTTAACTGGAAGTTCCGCTAGTACAGACATTGGACGCGAGTCCGATAGAGTGATAAAAAATGCCGACCTCAAGTCGGCATTTTTTTGCCTTTCACGCGATGAGCACCCGGAATGACGACGTCACAGACTGGCCCCATCAGCACGCGCTATGACATCCTGCTCGACTATCTGGCCAGTCAACAGCAGCGCCATCCCGGCTTCATTCAACATCCCAACCCTCACGTCAATCGCATGGCCATGGCCCAACTCGACAGCCTGCGCAAGGCGGCGGTGCTGATTCCCGTCACCCGCAACAGCGCGACCCAGGAGAGTCATGTGGTACTCACGGTGCGTTCGGCCAATCTGAAGAGTCATGCCGGCCAGATCAGCCTGCCTGGCGGGACCTGGGAGGCACGGGATGCCGATGCGGTGTCAACGGCACTGCGTGAGAGTGAAGAGGAGATCGGCTTGCGTCGGGATGCAGTGGAGATCATCGGCCAACTCGGCGAGATGGCCCTGCCATCGGGTTTTCGCGTGACGCCGGTCATTGGGTTGATCGAACCGGGCCTGCAATTCACACCCTGCCCTGTCGAAGTTGCCGACATCTTTCAAGCACCGCTGGAGCTGGTGCTGAATCCGGAAGCCTATCGACGCAGTGAGATTCTGTTCAACGAGCAGCCTCGCCAAATTCTGGAATTGCTGTTTGAGGATTACCGGATCTGGGGGGCAACGGCGAATATCCTGCACCATCTCGCCGAAGCAGTGACTCGACACGCGACAATGCCAGACTAGTTCTGACTCGCTTCGAGGTCGTCGGGTTCGTCCTTGTGACACACGCGGTTGCGGCCTTCCTGCTTTGCCTGATAGAGGTAAGAGTCCACCTTCTCGACAAATTCCTTCTCACTCGCCTGATCACCGCGGTTATACACATCGACGCCAAAGCTGGCCTCGATGCCGAGTCTGGCTGTGCCGACATCCAAGGGCGCATTTTCAATGATCAGACGCAAACGATTGGCGAAGCGGACGCCCTGCTTCAGGCTGGTGTCCGGTAGAATAATCGTGAATTCCTCGCCACCGTATCGACAGGGAATATCGAGTCGTCGCACTGTCTTCTGGATCAGGCTGGAGATATGCCGCAACACGTTGTTACCAACTTCGTGACCGTGGATATCGTTGATGTCCTTGAAGTGGTCGAGGTCGAGCATGATGAGACAGGTCGGCTGGCCAGAGCGGCGCGTACGCTCCATCTCCAGACTCAGGGCCTGCGTAAAATAACGAAAATTGAACAGCCCCGTCAGCTCGTCCGTACGCACCATCGCGGCAAGGTGTTTGATCTCATCGCGCAGGCGCTGCACTTCGGCATGATGAGGACAATGGTCATCGCCTGCCGGACAGACGGTGATGGGGACGGGACCGGAATTTTGCTGGCCATTCATAGGCACAATTTCGTGTTGTTAGTGCTCAGAGTGCACTGCACCCTGAAACCGCTTGCCGACGCGGGCATTCGCTGCCTTTTCGGGCAGCACCATAACATAACAAGTTTCGGTGCAGAATCACATTTTCTGCCGTATCTGTTTAACAAAAGCGATCACAATCAATCAGTTAACCACCACCGAGTGGTCGCGCCCAGTCCGGAAACGGGCCCAGCACATCGAAAGTCAGGTGGCCCAGCGTGTAGACGAACCCGGTCAACAAGATCACCGAGAGCACATCGAGCCAGATCCCCGCGATGACCATCTTCATGATAGGAATACGGCCAGAGCCGTAAACGATGGCATTCGGTGGCGTCGAAACCGGCAGCATGAACGAGCAGGAAGCCGCGAGCGTGGTCGGGATCAATAGCAGCAGCGGATGCGCCTCCATGGCCTGGGACAGACTGGCCATGATTGGCAGTGACAGTGAGATTGTCGCCGTGTTTGAAGAGACTTCAGTCAGGCTCGTGATAAAAGTCACGGTGCTGATGACGATGACCAGCGGATTGGCGTCACCCAGCACGGCCTGCAATTGCATCGCGATGTAATCTGACAGTCCCGAGGTTGTGAAGCCCTTTGCGATGGCGAGGCCACCGCCGAACAGCAGCAGAATACCCCAGGGCACCTTGCGGGCGTCGTCCCAGTCCAGCAGTCGACCCCCGGTCTGCTTGCTGGCAGGAATAATGAATAACAGCAGCGCCATGGCGATCGACACCGTGCCGTCATCGAGCAGGGCGCCGACGGGATTGGTGCCGATACCGACAAGGAACGCGTCGAGATAATGACTCCAGCCGAAGATATCAAGATCGTCGCTGAACAGGCGTTCCTTGCGCGTCATCCACAATACCGCGACCGCGACAAACACGCCCGCGACACGTTTCTCCTCGACGGACATGACACCCAGCTTCCTGATTTCGTTATTGATGAAATCACGGCCACTGAACGGCGTCGTAGCTGGCAGAGGGAACACGAAGCGCGTCAGTAACACCCAGGCCAGCAACAGATAGGTCAGGCTCATGGGCAGCGCAAATACCATCCACGCTGCGAAGGTGATTTCCGGCGCGTCTGGAAACAACTGGGGTAACTGAGTGACAAGTACGCCATTCGGGGGCGTACCAATGAGTGTCGCGAAGCCTCCAATTGATGCCGCATAGGCGATGCCCAGCAACAGGTTGAGGGCAAAGTTGTCCGCGCGCGCATCGACAGTGCCACCCTCCGCAACGATCTGCCTGTTAAGATCTTCGTACAGCAGAATCAGAGACATGCCCATCGGCATCATCATCATTGCTGTCGCGGTATTCGATAACCACATCGAGAGAAAACCGGTGGCAATCATGAAGCCCAGCACGAGCCTATGTGGCTGCCCGCCAATGAGACGCAGAATGTGCAGCGCGATGCGTTTGTGCAGGTTCCATTTTTCTACGGCGACGGCGATGATGAAGCCGCCCATGAACAGCAGAATGATCCAGTCCATGTATTGCGCAGCGACATTGGGATAGATGATGTCGAGATCTGAAGGCTGCAGGCCGCCACGGAACGAGGTGGTATCGAAATCGATACGACTGACCGCCGATACCTCGCGGCCTCGCATGATGCCGAGCAAGGGAAACAGTACGATGGGCAACAGCGCCGTCGCCGAGAGTGGAATCGCCTCGGTAATCCACCAGATGGCCATCAGCATGATCACGGCTGCCATGCGAGTAACGAGAGGATGTGCAGGATCGAGATCGACGAATAACACCATCGCGACGAAGACAACCGGTCCCAGCCAGAGTCCGATTCGCGACCGCAAAGGAGTGATTATGGGCTGGCCAATCACGCTGTTACTGCTCATTCTGCTTCCTTATTCTTAATCTTCTTGTTCTTATTGTTCTTATTGTTCTTATTCTTGTCATTGGCAGCAGGTGGCTAGAAAATTTCTGCCAGGAAGCTCGTCAGCGACTGATAGGCCCGACGCTCGGCCGTGGCATTGAAGACTGTGCCGAAGTCCGGATTATTGGCGGCCGGGTTCGTGAACGCGTGTGTGGTGCCCCCATAAACATGCATCTGCCAATCGACACCCGCCTCCGACATCTCAGTCTCGAAGGCCAGCACCTGCTCCGGCGGCACCATCGGATCATCGTGTCCATGCAGGCACAGGACCTTGGACACAATCGATGCGTTGGGCTCATCACCCGGCGCAAAGATGCCATGAATGCTGACGACACCGCGCACATCGGCACCGGAACGGGCCAGTTCGAGCACGCACATACCACCGAAACAGAAACCCATGGCCGCAACGCGCGTTGCATCGACCTGAGGGATATTGCGTCCGGCCACGAGGGCGGCGCGAATGCGCTGACGCAATAAGGCGCGATTGCTCGCCAGAGGATTCATCAGGGCGGAATTGCCAGCGACATCATTGTCGGAACCGAATATGCCCTTGCCATACATGTCGAGTGCGAATCCAACGTAGCCGAGTTCCGCGATCCTGGTCGCGGCATCACAGGCAAACTGGCGACGACCACTCCAATCGTGAGCCACCAGCACGAGTGGTTTCTGGACATCGGTTTCCTCATACGCGACGAAACCCTCCAACAAAACATCACCGTCGTTATATTCTACGTTGTTCGTAATCATGGTGTTCACCTATTCTCACCAGTTAGCCGTGGCCGAGCCTTGTTGCCCACAAGCACCCACCGTCAGTCGGCAGGTGCATTGGCGCGCTTCCCGGGTATTGAAAGCGAAAAATTCCGGGAAGCCGTACCAGTGGGCGAGTGTCGACCGAATTACAATTGTGCGAGGATTGCGTCGGCGGAACTCACCTTGATCTCGCCGGGCGCTTCGATGCCAAGGTAAGTCACCTTGCCATTTTCCACGATCATGCCGAAACGCTTCGCGCGTTTCCCCATACCGAAGCCACTGGCATCCAGCTCCAGCCCCAGAGCCGCGGTGAACTCGCCATTGCCGTCAGCGAGCATGAGGATTTCCTCTGCATTCTGCTGTTGACCCCAGGCACCCATCACGAAGGCGTCATTCACCGCCATGCAGGCGATAGTATCGACACCCTTGGCCTTGATCGCATCGGCCTGGACCACAAAGCCGGGAAGGTGGGTCATGGAGCAACCGGGTGTGAAAGCGCCCGGAACGGCGAAGAAAGCGACCTTCTTGCCGGCAAATACGGCATCAGAAGTCATATCCTTGGGCCCTTCGCTGGTCATCACCTTGAATGTTGCTGCAGGAACCTTGTCCCCTACTTGGATTGTCATGCGTTCTACTCCTGGTTAATTACTTGAAGTTGTGGAAATTTCAGGCCTGTGCAGGCACGGCGTTGGGGGATAGTAGCAAATTCACCGCGACATTCTAAGCTCCGCAGCGGGAAATATTGCCCGTGTCATCAGTGGGAAATTAAGTTAGCATTCAATATCTTATCGCATTGATGCCGGCTCAGGCCCCTGACATGGACACCCTGTTTTTCCTCGCCTCCAAGCTGATCTGGGCGCTGATCTCCCCGGACAGCCTGATCGTGCTGCTCGGGCTGTCGGCCTGGCTAGCGTTGCTGGTCGGCTGGCAGCGCCTCGCCCGGCGCCTGCTGTCTCTGTGCACGCTCTTGCTCGTGTTAATCGGCTTTCTGCCCGTGGGGGAGTGGCTCATCGCGCCTCTGGAGAACCGGTTCGCGGCCAATGCCGCCCTGCCAGCCCAGGCCGACGGTGTC